>Ga0123355_10002686_pt1 | contig 25219 bp, 17 predicted proteins | sample TergutEmb28metaG_3_FD_89872 | JGI IMG/M metagenome (GOLD analysis project Ga0123355, IMG submission 89872) | Embiratermes neotenicus P1 segment gut microbial communities from Petit-Saut dam, French Guiana - Emb289 P1 | ecosystem: Host-associated > Arthropoda: Insects > Digestive system > Gut ...
GTTGGGGGAGGCAAAGGACCGTAAGGGGGGGGGGGGTGGTTTCCCTGAGGGTGTTGGGGGGGGGGGGGGGGGGGGGGGCAGTGACAGGCGAAAAGTATACAAGCTAGAGAGCTTCTCATGGTGTAACTTTCTTTGTTATACCGTTACTCTAATTTTTCGCCCAAATATTCACCTCAGTATTGCTTTTAAAAACAACCTCGATCTATATATTGCCTGAAAGTGGGAGACCAAGTTTTACAATGCGACAGGAAGGGTTAACAATAAAGTTAACATTTGTGGTTTGGATCCTCTAGCTCCAGTCCGTCTTCATTCACTAGTATGTTGTGAAATGTTAAATAAATGATACCATGACACTTTACATAAACTGGCCGAGAAATGCAACAATGCTTTTAAGTCGTGATGCAGAAAATATTGGATCAAAACTGTGCTTTTTATATAGTGTCCCCCGGAAGAAATGTACGGTTGGTCAGTAGGTAAATTTACAGAATTTGTATGTATATATTCTGTCCTTTATTCGTGTATCTAATCAGAACAGTTCAAACTGAATAGTTCTGCGATCCCACCGCTTTTCCACATCGTACACGCCATTAATGAGACATCGTCTTGTGAGAGTAGTTTTTTTCATCCCTGTTGATTTCAGTCCGTTTCCTACGTTGTCAGCCATTGTGTCACAAGTGTGTCCACCTCACGAACATTCTTACAGTTGTGAGGCCAAAATGATTCTTTAGTGTTGGAGACTTGCGGTAATCCCTCGGCGATGACCCCCTGATATAATTAGAGTCAGTGCGCTTTCCATAGTTACGAAATTATATTCTATGCACACTAATTTTGTAGCCGACCTTCCTACTAAATTAAGTCTCATACGGTTTGCGGAGTTTTCAAATTATGACACTGCAAGCAGACCGAGAATAGTTCAGCTCTTGCGTCGGGTTGACGAATCATCACATAATGAAAGCCTGTACAATTTAAAGCTTGTTAAATCTGGTGTTGTAAATATCCTTCTTGAAGTCTCAGAAATGCTTATTACCTGGTAAACGCGGAAGAGCAGTATTTTTATTTAGTATTTAGCTGGCCGATTTGTTGCGTTAATTAATATCCGTCTTATTGCAAGAGACCGCGGTAGCACAATGGTTAAGGTGCTGTGCTACAAATCGGAAGGTCGCTGGTTCGATTCCAGATGGTGTCGTTGGAATTTTTCATTGACATAATCCTTCCGATCGCACTATGGTCTTGGGATCGACTCAACCTCTAACAGAAATGAGTACCAGGAGGATTTCCTGGGGGGTAAAAAGCGGCCAGTGCGTAAGGCTGACAAACTTACCACCATCCTGGGCCATTGTCACGTAATCTGAGAACCTTAACTTCCTGGAACCCTCTGGACACCTCGGGCATGTAATGGGATTGATTGACTTTACTGCAAGAACAATGAATTAAGATTCGTGTATATTATTTAAAAGCTACCCTTACTTGAACGATTCCTTCTCTCAAGTCCGTATTAGTCATATCAGTAATTACGGTACATTTGTGGAAGTGACTGGCTTCTTCTCTCAAGCCGTTTTTTTATCTTTCCCGCCATTTCTTCCTATTTTGTTGTTCTCAGTGTAGTGGACTGCGCGTAAAGTTCTGTATAAATAAAGAAATGCAAAATAAATTTTGTGAAGACTTCCTTATTATAAAACGTAAGCCTTAGGGGTAAATGGCTGTGCTTCTAAAGTGCAGAATTTGTGAGACGTGTTCGATGATGAACAGAGGACATTAAGTACATTGAAAAGCTGTCCACAAAAGATAAGCGGAAAGGTGTGAGGCTATTCAAAGGAAGACTTGTCTGCGAGAAAGGGCCATATACATTACATTAAATGCCCGCGAGTTAGGAGAAATCGTCCATAAAGTCAATGAGACAATTTGACCCGTTCCTTCTCTGTTCTTTTGTATTTAGAAGCAGTTTTCATCTGCAGAAGCTACCACCGTAGTAGCACACACACACACACACACACACACATATATATATATATATATATGACATAACGCTGCCCTCAGTCCTCCTTTACCTGCACAAAGGACGAACCGTAGGATAAAGGAAATAGAGGGTGTGAAAGAGAGTGAACCCGTCATCACTGCTTTTATGATAGTAATTATATCGCCTTCACTAAGTGCAATGGACTGACAGCTTGCCTGGAGGTCTTGAGAATTTTTTGAACACACACAAAAGTGACGGTCAGCAAGTGCGCGCACGCGCACACGCAGAAGACGTGTGAAATGTGGGAGATGTTATGATACTGCGGGTAAAATAAAAAGCAAAATATGTCTGAGGACATGTAATTGACCTTGTGTGAGTTCTGCTTACAGACACAGACGTGGTCTTCGCTTCATGTTTCCTCTGCCCCATTTTCACACCGCTGTGTCATGTGGATTTCACTTAAATATTTCCTGGTTGTCATTCGAAAACATGAAGATATTTATTTTATGAAGTTTGACGTTTTGACGGTGGTGCAAAGTCAAATTGCAACTGCTGGGTTATGACACTGCGTGGTTCTCCTACCGGGGTTTCGGAGAAACCTGCTGCCTCACATCTTCAGTATATAACTGTGTAAACTAAATATTTTTATTTTAAATTTCTTGTAAATACATTTCATTTCCATATGTAGTTTCCTTTGTTTGTTGGAAATTTGTCTTCTTTCTTCTACAGTAGATTTTTTATCTCTGTCAGAAACTGTACACAAAACTGGCTATAAGTACTGTACATCAGTTCGTCTGCCTGGGGTACGGTATATGTTACTTGAAGTGTGTATTTTTACTTTGTAGTGTTAAATCGTATCGATGTGAGATACGTGTTCGAAAATGGTCATAATTTATGTCGAACAAAATCCCTACGAATATTGTTGCTTAAAGTTTTATCAAAATTAATTTTGTAAACATCAGTCAGTGCGCTGATGTTCTTAGAATCTTCACTTCGTGAATAACAGGGTATTTAGAATATCGCTTACGAAACAGCAATTTATTGTAATCCACCGGCACACAATGAGACAGGAAAAGCTTGACCGATCCTCAACAGACCAACACTTCAAGCATGTTATGTTTTTACAAAAATATGAAGACAAGCAATATTTTTGTGGACACGCCATTTTGACAGAAGGTGTGTTTGCAACCAAGCTGTCTAGTAACGCGGCAATTTCGATTTGACGAATTGTGTACGTTATGACAAATTGTCATTTCATGGGCCGTATTGCTTTTTCATTTCAGTTGTTCTCATCTGCACTAAAACAGGTACACTCTAAAGGAAGAATCAGTTCTGTCATCAAATTAAAATTAAATTTCTGGCACATACTGCTATTTATTGTAGTTATAATTCTAATCTCGATGATTTGCATGCTACGGTAGCTTATACGCAGGCAAGGCAACAAACATTTTGGAACTACATTAATAGAATTCATTAAAGTTGTGTTGACGGAAATTTCTATGCTATTTATAATAAACTTAATGATTCTGGAACTAGCTTCTCTATATCGTTCTTTCTATTTCGTTCGAAAGTTCAGACGTGTGGTGGTGATCTGATGTTCTAAATGCATTAAATTACATATGCAGGGCAAATAACAAAGGTTCGTGTTACTCAGGCAAACAGGTTGTTAGAATGGATGAAAAAAGGAAGTAAACACTACACAAGTTTGTAGAGAAACGAAATCATTACTCGTATATCCTTTTTCTTCAAATAAATTGTAAAATAATTAGTTAATTATGATGTTTGTTCGTTGAAAGGAAGCCCTTTGGTTGCTTTTTTTCAGGGCTTTGTTTAGTTTGTTTCTATTTCATAACTTTTGGAATTTAGCCTTGCCTTTTATATTCCACTGCAGATTCAACTTTTTGTGTAATTCTGCTGTGTGTAGTACCTGACAGCCATTTTACTAATTACGTATGTGCGGAGAAGGATTAATTAAAAACATCAACGTTAATATTTTGGACTTTTTATTGGTGTAAGTCCTTTTTTTTGTTGCTTTCCAGGTGGGTTATCAAAACTCATTTTATTTTTCGGCAACTTTTTAAGGCGATTTTTAATATGGTAGAGCAAACAACTACAAAGCTTGAGATGATTGTTTGAAATTCCGGAATGCTTTATGTAGTTGCGTACAACAGTTCCTGGACTTCTGTGCTGGTCACTTTTGTACGCTGCTGCTGACCATGATTATAGAGGCCTAAGCAACCCGAATGACATCACTATACAACAGTTTTCAGAACTTTTATTCTTCTCCTTTTTAGTGTCTGCACGTTGAAGTTAGGTTACGAGATAAACCTTACGAAAAAAAGTCATTACTAACAAATGGATAGTATGAAAATTAACACGTACTTGATTATTATTATTATTATTATTATTATTATTATTATGCAAAATATACGTAGCTAATACAGAACATTATAAATACATCACGTCTTGTTTAATAGTAAACTCCTGTTGCTATTAGTGGTTTGTAAGTTGTGATATGTTTACAGTGGCAGCCAATAAAAATATCACTCGACCAGTGTTCCGTCTAGTAACCTTAGATTATACAGGACGTTCAATTTAAAAACTAATCCAAAAGCACGGCAAGCTTATTGGCCTTAAATTTCCGCATACAATAAACGTTATACACATATATATTACGTTTATTTTATATATATACGTATATATATACATTTATATATAACTTATCTTACCGCATCGTATAGTAGATGTGTCTGTGTTTAGGTCTTTCACGTGGTCTCTTCCCTTCATGTTTCCCACTAATATACTGAATGCATTTCCCTTCTTTATATGAGAACATGCCAGAAGGAAGTAGGAATGTAGGAAGACCAAGGTTAAGGTGGATGGACGACGTGAGGGAGGACCTGAGGAGGATGGGTGTCACAAACTGGAGGATACATGCGCGCAGAAGAGATGACTGGAAGATGGTCGTGAAGGAGGCCAAGGTCCTACAAGGACTGTTGAGCCATGGAGTAGTAGTAGTAGCATTTCCCTTCTCCTCCGCGTGTGTCACATTCCCCTCCCACTTTCATTTGATCACCTGAGGAGGAGTGCAAAATATGCAGCTCCTCTTCATCCAGTTTTCTCCAGTCTCTTTTTACTTTCTCCCTCTTAGGCTCATACGCCTTCCTCGGCACTCTGTTCCCGAACACCCCAGCCTGTGTTCTTCCTGTTAAGTAGAGGCCAAGGTTTACATTTAATAATAACAACAAGAAACATTATAATTCTCTGCATTTTCATGCCGGTAGTATCAAACGGGAAGGAACAAGATTCTGTACCTTCCGAGTTTAAACTGTTCTTGATTTCTTCGTTCATGCAGTTATGATTTGTTAAGTGTCGTTCAGATGTGCTTGAACTTTGTCTCATTTGAAGGGATTTGTTATTTGTCTGTATATTACGATTTTCTTCAGCATTCTGCTCACAGAACATGAAGACGTACTGATATTCCTCAGCAGCCAGCCTCTAGACCAGTCTCCCTACTACCGATTATCATACTACATTGTTTCAGAGCTAACTGCACTGCAAGTTCCATTGAAGAGAGCCAGGGATTTTTTGTCGTTTGTCCTCTGCTGTATGTTCGCCATAGCGAAGAATATTTCAGATAAAAGTTGAACGTCTCAGTGAAGACTGTACGTATATATTTTTATGGTTATTCGTCTTGCATAAAATCGATACAGTTCGATTTGAACTTCATGCTAGCTAGGTATTTTGATGGCTGATTGTAGACCCAAATAAAATGTACGTGACAGCTTTAAATGCCGATTCATAATACCAAATCTGACGCAGATTTGTGCAAGAATTCTCAGTATTTCGTATTAATTAAAGTACTTCTGGGGCAGATAAGTCATTTAAAGATTAGGTTTATATGTATGTACTGTTCGTCTGTTTAGATACTCTTTTAGTGTGGGTCTTCAGACGTGTTGCAAATTAAAATACGTGAAATAAATTTATATCATATTCTCTAATTATGTACATTTTGTAACAGTTATCTTCAAAGTTTTGTGCCAAGGCAGATAATATTAACAAATAAATAAAATGGGACATTTTCGTAAACTCTCATTTTTACTATTTTTACCCAAATATGTTGACTAAATTCAATTTTTGATAAAATCTTAAAAAAGTACCACGTACTTTACATGAAGATCTACGTACGCTTGTGATAGTGTCTCGCTGTAGTGTTCTTTAGGTGAAAATATTTGTAGGTAAAACAAAAACAAGTTTTATGTGGAATTATTTTCTGACAGTTTACAGTTTACGAGACAGCTGCAAGAAATGCGTCAAAGCCGGAGGGCATAAGCCATATTTGCCGATCCAGCATGATATGGTGCTACACATATGTGACTTTCATGTCAGTAGTGAAGGTTAAAATGCAAACACACAGGCGTAGTATTTAATATTTGTTCCTATACACTTGATCATTTCTGTCTGATCTGGGAAAATACGAGTTCTGCTGTCAGGGAAAGTACGAAACGAATTAATCTCTCATTACGGTTTGTTTAGCTGCATTGTAGGTATAGTAGGCCATGAAGGAGCGGAAATAGTTTGGTTCCTGCAGTTTTCCCATTCTGTGAATCATGATACATTGTAAGAAAGTAAATGTGAAGGGAGTGTCGATTAGTTGAAACATTTTTTTTTCCGGAACAGGCATAAAGAATTTCCTTAACTGCAATTATGAATAAACAGAGATATTTGAGTAAACCGTGTTTTTTAAAAAAAAACTCTTTGTAATTTAAAATGTGTTCGGACACACAATAGGCCAATAAAAGTTAACTGTGATGTGTATGTGTTCATCACCTCGACGCTACTGGAAAATGGACAGGGAGTCATCCCGTTAGGATGAAATTCTTAAATTTGTTCATCAGTCTGTCGTTTGAGGAGGTTGTATTTCTACTAGTAAGTCCACTGTTTGTAAGTCTGCCTGTTAGCCTACTTCCCTTCCTGAAAGCAGCAAGCAAGACTACGAGATCACCATGCTGCCTGCTTACCTCTTTCGACGAAACTTGAAGGGCATATAAAATTCTTATGATTTGGTAGATTTTTTACGAAATTTAGTATGGACATTATGCCACTGGGTTAGAGTCGTGCTATATTTCCTGCAGTCGGTCATAGCAGACTTCATTTCGATTGTTGAATCAGTAGAAACGGCACATGATTCGAAAGGGAAAGTTGGTTGAAGTATAAAAACAAAGAGGTAAGGAGAACGCGGTAACAGAATTGGTAGTGCTTTCAGAAGAGGGTTGTAACGACGATGGATTATGACATGGAACCTCTGCTGCAGAAGTTGTAGTGGTGGTACATTAGTAGAATTATCAAAATGCTTTCAGGAGGTCATGTCTTTCTCTCTGTAACAGAATGTGTATTTGTGTGTGTGTGTGTGTGTGTATGTGTGTGTGTGTGTGTGTGTGTTCGCGCAACCGCCTGAGCCCCGTCTCCTCCCCTCGTAAGCCCCATCCTCTTCCCTTTGCCATTCCGCTTTTCTTTTTTGGGGGGTTTTGTAATATTCCTCGCTGACATCCTTTGTCAATGAAACTTCTCTTATGTTTATGTGAGAGAAACGTAATGAAAGAGAGAGTCAGAGAGATCAAAAACAATGACATCAATCAGCACAAACAAAGCTTTTCGTCGTGCCTCTGTTCTCGGTTCCTAAGAGACCACTTTGTAGTAAATTCTGCTACTGCAAACCACACTGTCTGGCTAGGTAGAACATTACAGCGTTGAAGGACGGGTTCAGTTAACTTTCCTCTTGCTGCCTTTATTGTTCTTAACGTAATAATCAGAGACCAAGTTATGCGTCTCTTAATTGTAACTTCTGTTGCAGCTTTCCTGCAGCCACTGTTTATTTTAAGGTCATTCGAGCACCAAAGTATTTTCCTACTGAACTTTCTGTGTCTTAGTTTTGTCGCTTCTGTCAAAAAATGTTTGATTGTGGATGTCAGACAAGACCGGTTTCTGCCACAATCATCGACATTGTTAAATACAAAAAAAAATTCTCCCATGGAAATTTTGGAACCATACGGTATATGTGAGTTATGTATGTTTGTAAAAGATTTTTTTAAATCACAGAAACTCTGAAAATGTTCTGTAGTCCTCAGACAGACAAATCTGCAGCTCAAGGGAATGGCCCAAGACTCTGTACTTACGGTGATACATGAGGACTATAATGATAAGTAAAACTGCGTCTGTACCTTAACACCAAGCCATAATGACAGATTTTTAGCTCGGAACTCGGTGGTGATAAGTACTCACACTCTAACGCCCGTCGCTGTGTGCCCCGGGCTGTGGGCCCTACAGCTGGTGTGAAAGTGGGAGAGGGGAGAGAAGTCTAGCGCCTGCGGAGAATCAGACTTCCGAATTCCATCTCTAAGCCAGTTGCATTAATTATTCGTCTATTCCCGCACGTGCCGACTGAATGACTGGCTAGCTGACTGACTGACTGACTGACTGACGAATTGATTCCTTGGAACTGAGACTTCCTTCAGAAGCTAATTTACTTAGCTAGGCAAGAATTTCCTCGCATTGTATGGAATCCGAAGTTTAATTATCATGTTCAGAACAGCCCTCCGATTGTCGCTGTCCTGAGCCAGATCAATCCAGTTCAAACCCAGCCGACTTTTTAAAGATTCATTTTAATATTATGCTTTAATCTGCTCCTAGATCCAAATCTTTCTGCACAGACAAAATTATGCGTATATCCGTCTTTGCGTTTTTGTCCATCTGTAACATTAAACTTCCAGCAGTAGGTCGCTGAGTATGAATTTTTCCCCTATCTTAATTCCTATCTGACCTCCACGTGGCATTTTGTAAACGGAGTTCAAGCGACCGAGTCATGGCAATGTGAACAACATATTTGATTTAATTACACACACCAACACATGCACACACACACACACGTATATATATATATATTATTTAAGAAGCCTAAAATTTGCATTAAACATTTAAAACGCTCCTACATGTTTCGATCACACGATCATGCAGCATGCTGCCACAACACTGAAGTTAACATAAAGAAGTAATTCAGTGAATGTTTTAAATTGTAACTTTAGCAAGGGACAATGTATGCTCCCTGAGGATGATCGTGTGATCGAAACATGTAGGAGCGTTTTAAATGTTTTAATGCAAATTTTAGACTTCTTAAATTATATATATATATATATATGTGCATGTGTTGGTGTGTGTAATTAAATAAACTACAGAATGCACGGTGCAGCGATAAAAACATATTTGATATTGTTTCCTCAGTAGCAATTACGAATATAATGACCCTAGGAATTAACTAAAGAAACCCAAATCTTAGCGAAAGACCTTTTTTATATCTGCTGTGAACAAAATTCAATTGAAACTGTACTGATAAGTTAAAATGAAATCTTTGGTTTTCGAATTTAATGTGCCTAATTCACAGTCACGAATAGGCAACGGCATCTAATTTACTTAAAGTCAGGGCTGTGAAAATAACCGAACCGTAAACCGATAACCGAACAGAAATATATAATTTTTCCATGCCTGAATTTTAACAGGGCCTTTTAAATTAACGACATTTGAAGCGCGAACTTATAACAATAACATCTTAGGAATCGAATTATAATCGCTCTGAAGTGCACCATTTTCGGATTTCGCGTATTTTTTAAAATAAAAATTGCACTTGATTTAACATCCTGGACATACGTAGCAACAGGTCCCATTTCTTTCGCGAGAGGGCTCTCTAAAGCGCAGTGGGAGTGGGGAGCGAATCGACCTAAGGAAATGTCAAATATTATGCACCGTCGTAACTTTGAGGATGACAACTTCGTAGGCTTTTCTAATTCCTTTTTTAAGCCAAGTCTTGTTGAGCAGAGATCTCTAGTTCAGCTGCCTATGTAGGCCTATCCGTCGTTGTTCACTAGCAGTTCAAGTAGGCTACACTTCAGTTAGCTTACAATGTGAACAGTTACTATTGCCGTAAGATCGTAGTAGGAAGACCCTTTGCCTGCGAAGAATCCATAATATTACGGGACCGTCATAGGAGGCTGGGGTTTGTTTCATACACCTAATATAAGTTTGTAAAAAATGTGTAATTTTACACTGGCTAACCCTGATTTTGTTCTATCCCATCAAACAGGCTCTACAACGAAGAAAATCTAGTTTGCGTGTAGTATATTCTTCTTAAATTGCTGACAGTTTATCCCACTTTTATTTAGGTGAAATGCTTTTCGTATCTGCAGACGTTTCCAGATGTGTGATCAGGGCCTGGAAAAGTAGGCAGAATGGGGAACACTGGCAATACATACGTACGTGTGCAAAGGCAAGCTAAGGGCTTTCTTAAATACCCTCTGCAAACAAAGCTGGAGAATTGTTCAATATGAGAGAAATCACTAGAATAATTAAAAATATTGACGGGACTGCTAACGGAAGGCTGTCGTTTACAAGGACACCTATTTAAACCGGGGCTGGTGAACAGTCTCAAGTGTGGCAGATGCAAGCAGGCACCTGCAACGACCTTACACATTCTTTGTGACTGTGAGGCCTTGGCCTCATCAAGATTCAGACATCTGTGTCATCATTTTATGAAACCAGGTGACTCTAAAGGCATCTATGTCAGCTAGGTACTGCACTTTCTTCAAGGGACTGCTGAATGAATGAGCTAAATGGGTGCACAAAAGATCGATCACTGTCAAAGTGCATGGCGTCTCTCGGTGCCCGTCCGTCTGTATTCTATTCTGTTCTCCGTGAAATACTTAGAGTTTGGTTCCTTTCATTATTAAGCCTCTAATATCCAGGGTGAGAGGTCTGTTCTTTTAAAACGTGAGTAATTAATACTTTGTCGAATCTATGCAACAAAATGTAATTCAAGACATCGGTTTGTAAGAGTGTGTGACAATTGAGTCCTGACTCAAATGGTGATCTATGTTCGACATTAGGTGTGAATTAGTGAAGGATCTAGATTTTTTACTTCGACATTGCGCAGAGCAGCGGTTCATGTTGCGATAAATATGTAAATGTCAGAGCCACGACAGGTAACTTGCCCTCTACTTTCACGGCAGTTGATATTAACGTAATATAGACTGTAACATTCTGGTCCATATTTGTGTCGTTATTTCTTCTTGAGTTCAGGGTTGCCAACACGGTATGTCGGAGAATGTGAAGTCATGGTATCCAAGACAAATTACAAGCACGCGAAACACAGTACTAACAGAGAGTCAACTACGGTGCCCAAGATGTGTGACGACACCAGAAACACATAAACAGCCAGTGTTATTGTACTACGTGTCAAGACATACGAAAGAAAGAATATTTTAATCCACTGAATTTAGGGTTCAAGTTCCGGTTTTAATTTTAATTACAGAAATTTATTGATTGAATTTTCAAAAGAAACGTCTACATCCCCTGTCTTGTTGATATTCCATCTTCCCGGACGAAATTTTGTCCTAATCATGCCCTGAGTACTGCTCACTTCTGTGGAAGTTCTGAATTTTTATGAGGGCACTGGTCTGGGACAATTTTGCAGCTGGGCAATATGAAGGATGTACAGTTTGTTGTCATGCGCATTCGTTTCTTTCCTTGTATCAAATGAATGCATGTTGGCCGCATGACTGCGGGTCTAGTGGGACACAAAGTTGAGTGTGGAAGGCTAAGACAGTATAGTGACTTGCTAGGCGTGGGATAAGCTGGGGTCGATAGGGAAAACATGCGGTGTTGGTGACTTGCTGGATATCCGGCTTTGTGTTAGGAAGTGAGTGTGGATGGCCAAGACAGTAGTGACTTCTTAGGGGTGGAACAAACGATTCCCATCAGATGAACAGAGGTTTTATCTGCGTCACCGCAGCCGTACCGTCTCTGGAACACATCCACCCTCTTTCCTAGTGGGTACCGGATTCTCTGCCCTCTGTAGCAAAGTTGCTGGATGCGTGAAACTGGTCACTCATTCCTATCTAGTGCCGTAATTAATATACATAAGAATCTTCATTGCACTAAGCATAATTAAACACAGAACTAATTTTGCGTTTAATTTTATGTCTATTTCAGAATGCGCGAAATTTAGAATCGGCCTTACTTTTACAGTGGTTTTCACGTTTCATGTTAATGCAACTTCATCGACAGAGTATAAAGTGAGCCAAACGAATTTACTTCAGTGTTGGTTCGAACTGATTATTATTAAAGAATAAAACAAATTTCCTTGGGAGGACCCTTGCGTTTTAGTTTGATTCAGAGAGAAGTTGTGTCTTTTATTTGGCAGACTTTTATAATTGTAGCTCATTGGTTGTTGGCTTATTTATGGATGGCAATAATCTTATAAATAACAAGTTAGGAAATTTACGTATTGAGTAACAATTCTGGATCACTCCTTACGCCATTGCCGCTGACATTTAGAGAGTCCCGTTCGTTTAGTTATGCCTACCTAAAACGAAACTTAGGCGTTATAGAAAACATTACCTTGACTATGAAGTACATGTCATTTTGTCTGCGAAAATTTCGACGACAGAACCCCATACAGGCACTTACGTAACGTTTCCATTGGTATTGTCCAATATTAGTAATATTGAACAATACACGTTCTGTACATCACCACAGAATGCAGTAAGACCAACACATATCTGAATTGTATGAAAAAGAGGCTGCTATAATGAGTTACAGCAAGAATAGGTCGCCTTTCTTGAGCAGTGTGTATTATAGATAGTAGGATTGATGATGTCATTAGCTCTTACGCAAAAGCAAGTCCTTTTTTGTTATCTGGGTGTTATTGATGGGAAACGTATGTTTTATGCACTAACGACCTCCGAAATTATCATGGCTTCCACGACTTTGTGATCATAACGGTATGTTACAGGTTTATTTGCCTTGCCTTTCTTCCTTTTATTTACCCTTCGTTCCTTTATTTTCCTTTTTAAAGTTTCTTATTTTCGAAAGTTCTCCATATTCATACTCTGTTAAGTATGGAACTTCCAAAATTAATTTTCACCTTCTTTATAACCACTGTGTTTTTGGGCTCCCTTTCCAACATTTTGCAGTTGATCAATGTTCGGTAAGCAGCTACGTTCAGCGTCGTGTTCTCCCTTTCGACAACCCTGTACAGTGTCATCTAGAGGCTGCGTTGTGCCCCACCTATACTGGGAGGGGATCACGGATGGAGTACAAAGTGCTTCTTCTCATTACACGTAGGTTTTCATTTCTATTGAAGTGGAATTGTCCCTTTGCCTAATTAAGCATCACGTAATTAAGACGTATGCAGTATTGGAGGTACGGCTTCGCGCGTTCTTAACCTGGGGACAAGATACAAGCGAGTGATCAGCTTCGTACATACCACGGCCGTTCTAAACCTGGGGGGAGAAAATCGGGTTTCTGTTAGAAGGCAGAGACCGAGGACGGTATGGATGCTGCGGTGGAAAGAAAAATCTCTGTCCCTGTCGAGAATCGAATTCCGGCTCCCCATTCCCTCCCATAACCAAGCCACTGTACTGACAGAGCTATCCCAGTCATCCGTAGGACTTTTCAGGTTGGAAATCAAGGAAGTGTCTTGGGCTCCATACTTCCCTCGTTTGGAAGATACAAAAAGCTGCGGAGAAATTTGAGGAGCCTATATGGTGGAAAGCAGTTAAATGGCAAACTGAGATGGAGATGGGCAGGTAACGTGAAAATGGATCTTCATGATTGGTTGTTTGTGTTGGTGTGGGGGGACTGGTTTTAAAGATTAAAGTATATAGAACTATAATTTTGCCAGTTTTTTTGTATGGGTGTGAAACTTGGTCGCTGACATTGAGGGAGGAAAGGAAGCTGAGGGTGTTTGAGAATAAGGTGTTGAGGAGAATATTTGGACCTAGGAGGGATGAGGGAACGGGGGAATGGAGGAGATTGCATAACGAGGAGCTAAATGATCTCTACTTCTCACCCAATATTGTGCGGGTGATAAAATCGAGAAGAATGAGATGGACTGGGCATGTGGCGTGTATGGGTGAGGAGAGGGGGTGTATAGGGTCTTGGTGGAGAAACCGGAGGGAAAGAATCACTGGGGAGACCTAGGCGTAGATGGGTGGATAATATTAGGACGGATCTCCAGGAGATGGGATGTGGGTATATGGACTGCATTGGGATGGCCCAGGATAGGGACGGGTGGCGGAGGCTTGTGAGTGCGGTAATGAACCTTTGGGTTCCATAAAATGCAGGGAATTTCTTGACTAGCTGCAAACCAGTTAGCTTCTCAAGAAGGACTCTGCACCATGGAGTAAGTAAGTAAGTGGGGGGACTGGTACACGCTCATACTCAGGGCGGACTTTGATACTGACAGTACTAGACGTTCGGGTACCACTGCAAGAGGTTTAGCCGTGATGGTCTGGATGTACATATAGAGCTAGTTGAAGCAAGAGTCTTTCTTGGTAAGTCATGGTTTCAGTCTGGCATGATTCCGTTAACTGATGCAACTTGTGCAAAGGAATTTGCCTTGGTTTGCTTTCTTAGAGACGTATCAAAACCACGGCCAAGATAAACGGTTTCCTGGCCTATATTCGACGCGGTATCTTCTAGAACACAAGATAGAAGCTTTATCAGGAACCAACTGTATAACTTAACATACAGATACACATTACCAGAACCGAAATGAATGTACTCTGTTCTTCCACTCATGACGAAGTTGCGTCTCCTTTTACTTCAGTCTGCAACCCACCTGTGTGCCTATCAAAATCGCTTTTATCAGTCCGTCCCGTCTGTAGTTCCTAAAACAACATGACGACAGCTGGATTTGATAGGCCGATTGGGAACTTTATTAAATTCGTCGCCATATCGCTGCTTTAGTTAGACTCTAATAAAACAAGGGCACTTGACATGAAAATTACGTTAGTTTCTGAGCATATCCTCAACCTAACAGAAACATTCAAGAGAGGTATAATGTTTGCGACATATCGTAGAGCAAAATGAAACAAATATAGTTTGCTCAGTGCAGATTTTGTAGCATGTTAGGTTTTAGCGATTATGAAACAAAATTACGCCATCCATGCATTTGTTAGGTGTTCAGCACTTGACAATAGTTACAGGAATACACACTAAGGTTACGGAATTTTGTTATTTTGAAGTCTAAACGAAGTTTCACCCAGCCGTAATTAGTAGATCTGGATGTATATAAACATACAAACATATATAATTACAATGTACGTAAATTTTACACAATAGCATGAATAATTTTTAACATATTGGAATAAATTCATCACGTATTTGAACGTGTCTCAATAAGCGCTTTAAAGTAGCATGTTTGTAATTTATTCTGTGCCAAAAGTGCGCGTGAAATAACGCTGTTCAAGTTTACAGTCTTTCTTGTGTATTGCTGCGTCGCAAACTCTACAGGACTGACTTGCCTGTGATTTATATGTCGTTTAATTCGTTTGAAGAGACTAAGGAAAGCCACAAAGAAGCTCCAGTCGGGATAACCGGTTATCCAGAAACGTTACCGGCTATTAAACCTTGTTCGCCAAGCCAGGTGGCCTACACTTGTGTCTACCATGACCAAGTTCAACGACCTCCTACTGAACATGATTTTAGATATTTTTCTGTTCCTACATCTCGTACTTTGGTAGATATTAAAATGGTAAATTTACATGCTTGTTTGTGTTGCGTTTGTGTTCTGCCGGTGCAGTGTCAAATGGCGTATAAAGTAACTATGGAAAAGTGTCTAGAAATTTAGGAAAATCTGTAGATTTAACTCAATCACAATGGGCAGCCTTACTTTGATGAACTGTGTAAACAAGAGACTAGAGCTGCACACTTCCTTCCCGTGTTGTGACGACGCTCCCTCAGGTTTCCAAGCCCCACTTCCGCTGAAGGGTTTGCTTGACCTGGGCTTGTATGAAGAGCGTGTTCATTGCCTTTAAGGACGTGGAGCGTCACAAGAATTTCGTCCCTCATTCGTCACTTACATTGTTGTCTTGTACATACCTTGAAGGCATGTAGCGGTACAGGAGGTGGTGCTGTATTATCCGAAACCTCGTCACCAGGTGGATGTGAGTGGTCCGTCTTGCCTCGGCTACTTTACCACCGGGCAACGAGACAGGAGGCTGGGTAGGCCCTGGACTATGTCTGGACTTTCAAAAAAGAGATAAATCTCTTGCCCCTGTTGTGATACGAACCCTAGATTGTGCTGCAAGTATCCTAATAACTAATCCTGACTACGCTAACCCCGCTCCTTTCAAAAATTGATTATTTAATTTATTTGACTTATATTGTTTGCTGATTCTTAGTCTGATGAGATATATAACGTGTTCCAAAATTTACATCGCGGTTTTGTCTGTTTATCTTGTTTGGACTGCTGAGGATATTCGTAGAAACTTACACCAAGAGGCTTGATATTTTCCCAAAGACTTTACTGTATTTGCTAAGATATATTTCAAAGTATTGCCCTCAGAAGTATTAAAGAGTGAACTGATAACCTTGTAACAATGCACGACCAGTATGGCAACAGGAAAATATGACAGAATCTTTTACAGTGTGTTGAGTTTTCTAAATAATGTAAGGTAAAGTTCGCCCTAGAGCAGGCCACGAAGGCCCAGAGGGGGAGCAGATGTATAGCTGTACTCTTCCTTCAACCACGGCGCTAGATGCGGTGGGTTGTCAACGCCACGCCCCGGCCGCTTTACCCCCGGGAAAGAACTGGTACCCATTGTATAGGAGGCTGGGTGGGCCCCAGGGCCGGTCTATACGGGTGCGGAAAATCTCCCTCCCACTGTGATTCGATCCCCGGACCTTCCAGCCCGTAGCCAGTCGCTATACCGACTGAGCAATCCCGGCCCCTATTGAGTTTCCTAAATACCATTTTAGAAACATTGTACTTAAAGTTCATAAACTGTTGCGATCTTCATCGTTACTACTACTACTACTACTACTACTACTACTACTACTACTACTACTACCAGCACTACCACCACCACCACCACCACCACCACCAACAGGCCTCCTGTTACTACGAGCACCACAACCACCGGTTTTGGTAGTAGGCCTATGTTTCCTTGCAGTTCCTCGTAAGTACCTTTTGGACATGAAAAGTCTGAAGCGTAGTTATTTTTACAAAACCTGAAGCAGAATTGCCATAGGACCTGCAGTGATCTTTCGTTTAGGTACAGCAGGGCGTGGTATGGTGGTTAGCGGTCGTGTTTCGTATTTGAGAGTTCTCGCTTACGAGCCTCAAACTGGAGCTCTGCTGTAATAGCGTGAGGTTTGTCGTGAGATTTCTCCGTTCCTCTAGACAAAAATCCTGGAATATTATCCAGCACATAAACCACAACCACTCTGTTTGGAATGTGTCCCAACTCATAGTTTACAGTAGTGTGTAAACTTACGTATTCCCGTACGTATCCTTTGAAATTTGTGAATTATCGTTAATTCAAGAACAGTAATCATTTCTTCGGATGTTGAAAGATTTTTTTTTAATGTGTATAGGTAATAGGCCTATCGTACTTAGTTGCAGGATGACTGTAGATATGAAAATGATGACACTATCTTATGTTATTCAACGACGGCACATTAACTGCAAAGTTTTTCGTGTCGAATGATAAAAAGGGTTGACTAGGTTCGATGAAATTCAAAGCATCGGGAATGATGCTGTCGTGGCCAACTTAAGTACATTAGCCCGGCATTCTTGTGTAAACACTTAAAACTTTAAGCCAGGATAATCGGTACACCAGGTGAGATTTTGAAACGCTGATCTTCCGAAATTTTAGTTGAATTAAGGGAGATAGAATAAAATAATGGTTTATTTAAATCTACATTGCAGTATTTAACTGAAGGGACTTGCGATAACACCAAACTGATACTTCGGATTCGTCATTGTACGTGGAAGTTAGAACAGGAAACATAAGTGCTAATTATGACAGTGCGACGTTGGTAAGGGTAATAGAGGAAGTTACCCCCATCTACAGCATGAAGACATCTTGGGGGAGTAGAGGTATAGTTCCAACCATTCTTAACCTCGACACTAGATGGAGGTGAATTGTCGACTTCAAGCCCTGGCCACTTTAACCCTGAAAAGAATGACGGCACGCATTGAATAATAGGTTGGCTAGCCCCATTTTCGTTCTGGAAGTTGTGGAGAAGAGAAACACCAGTTGTCCCTGCCGGAATACAGAATCCCGGATCTTCCAACCCCTAGTCTAGACACTATACTGACTACGCCACCGCGGCTTCGCAGAGCGACGTTGATTAGTAAACAAAGTGATTCGAACTTTTTCACCCTATTTACGCCTAGCAGAACTGTGCTTTAACGAGTAGTCTTTTCCCTTTTTCGAGAGATCAGGTTTCTGAGAAAACTGCACCAAGTCTGTTTCTCACTGACTTCGAGTCGCTTGACTCCAATAATTGGTGCCACTGTAGGCAGTTCAATTTCAGCGGCAGCAGCAGCAGCAGCTCCGTAGGACAATTCCGCTGATGGAGCTGTCGATATCATTCCGATCATTCAGGCTGCCTCATGGTAGGGGCAGCTGTCCCAAGCAGCTACACAATCGTATTCCAATTCCGAGCAGAAACCCTCCTCCCCACTACTGGTATACTCAGTGCACCATATAAATATAACCTGGGTGCAGTGTCAGACAGCGGCATAAGGTGCTGTAGCACTCCAGAAATGCGACTCGTCTGCTCTCTGCTTAACAAAACACACGAGCCAGTATACAATGTATGTCTTATTGCGTGCTACATACAAATATTTTTATAGAAGACTTTTAAAATCTCAATATTCGATTTTGAGCTCAGGGAACAAATTATTAAATTTTTTATTTACTTTTTTCCACTTTGTGGGTAATAATAATGCGCTTGTTGATTATCATTTTTAATACGTTGGCCTGAGGCTGAAACACTCGCTGCCGGTCTCTGGTAATTCGCCATTAAATACGAGCTCCGTAAAAACCCAGTGTTACACGAGCTCAGACATACGTAAATTTGAATTACGACTTGTTAAAGTGATAAAATATCTCGCCAGGAGTAAATACGCTAGTGCTTTTCTTGAACACTGATGGTAAGCCATATTCATTAGGGACTTCCCCGTTTTGAAAAAGTTGCCCTCTGTGTTTCCGTGACTGATTTACTTTAGGATTCTCAAGAAGACTCGGCTTCTCAGATTCACATCAGAATTTGTACCGGTACTGCCTCTGGCTTTCCGCTCCATGAATATGCGTAGTTAAGCATGCATTTTGATAACATTTTAGAGGCAAAAAGGGGCACGCGGTGGTGCAGTTGGTTGAGGCACTGCGCTACAAACCGGAAGGTCGCGGGCTGCATTCCCGATGGGTCCAATGGGATTTTTCATTGACTTAATCCTGCTGGCCGCACTACTGCCCTGGGGGGTCGACACAGCCTCTAACAGAAAAGAGTACCACGGGTATCTCCTGAGGGTAAATGCGGCCGGTGCTTAGGTCTGACAACCTTGCCACCTTCATGTGCCGATTGTCTAGAAATTCTGGGAGACTTAACCTGGAACCACCATGGATTGCTTTACTGTATTAAAAATACAAATTTTACTCGAAACTTGAACTGATGATTCAGGCTGTAGTGCACGGAAGCAGTGTGATTCACATTGTGGTCGTACGGGTTAGAGGTCGTGTAGTGTGGCTGGTTGTTACCAGGATTTCGGAGGAGCATACTGTCTCTGTCTTAAAATTCAATCTGGATGTAGCATGTTCAACCGGAACTTTTACACCTACCTGTGTCATTACCCAGAATACCACAGTTTGAAACTTCATCATGGTGAAAATCTTTAAACCTTTACACAAGTAGACCTCCAGGCGTATTGACATGTTTCATTGTTAATCTCAGTTCCTGTATGGTTCGAAAGATAAATTCTTGGCAATTAATATTAATTTCACTACTTTTGCTATTGACCGGACAAGTAAATATTGTGCTTCTTTTCTAGGTGAACACTTTGATATTTTGACATGTTCCTTTATGACAGAAATAAATCTTGTGCCTGTTTGGTGATGAATAATGTGGTATTTTCGGCGTCCTTTTGTGACAGTTGTACAACTAGACAAATCTCAAAGAAAAAAGCCAGTTGCGGAGACACTGTCGTAATTGAGAGACTGAATTAAAAAGATTGAGAAGAAGGAGGATATTGTTTGAATTGAGCTGGTTGAATAGAAATTTCAATGACGAACTTACTTACTTCCATGCATACTTACTTACTTGCTACTTATTTGCTTAAGCCATGGAGCAGATTACTTATTGAGAAGCTAACCGGTTTTTAGCTAGTCAGGAAATTCCCCGCATTTTATGGAACCCGAAGGTTCCTTACCGCATTCACAAGGCCTGGACCTGTCCCTGTTCTGAGTCGGATCGATCCAGTCCATGCCCCCAAATCCCACTTCCTCAAGATCTATCTTAATATTATACTCCACCTACGCCTGGGTCTTCCAAATAGCCCCTTTCCCTCAGGTTTCCCCACCAAAACCGTGTATACGCCTCTCATCTCCCCTATACGTACTACAATCCCCGCCCACCTCATTCTTCTCGATTTATCACCCGAACAATATTTGGCGAGGACTAGAGATCGCTATGCTCCTCATTATGTAGTTTCCTCCACTCTCCTGTCACCTCATCTCTCTTAGGCCCAAATATTCTCCTCCACACTCTATTCTCAAACACCCTCAGCCTACGTTCCTCCCTCAGCGTGAGCGACCAAGTTTCACACCCATACAAAACCACAGGCAAAATTATAGTTCTGTAGCTTTTAATCTTTAAATTTTTGGATAGCAAACTGGAAGACAAACGATTCTGCACCGAATGATAGCAAGCATTCCGTAACTTCAATCTGCTCTTAATTTCCTCCTGATTACAATTTTGATTTGTTAAAGTTGTTCCCAAATATTTGAACTCTTCCACCCTTGCAAAGGAACTATTATCGGTCTTTATATTGTGACTTCATCCTGCATTCTGATTTCGTGATATGACCATGTACATTGTTTTATCAGCATTTACTTGTAGTCCATTCTCCTTGTTAGCAATTACAACAGCTTCTGCTTTTTTTTCTTTATAGTATGTGTGCTTCCTCCTAATATATTAACATCATCAGCATAAACAAGAAGCTGATGTGTTCCATTTAATTTCAAGCCATCCGGTTTTACCTGATCCCTCCTAACGGCGTACTCTAAACCAAGTTGAAAGAAAATGACGATAAAGTATTTCCTCATTTCAAACCGTTCCTAATATGAAACATGTCAGACAAATGCTTGCCTACGCGGACTGTGCTATAGGTTTGATTCAGACAAATTTTTATTAGCCTTTAGCAGTTTCATGTAGATACCAGACTCAATGAGAATATTACACAAGACCTCCCTTCTAAATGAATCATAGGTTTGCTTGGAGTCTATAAATTGCTGATGCACTGCTTCATTGTGATGAGGAACATTTTTTTAAAAAATAATATCGGCCTAAGGGATTTGCAAAAAAGGTGGAAATTTTGTGACTAATTATATCAACTGTTCAGTAAAGGTCTGCGCCTTGAAGTTTCTTTCATAACAATCGATAATTTGTACGTTTCATGTAAAACGATACCAACGTTCAAAAGCAATACATACTGTGTATATTAGCTTCCAACATGAGAACGTCATGATTTGCATTAGACGTTATTGCTTCCTAATTCGCTCACTTCCTATGTTCCTCCTCCAAATTACTTCTTTTCTTTGTTTCCTCCTGTTGTTCTATAGCCCTAATCATACAATACTCTGGTCACTCGTCCGTTGCTAGATCATTTTCACGCTTCACTGTGCTGCAAATTATCCTTCAGGCCGTTCGTTCTTCATAGCGTATAGCAGGGTATTTAAAATAGCCATGCGATTTGAGTGCAAAAATGTCATATTTGTCTGAAATTGCAAAACGTCTGTTCAAGTAATGTGACGAAATATGTTTGTGTAAGTGTTCCATGTCGCTCACGGGAATCTAATGTCATAGAGCATAGTTATTGTTAAGAACCTAATAGTCGCCCCGCCAATCGAGAAGTAATATCGGGTATGGCTGAACCCCAACCTATGAAACCGTAGCACAAAAGCCGCCACTTGATCCGATCTTGAGCGAGTCCATAACTGCGCACCCTGTTACTTTTAGATCCACTTAAATATCGCCGTTCGTTACAGTCTAACGCCGCCACAAAACATTGTAGGACAATTTATGACAGCATCATGTTCGTACGTCTCTTTTCGGGCCTGTTCTCTGTGTTCTGTCAGTTCCTTAAATTTTCTGCCGGGACTCAGATGTAAAGCGAGAATCCTGAAATTGGCTATATATTTCTGTGGAGTCTGGTTTTCACGAGTGAGATTTATATGTTTACGATGAAAGAAATTATTGTGATTTATTTGAAAGAAACGGGATTTATCTCTTTATTCGTTGGGGCAGTTGTGTAGTATGTGTGCATACATAGAGGACTATTGCCCGAATCTTTTATTCTTTATATCTAAATTTATTTGATGAAAGTCTGGTGACGTTTATGCATGACACGAATAAGTAACCGGTTTTTAGTTGGTGAGATTTGTTATTCTCACAGCGATGACTCTGACATTTTTATTCGTCTAGGATGTTGATTGATAGATAAGGAACAATGTGCCTGAAAAAGGGTCACCTTCATTTTGAGGTAGTATAAGGTGGAGGCGTCACGTTCTTACGAAGCGTTGGTGCCTGCCATTCGGCAAGGCGACACATCCCAGGCGAGATCAATTTTAGTTTTCTTATTTCAGTGGAGATCGGAACACAGTTGTTACTCGCTGCTTGACACATCAGAAATCTGGGTCCAAATTACATGATATAGAAACAAAAACATAGGTATTAAATAATACCTGACTCCATTAGAAGGAGTCGGGTATCACAATTGTCGGGGTTAATATATATAAGCACCCTCCTTAACTGAATCTCTGAACTTAGTCTAATTCATCAGGTAGTTGAAGTCTTGCATTAATTATGTGACTAATCCTTTCACATCCTTCCATTTTATTAATTACTGTGCGTTGTTATTTTTTACATGTTTAATCTTAGCAAATATAAATCTTATGAAGTAAATAAAAAATAAGACAAAAATTAATATAAAGGCTGCCAGTTTTAAGTTTTGAAAGAATCCGGCTATAAGAACAACATAAAATACTTTGCAGTGTCCTTGTAGACTGAAACTGTTGTCATAGCATTTCTGTATCCACCATATCGACATATTACGTAAAACTGAACTAATAAATCATTTTTTGAGGCTTACAAATCGTTAGCGGAGAATGTTTTTGACAAATTCTGGAATACCTTTATTACAAAAGCGAGAGAAGTTTGAAATTCCTAGTGACAACGAATTTATAGTAGTCTAGGGGGAAACTGTAAGGATGATAAATTTTTTAAATCACAGTTCTCAACACAAGGCGCCCCCCCCCCACGTAATTTCATATCCAAATTACGAAAGAAGATGGGCTGCTAATACAAAAGTGCGTAGCGATGCTGTATAATGATAGTGACCGTGAGAGGCAGAGTGACTTAAGAGGATTTCGTGATGTAGTAAGTGCTACAGCAAGTCGATAATTTATTGTAATGCAATGCTAGGCAGTCTGATTTGCCAAATGATTTTGATGAAGACAGCATTAGGATGTTTTAATTCTCATGGTGGATAAATTAATAATTGCTCTGGTAGGAGGCTATGTTAACATTGGCAGCGACACTGATGATGAAATCATGTTAAGTCGAAACGTGTAGTGTATCAGACATGTTTGTGTTGACAGATGTGCAATCACAGCCTGCTGGTTTTAAAAGATTTGAGTGTTTTTAAATTTCTGTAGGGCATGAGAAATTGCAATAATATTGCAAGTACCTGCAGTATATACCTTTGTTTATTTTTTTGTGCAGAAATTATGATCATCTTAGCAGTATAAATCCCCACTTACCTGCTCGCTTGAAGATAGCATGTTTTATTGTTTGGCGAATATAATTCGGAGTAAAAAATCAAGGTATGTGATAGGTGTGTGAACATTGTTGTGTGCAATAATTGCTAAGAAGCATAGACCTTGGTTACTGCCAGCCAAGGATATTTAATGTACATTACTGTGTTTGCAAGTAGGTCTAGTAAATAATTTTCATTCCTTGGTTACAATTATAAACATTTGGCTAAGCAATTGTGGAAGCAAAGGAAAATAAGCGCCCGCCAGTTCTGGTATACGAGCGGAGACAGGATACCAAAATGTAATCACATAATGACTCTTTCTTGGATTGTCACATTTCCACTCTCACGCCACAGAACGTACTGTCTGTTGGTAATATTCTGCAGTAGTGACTATTATAATATCCTGGAGATATGTGTGCTATCTTTATTTAGATCCGAACTATATTTTACATTCTCTACTCCTGTTTGGTACTTCTTTTTCTATTTCTTTCCCTGTTGTGACCATCCAGGAGAGAAGACTGGAGGAAAGTTTTATCTACTGCTTTTCCAGCTCGTGTCAGCCTCTTGGCTCTACGTCTAAACCTGCACCCCATTTCCAATAGGCTTACTCAGATCAACTCTTTGTGCATTTTATTTGTCGTGGTTTGATTGTGACTTGTTGAATTCAAAGTGCAGCACTTTGTGATGTGTGCAGATGAGTTTTGAACTAAATGTACCTGAATGATAGAGGTGCAAGCTCTTGGTTTTTTTTTTCTCGGAAAGAGAGTCGATAAGGTGAGAGACTGTATAGGGGTAGGTTATTATAGATTAGATTAAGTAAATAGAGGGATAGAGGGATTTATTTTGCTGTGTAACTGGTATATTTTAATTACACAAATAAAGTTTTTGTAAAATATTCATTGAAGAAATCACCGTTTCGCAGGTTATTGCAGTTCGTTAAAAACAGTTAGTGATAAGCTTTTAGAAGAATGAAAATCTGAGTGAATTTTCTTAAAGATGGAAAAGGTAAATTCCTTGTCCACGCCATGAAGGCATTTATGGTGCTTGGAGGTTTAGCTCCTCCCATTTTAATCGCAGCATTGGAGGTAGGTGAGTGGTCAACTTAAGTGCGAATACACTCATGCTTCCAATTAACTTACCCAGCGGGTAAACTCTGAATTCCTTGATTCATTTTATAAACCGAGCCTCTAAATGAAAACTTACATGCAATACAAGTGTTTTTAAGGACTTTCTGTAGTCCTTTTCTGCCATTATTTGAAAATTCGCGGTATGTTAATATTAATCCGTTGTATGTGAATTTCAGTAAGAGAATGCCGGTAGATTGCTTTTCTTCAGCCGAGACTGATTGAATCGTGGCACACGCAGTCACGCACAGGAGGGGAAGTACA
>Ga0123355_10002687_pt1 | contig 25212 bp, 11 predicted proteins | sample TergutEmb28metaG_3_FD_89872 | JGI IMG/M metagenome (GOLD analysis project Ga0123355, IMG submission 89872) | Embiratermes neotenicus P1 segment gut microbial communities from Petit-Saut dam, French Guiana - Emb289 P1 | ecosystem: Host-associated > Arthropoda: Insects > Digestive system > Gut ...
AGGATTTTTAATTATAGATAAATTTTGTATAGTTGCTGTAACATGACGAGTTCTATATCCAAAAGTCATTACTGACATGTACTGGATTTTACGGAACTGAAATAATAAATAAATAAATAAATATACCTCCTGATGGTGGACTACAAATATGCCTGAAACATGTAAAGGCTGATTGACAAAACAAACTGAGGATAAATAATGCCTCAAGTTGGTTTTTCATTACATGGATGTATCAAGGTGCGAAGTCATCAAAACATAAAAAGTTAAAAAAGGTGTTAACTTTTTGTTTTCACCATTGAAAGGGGAGCCACATTCCTTGGCTTACAGTAGGAAATGATACTGAAGTTGATGCCATTAATAACAAGGCTGCAGTCCCCAGTTATATGTGTATTCAGTATTTTTAGAAATGAGAAGTGTTTTACTGTTTATGTCCACATAAAATGAAAGTTGTTGTTTTATATACATTCTATAATAAAATGATAATATAAAGATGTTAATTTAAAGTTCCCAGTGCCATGATTTCAGCCCTTACATAAACTTTCTTAAGTAGCCCTTGGTGCCTTATATGTACACCACAGGGTATGCGTACTCTGCTTTCAGAAATGCTGTCTGAAGTAGGTCAGTTGTTTGCATTAAATGTCATAGTAAATTTGTTAGCACTCTTGTTTCCTATTTTGGAGGTACTGTGTTCAGATCTCTGCCTAGAGGACGGTTATCATGAGTGAGGATTTCATGGTTTTTCAGGAAGAAATTTCAAGATGGTTCCTCTAGTGAAGCCGTGACTGTTTCCTTTTACATTCTTACCCATTTATTATTCCCTGATTATTGAATAATTTTTCACTATGTATTCTCGGCTACTGAAAGTGTTATTATATATACTATAACTAAGTTAATGAAGAAGAAAGTCAGTTGTTTACTTCTAGTTCCTACTTGCAAGTAAACACAGTTGTGTCATAGGGATACCATAATTGCCACTTGTGAAATCAGCATATACATGTTGCATTAGTGAGAGAATTAGTACTGAGTGTCATAGAGTAGAGAAGAACAGAATCGTAGCTAAGTTAGTAAGAGTGTCTATGTGAAGCCTATGATGTGTGTGCATGATGTCTGAAGAGTATATGCTGGAAGCAAATTGCTGCTTTTTTATGTTGCGTACAGTGTGTTTAAACTGTAAGATTCAAGGTTTCAGACTGAGTCAAGAAATTCATGTTAATGTGGACTCACAAAGGTTTTCGTACTGAGGTACAGATAGTTGAAGTTTGCTAGTTTTTAGGTACAGTCATATATATTTGGATGATCCTATTAAAATCAAATTTAAAATCTAAAATATTCAGTGACACTTTTCCCTATGTACAGTTTTTGGTTGCATTCTGCAATGTATGACACCAAGTATTTGTTTAAAAATATTTAATACGTTTTTCGCTAATATTGAGCAAAAATATAGACAATAAGAAATTTTATAAATAATTTTCAGTTTACAGTGACAAAGGTAAAGGCCGTCTTTTTATTTGGAAAATAAATTGCACAAGAATTTCAAGTAGTTCTGCCAGTATTTCTGTGAAAATTGTTCTGCTTTAATTACTACTTGATAGCAGGTTGTAAGTTGGAATTTTACTTTAGTCAGTAATCAGGGACATGGAAGCTGGTTTTATCTTTATTATAAGACTTTTATTTTTTTATTGTGGATTTTGGGTTATTAGGCAGAAAAGGTTTAAAATACATTTAATGAATGTGTCATGCAGTCACACTTACACTATTCAGTAGAGAGTACACACATTAAGAAAGTCATATTAAAAATATAATTTCCAGTTTCTACCATTAAGTCCAACATGTGTAATCTTCATGCTACAATTTTTGTTTAGTTATGTTATGGTGTTTTTCTTCATTTCAAAATTAAGAATTTTCTTCTTAGTGTATGAAAAGTTTTAATTGATCCAACCTCAACATGCTTAGAAATTTTATCCATGAAAATAACGCTGTAATAACTGAGTTTATCACTGTCTGAAATGAGATATTACGGTAATGCTTGCAGGCATTCTGTCGCCCAGCCATGACAAAGACAACATCACATTCTAGTGTGTCTAGCCAGGGAGGCGTGACCACACCAATTGATGAAAGGCCCTTGTCAGCACTCTCTGATGTGACAGGCATGGTTCCTCCTTCAGGATCCCCTGGCCTTCCACAACAAGCTGCAGTACGTAGGGACTCTCAAGGTATGGCCAAGAGACGCTATAGCCTGCAACCACAACGCAGCACCGTACACTAAGTCACTGTGTTACAATGGATTTGTAGATCAGCGGTTTTGCTAGTGTAGAAGCTCATTTGCAGAAGCGTTTTTAGTTATTTGCCATTTTTCCATTTTTAAAGCTTCTTATTTTTGTTTAATATGTGTTGTTGCAAAAGCTTTGCAGGCTGCAATTTCCTGGAAAAGGTAAAACACCAGCATTCTAATTTTTATTGTTTGTATCAGACTCTTTAAGGGTATCTGGCTCAAAATGTAACATTAACACTATTCACCTCATTCATTAGGATGTTGCTGCAGGTCAGTATTTTAGAAATTTCTTCATAGGGAAAGTAATTAAGTTACAGTGTGTAATAAGATGCTCTTCAACATGATTTTATATTGTATAAATCAAGTTGGAATATCAGAACAAATTACATGTTTTCCACGCATTAATAAACTTTGATAGCATTGAAATACAGCAATTTCAGCACCATTTCAACAGCTGACCATCTAATATAATAGGTAGCTGAATAATTCCTTGAATGGTTAAAATGTCACAGAAAGTATGCCTAAGTACTTTTCCATTTCCTTTTTATATATAACACACTGACAGTAAAATAGAGCATACAATCACCATTATATACAATTCCTGTTCAAGTCTCCTTTCATGACAAATGTCCATCTCTTAATACACTGACTTGAATAACAATGGCATAATATTGATTTTCAAAATAAGTATTAATATAATTTTCTCAGTATTTTTTCCATGGATGCAGAATGATATTACCAGGAACAGTATGGTTTATACAGGGTATCTAGTACTATTATGGTAATTAAATAAAAGGTAAATTTGACGGTCATATATCTGGTATTTGAAAACAAGAAATTTACTCAGGTTTGTGTTAGGAAAACCTGTTTGATGGTAACTACTTGAAAGAGCAAGCAGCAGATACAGATTTAATATTCACTACAGCTACTTGAATATGATTACATACAAATTGCATATTCAGTAGCACCATTAAGAATAGTATATAAATTCGTGTTCCAGAATTCAAAATAATTATATTTGAAAAAGACAGTATTTTCAAGTATTATTATTAGTAAGAAAGAGAGAATGAAAAATTTTATTTTTTATAATAACATTAAAATTTATGTCAGTATACAGTGACAGTATGTAAAAATAAATTTTCCTCTTAAACTCCAAAACTAGATTACTGAAAAACATGTAGGATTAGGAAGGGTTCCAAATTTTTCTTGACTAAAAGATAATATGAAAGTGTTCTCTTTCACATACAGTACAAAAATTTGACTCGTATAAAAATACAAATGATCCCTTTGTACCCATAAAATTAAGGGAATTGTGTGATCAGCTTAGCAACCTCAGCATAAAATATAAGTTTTAAACCACCCATGCTAATCCCAAAACAGAGGAAACCCAAGTTACTGTTACTTAATTAAAACTGAAGTGACAGAGGCAGTGTGCCTGTGGTTTGGAAAGCATATCAGATTACCATCAAAACAGAAAATGTAATGATCACTGACACGCATTATTTACCACAAACGTCCAGTGAACATTTCCAGTTTGGTAGCTTTGATTGAAGTTGTATACATATAAAACTTGAACAGAAGTGAGATTTTGGTTACATTTTGGTTGACATGTTTAAATTGTCTGTGATTCCCCTTGGAGCAGTACATGAAGATATATAGAGAATGGTCTGTAGACTGCTTCTTGCCCAAAATTTTATTTTGGCTGAAGTTTATAATAACCCTTTTACACCTGATTTTTTCCCCCAACCACAACAAAACCTGCACATTACCAGACCATTTAGTAATATTCACATTTTAAATTTGGAAGAAATATATGTCAAATTGGAGCTGCTCACAACAGTGAATAGGAAGACTATTGTCTGCTTGAATATGATTCTATGTCTTATGTTTATTGGACCGTGCATCATCTTGATAGTTGAGTAAAGAGAGACCAACTTGATGTCACTTACTTTATTATTTCATTACTTAATGCTCAACATGTTTCAGATGTTAATACATCCATCCTCAGGAGCTTGTGACTTATGTGGTGAGTTATTACATGGGTTGCATTGATATGGTTTGATGTGTGTTGGAGTTACGTTGTGGTATGGCTGTGGTGGTGTGGTGTTCGTATGCAGGTTGAAGCACTACTGCACTACTGCACTAGTGCTTCAACCTGCATACGAATACCACACCACCACAGCCATACCACAACGTAACTCCAACACACATCAAACCATATCAATTCAACCCATGTAATAACTCACCACATAAGTCACAAGCTCGTGAGGATGGATGTATTAACATCCGAAACATGTTGAGCATTAAGTAAAGAAATAATAAAGCAAGAGACATCAAGTTGGTCTCTCTTTACTCAATGATTCTATGTATTTTAGTAGATACATACTACATGAAAAAGCTTCCTGTAGACAGTTTCTGTGTGATATGTGCTGATCTCATGACGATGAATCTGAAAGTCTTCCGGGATATAATACCCTGCAGCTTGTGTATCAGACTAAGTGGCATTATATCCCAGAATACACAAAATAAGTGACTGCCATAAGATGCATAGTTGTAACATGGACTTGGTTAGAGCAGGTGAGACAGTGATATTTTACTTCACAAGTACGATTCAGAAACGTTTAAAACTTAACTGGTTATAAACACAGGCTCTATATTACTATTAATGACTCAACCATCACCAATTACATTTCTGATTAAATTAAATAAATCCAGAAAGTTGGTAAGACTATTAAGAGCTTAACTTATTTGTATCAGATAATTAGTGTATTCCATGTAAGTTCATTGTCCACAGTTTACTGATTGATTGATTAGCAATTGGGTTTGACCCCCTATGGTCCCGATGCACCTAGGCCTTAAAAACAGGCCCTTTATGCCTAATAATCTGATATCAGTTCAGTACAGCCCTGTTCCTTTGCTAAAGATGCAGATGGCCCCCAGACTTAGTTTCTTAATGTCCTCTGGATCCAAGAAAAAGGAGCCCAGATATACATATCTGAGTGCAGCCAAAGCTTCACACTCACAGAGAATGAGGGCCAAGATTTCATCCTCTGCTTCACACCTCCTACATAAGAGACTATTGGTTAGCCCCATTAAGTGAAGATGTCTTCTGAGGTTATTATGTCCAGTAAGAAGACCAATAACAACCCTGGATTGCGTCCTATTAAAAGACAAAATTCTGGTCTTTGTAGCCAAACTAGGGCCCAAAATCAATTCTTGAGCCTGCTTCACCACCTTGCCAAATTTAACTGTCCACAATGAAATGCATCAAGTGATTTTCCAGTACCTTCAGTCCATAATGTTGTGTCCTTTCCTCACCAATATAAGCACTTGTAAACCTCTAAAGACAAAAGCTTCTCCTGCCGAAACCATTGCTAGGTATCCATTAGGTACCCAGAGAATCCTACACACATTAAAAAGGCTGCAACAAAAGGAAAATAAAAACAAGACTTAAGGGAGCTAGAGGCAGAGCACTGGTGGTCAAAGACTGATACAACTATGATGTCCAGAGTTAAGGTGGTAACAGTGGGTAAGAGATCCTCATAGTTACCAAGGTACTAAGAGAAGAAATAAAATTACTTCAAACATACTGAAACATCAGTCATAATTTTGATCAATATGGCCTTGCCACTCCCTTATGATAGAAGACACTGAAGGAAAAGATACATAAAAGGTGACTGTAGCAGACGTATTTAACTTTGAAAATATCATTAAGGTAATAATGTTCATAGGTTCTGATGACAGATACTGAGAAAACCTGTATTCAGATGTGGAGCTGTCTTGGAAAGTGGTGCTGGCATTATTTAATGCTATTTAGGTCATTAAAGTAAGACATAAATTTCCTTTCTAACACACTTGAAATGTTTTGGTAAAAAAAAAATGGAATGCAGTTTGTGCAAGAGAAGATTATAAGAATGATTTTTAATTGTTTACATTCATACTGGTTATAAGTTTTGAACAGTGCTGTCACAGATATTAGTATAAACTTAAGCACATGTATATTTTATGATCTTTATTGACCTAGGAGAACAAGGAATTTGATCTCTGTGTTATATTGCATTAATATCAAACCATATGTAACAGAATATTAAATATTGCTCTTTGTATCAACAAATTTGAAAAAGATTATGCCACTCAAAATGGTGCTATTCTTCATGCCCTTTTCACTAAGTTTCATCTGTGAATATAGAGACATTATCTTTAAGGTGGGACATCCAAGTTGCATTATCAAATACAAAGGAATCCCTCCACCAGTCAACACAACATGTATGGTGTGCTGACTGACATTTACATTCATTGGGAGAAGTTATCATTTATGTGCTGGCAGTATGCTCAGACATTAATTACCTCTGCAAATTGGGACATAAGTATTATATTTAATGTGCTTAATCTGTGTTGGAAACACACCTCATGGTGAGTCACCTTACTGATTGAGGTGCCTTGACTTAATTATTGAGCAATTTATGTTTAAGATACTACCAGCTCTTTGCTTTCTGTCCATACCAGTTGATGTTTTAGTCTCCCACCTTAAAGTCTTAACTATTGCCTTTAAACTCTGAATCAAGAACAAACTTAGGATCTGTCAGTGATGTCATCTGGCCTGCAGAAGATACTGGCTGAGAATGAATAAGTACAAGCGAGCCACACTTCATCTTTTGTCTAGATTAAATAACTGAAGATCTTAGTCTTAGTGTTGCTGCTGAAATGTAGCTCAGATATGTGTACATTTAAGTAGTATATTGTGAATTAGATTATATTTATGTGCTGTGTTGTATCAAAAGGTAATGAAGTGTCCCATATTGGCTTCTTCATTTGAATCTCTAAATTCTTCCAGTTGCTAATAGCAAAGTGTGTCTAATAGGCCTATCTTAGTTATTTCTCACCTTGATCCTTGAAAATAAACTTCCTTATTAGTGAGAGAATTTGTGTGTATCAAATGTTAATGAATTTATTGATGTAAAAAATGATGTTTCATTCTCAATAATTGTTCTGTATCAGTGGGCACTGCATTACATTAATTCTGCTCATATTAATGGCTATAATACTGCCTTGTTACCATGGCAACTATTAATGTGCAATGGAGGTTCACTACAAGCATTCAGAACGTGATCTCCCCTCTGTCACCACAGCTTGGACATTCATGAACTCAAAACTGCTCAACTGTAAATTCTTTTTAGCTAAAGAGCAAATTAATATAATGATTTTTTAACTTGTTTAGCACACTATATAAAACACACAGTCATTAATGACTGTGTCATTTGGTGAATGACTTATGTGTACAGTTACTAGTCAGAAATATAAAAAATGTTCACTTGAAATTTGTTATCTTCAGAATCCAAACAATCTGAAGTTGGTTCAGGTCCACTCTCCATTGAAAGTTTTAGTTAACAAATGGGAGCTGCGAGTTAGTGTATCATACATATGTGCAAAATAAATTAACAGTTTGCATATCATTCCTTGTCGGTAACACACTTTTAATGCAGATAGTTCAGCATATTTGGGAAACCTAAAGAGAAGATCACTTGGATTACCTAGGTGTAGTTTGGAGGATAATATTCAAATGGTTGTTAAAGGAATAGGATGGCAGTATGCATACTGCATTCATCTGGCTCAGAAAATAGACAAGTGATGGTCTTTTATGAATATGGTAATGGACTTTCAGGTTCCATAAAATGCAGGCAGTTTCTTAACCAGCTGATGAAACTATAGCCTTTAAGAAGGGTGCTGCTTATTTCAGTTGAGTTAGTTTTTTAACCTCAGACCACAAGTTGGTTTGAAACTTGCACACAATTGCAGGAAGATGGATCGTCAACACTGTCCCTCTGAATTCTTTAACGTTATTAAAACCAGGATATTGTGTTCTGTAGATGTGCAACTGTCTGTGTAAACCACAGCATGATATTTAATAATATAGTTTCAGCTCTGAAAAAAAAAGACTTGCAATTACACTTGCTTCCAGGCCTGGTTTGCTAGAGGTAGGCTGTGAGTTTTTGCCTTACTTACCTAATAATATACATCTATTCTGTCTATTTTAATTAGGAATTATGTTGGGTATAGCGGTGAGATACCAAAAAGTTACTAGTTCTCTCTTCAATAACTTTGCTGCGAAAGTTCCAAGTATCCATCTGCAGAGATTTTTTTTTCTCCCTCCTAAGCAAGGCAGTTGCCACACTTTGTCCCTGTGGATGCCAGCTTCCTACGCAATAAAGCTGCCATGTTGAAGGGACAATAAAAGGTACTCTCTGTAGTTACAGGTGGAAGCAAACACTCTGTGGTAATTTTACCATCTTTTACCACAAAATAATACGTGCATAAATTATATCTCAAGTATAAAGAAATAAATAGGAAGAGTATACATTTATAGTTTATATTACACATTATACATTGCAAAAACTGTAGCATCATAATTTCATGAATTTCCAGGTAGTAAAAATTCAAGTGAAAGCACTAGTAGACTATGTAAATCTTAGTATATGTATCTTATGCATTCTCAGATATAAGTAACTCTTATACTGCCATTGAATGGCCTTCATTATTCCACCTGTCTACCTCATCTGTATTTTATGTGCATTTACTTAAAAAACAGATATCGCAACCTTCGAGAAAGGTGTTCTGTATTTCTGTAGTTGTACTTCCAAGATGTTGTTAATGCTACTACAATAAGGGCAAGAGTACATGCAGAAACCAAAGCTCTTATAGTCTGGAGAAGTTTTCAGATGGATGATGTTTTGATGAATATAAATTACCGTTGTTTAGTAAGGTTGACAGGGTAGCACCATAGTTTAAAATTCTGTGGTGCTTTTGTGCTTAACCAATGAACAGCATGTAGGAGGTTTATTTCTAAGACAAACTGGTTCTCATAATGAACAACATACATGATTTCACAGTGGATCAAAAATTGTTGCATGGCAAGTATTGCCTTCACAATTGATCTGTTTTGTCATTACTGTATGATAAATATCGAATGTTTCATGATAGATTTTGCATGAATTCTAAAAATGAAATCACATTCACTGCCATCTTTCAGCCACGGCAGGACAATCATTTTTCCTTCCTGTTTAAATGCTGAATGTGACTCTGCCCACCCAAATCAGCATGCATGTACATATTTCAGCTATTGCTGTATACTTCTCCAAGATGGCTGAATCCTTCCTAGATTTACTTTTTGCCTGGTTGGAATAAAATGTTTTGCAGTATGCTCAGTGACTTATTAAACTTTACTCTGTTGTTTGCTTGTTCGTTTGTATGTATGCACATAATGAATGGTTTGTCCAGTGTTTCACATATTCAGTTCTTTTGTTAAAATTGTCAGCAATAGCCAATCATAATACATGTCGAGTGACTAAGAGACTGCGTATTTAAAATGGAAATATATGTTGTTCCATATGTTTCACAAGCATGTTGTCTGCAACTTTATAATGTCATTACATACATTTTAATTTAATAAATGACCATGCACAAGAAAATTAACTTGCACCATATTAGAGGAAGTAGATAGCTCTGCCCTGGAAACCACTGTAGTTAGAGAGTTTGCTGAATGGCTTTTGCAGACTGGTTAGCAAATAACAACAGAGCCACTAACTTATTGGCTTGTCAAAGCAATATCTTCTTACTACTTTTCATGTTTCTCTTTCCAAACATTCAAAATGACACAAGTGAAAGTATTAGCGATGAACAGTTAGTATGACCATGGCAGCATCACAAATAAGTTGAATCCACAGTCTTTAAGTAGTAGTGTACTAACTAAACACAGTAGTATTTATTCAGTGTCAGGAAATAAAAACAACACAAAAATTTGCCATATTTATTGAAACCTACCCAGCCTTATAGGAAAATTGACACATGACAATGTAATTTTAAAGCAAAACTTGACACTACTGCTGTTAGGGGCAGTTTTATTTATATAGACACGAATTCAGAACTAATTCATGTAACTTTTTTGTCACTGCCCATTGAACTAACTGTGCATTTCATCATGTTTATATGAAACAAGTCTTTAAAAATTAACTTAAACTTTGAAAAATTATGTAATGCACCACAGTGTATATATTAAATCACATACTATTACTGATCAAACTTGTTTCAGTGTCCACTGACACCATCTTCAGGGAGCCCCATCCAACTGTAAATTTCTCACATGACATTTGATGTGTTGTGAGGAATTTACACTTGGACAGGGCTCCCTGAGTGTCGTGTCAGTGGACACCAAAATTTGTCAGATCAGTAACTAATGTGTGATTTAATATATGCAGTGTGGTGTGTAAGGGTTGGTTAATAAATAGTGATGTGAAAATAATGCACAGGTGCAATATTTGCCCATGTAATTAACTAGTATACAAATATTCATAGTTAATTTTGAGTAAAAGACCAGAATCATTTTTAAAATAAATCTTACAGCCCCTGGTAATCTGTCACCCTGTGTAAATATAGTTTCATTATAGTCATGCCAGTCCTCATTGCAGTTTATGTCAATGTAATATGTACTAAAATCATTTACTTGCTTAATTTCTGCAAATTCACTTGGTTATTAAGACAAGTAAGACAATTGCTTGTACCCTACCTAAGATGACATATGAAATAACGGTTAGTCACCGAATACTTCAACCATAAACAAGAGTTGCTACAAAATGCAGGAGAATGTCATTAAATTAAGAGTGTGCTTCCATGTTTAACACACTAAAACCCTGTCTGATGCTTTCACACTGTTGTGCGTTAGTATTACAGTCTTCTGAGATGTTACACAATGGATGTAGTTTTGTAAATGAGTAATAAGCTCTTAGAGGAACCTACAACTTATCTCCATGTCAACGGATACCTGAAGACCAGAATTTTATCTTTAAAGTTAATAATCTGAGAGTGTCAGAATGTAGCGAATTTGAGTGATATTACAAAAGAAAAATTTTTTTTTTCCCCCCCCCCCCCCCCCCCCCCCCCCTGCACTTTGATGCTGTACAGTTGTGGTTCTTAATATTTCACGGGAAAATTTGTCTTTACTTTTGGGATAGAAGTAATGGGAAATATGGGATGGTGCTTTATATAGCACGTAATAGGCAGTTATTGGACTATATCAAATAGAAGCGTATTTATTCTATCCCTAATGCCCACACTGTCCCTTAAGTTATGGTAGTGGTGTTATCAGTTACTGACTAATTTAATTTAGGTTTCAGTCAACACACAATATATAATATTAATTATGCTTTAATGCAACATGTTTTGACTCAGAGGAGTCATCATCAGGCTACTCCTCCAATTGAAACATGTTGCATTAAAGCATAATTGATATTGTATGTTGTGTGTTAACTGAAACCTAAATTAAATTAGTAAGTAACAAAACACAACGGGATGACCAAGTTTAAAATGTTATCAGTTGGCCTATTGTAAACCTAAATATACATTGTGCATCATATCATTTAACATGGCCTTATGCCAGTTGTATTGAAGTCTAATGGAAGAAACTGATGCCATATAACTCCACACGGATGACCACACAATCACAAATTTTTTATCCTAAAAGTCCCTTGATGTTTGTGAATTTGATGGATGTTTGTCCGTGCATCATTATATAAGCATAGAGAAGAAAACCAACTAGAAGCTACTGAATGCTTTATTGCACTTATAATCTGCTCAACATGTTTCGGGCACTTATATGCCCATCATCAGAAGCTCGAGACTATGCGTGTGTTATTGGCTCACTTGATGTTGTTTATAAATATTTCTACACAACGTTCCTACCTGTCTGCGCACCGAACTTTTATCAGTTTGAAAGGGCTGGAGGGTAAGTTGTAGCCTTTGATTTAACATGAGATTATGCATTAGCAAACTAATGAGGAAAGCTTACTCTAGTCATCTGACTTAACCTTTGAACATTCAGAGCATATATGGCGGACTTACATGATATGCTGAGAAAGAAAAATTTTGACCATAGTTATTGTGTGGGAATGAAGCTCAGTCTCTGTTTTCTTTCCTGACTAAAGCCTTTGCATCCCAGTCTTTTGAAAAAGATGTTGGTGTCTCCTCCTCCTCCTCCTTCTCCTTTTCCTTCTCCTTATTATCATCATCATCATCATCATCATCATCATTACCATCTAATCTGTGTCTGTTGATTCCTATATCAACCACAGTTTCTTCTATTTTAACATTTATTCCAAACCTCAGAAACTTCTTTCATGACTACATGACACAGAAACCTAGAACATAATACCCAAAAGTGTTACATGAATCGCTGTAAATTCGTGAATTCTTGCAAAAGGTCAGTTGGTCACTGAACTGCATGAAGTGGTACATTGTTAAGGGACCTGTGGTCCTTGAATTAGTGATAATACTTGTTTTAAGTTGTAGGATCAACGGTTTGTTTTACTGTGTTAATACTAGGAAGGATTCATATCATTATTAGTCTACATTATTATGAACTGAAATGTTTAATGGGTACTCTAGAGAATGTAATGTTTCTGACATAGAAGTTACATGCAGTGTCAAAAGAGAAACATCGAACTTTACTAGACATCAGTGTCATTTTCAGGTATCAGAGTTCCAGTATAAAAAAACATGAGGTTGCTCATAAATGATCTCTGTAACTTTCTCATCATCTGGTAAAGTTAAATAGTATGAGTATTTAATAACTGTCATCTTAATGTTTCATGTTAGTTCTTGTTAGTTACATGTATTTCTTGACTGAACAAAACTATATGATGCTACAGATATGTTCCAGATTTCTACAAGAAGTACACGTTGTATTAGTTAACATATAATTTTAGATCTACAATTAAAAAGTCATAAGCGGTCTGTGGCAATTGTCTCCTAAACTCTGTAGCATTTTTAACAATATCTTTTGTATCTCATGTTAAAATATATTTTGAATTTGATTCCTTAACGACAATTTATCAGTCCTGTGTACCAACATCTTCCATGCTGAACCAACTGTGATACTGTCAAATGTGTTCTTCATTATATGCAAAGCAATTACTAATTTACAATTAGAAATTTGTGATACTTGTCAATTTGTAATGGATAAGCAGTATGTGTGATTATTTGTTAGAGCCAGCAGCAAGGTTATATTTTTAACTGTGATGTTCATGAGATAACAGTTATTTATGCTTGTAATAATTCATTGGGAAGATTAATTGGTGAATTATGACATTTATCCACTGAGAGACATTCACCTTTGTACCTTAAAACTGTTCCTAGCTATTGACTTTAGTAATTAGTTCTAGCAATGTATGGACAGTGCTGTGAGTCAAGTAATCACATGCAACATTTTTACTTTTACAATGATAATTCAATTACATCGGCAAGTGAATGAACTTTACAGATGACAGAGAGCTTGTTCTCCTCCTCCCCCAATACTCTTTGTAGCCTCTAAAGTAATAAGTTTTGTACAGCTCATTAGTGATGTATGTTCTGTAAATGTGTGCTTGAGAAGAAACACATTGATAGCTAAATCATTACACATAACCATCATATGCATGTTGCAGGCCATAATAATTTCTGAAAAATGAGATTGTATATTATATTAATCAGTTGCTTTACTCACATTATATGCCATTGTCTGTGTTAAAAGTACGATTCATTTCAATGAAAATCTGTCATCATCTGTCGTTACAGATGACAATTACTGTTACAGCTGTTGAGTTATAGGAATTGAAGTTCTTTCTACACTTAATGATTTATTGTGTACAGGTATGTGTTTACACAAACATTTATACTTCTTGAGCATTTTGTCTCCAAAATTTTACATTAATTCTAGTTTATGTTCCACTGATTTACTGTAAACACAGTTTACACTTATTGCTAACACGTAATGTAGATGTAAAAAAAAGTAATTTTCCCTGTTTTAGGTACTTGTTAAGAATCGGTCACATTAAAAATGTCATTTTCTGCAGCTTTGACACTACTACTATTCATATATACTTCATTCTATTTCAAGCATATTCATCACGTTCTAAGTAGTACTGAAAGATAATAATATGCATTTCATTTTTACCTCAGACACTAGCATGCTTTTCAGTCAAAGTAATAATCCCAGTTTTTCTGTTATGGGTTTCGCTAAATAGAATCTTGGCATTTTTTCAGGTTTCTTTCAGCTGTCTTCTTTTTCTCTCTTCTCCTCTTCATTGTCTGCTCCTTCTTTTCCTCCTCCTTCTCCTCCTCCTCCTCCTCCTCCTCCTGCTTCTGCTTCTTCTCCTTCATGGTTTATACACTTGGAAGTTATCAGAGCTCATGATTTCTTTATTTACTATATAGGAAGAAAATGGTGCAATCAGCAGCCCATCTCACGAAACTTACACCAGCTGTTGTTAAAATGAAACTTTAGCATAGGATTCACCACTTAACTGGTTATTAACGAACAGGCAGTAGGAGAAAGTGCAGCTGGTTGCTGCAGTTTTCTGTTTCTTAATTCTTTTTTTACATTATTAAATTGGAATCTGAAAACATAATTGAAAAGTAGGATCCTTTGGCAACAATTTTATGTTTATAAAATCCAAATTTTTAATAAGGTGAGGGTCAACTTGACCACTCATAGCCCTTCTCCTTTATCCTGCTTTACTTCATAGCTCACATCTTAAGAGGAATTTTAAAATTCTTCGTTTCCTCCTCCTCTCTCTTTTTATGGAGATACTGGTGTTCATGTCACAGGTCTACAGTTCAGAGCACATTATATCAGGCAGTGTGTTAGCTGGTTATGTTTTCTTATTTTACAGGGTTATTATTTCATCTGACAAATATTATTTGTCGCTTTCTACTCTTTTGCTTAATGTATAAAAAATCCTCCCACATGTGTGTTGGAATAGCAGCAGGAATTTACAAATTATGTCTGTCACATGAAATAATAAACCTGTAATAGCATACCTCAAAGGAGATAAAACTATCAAACTAATGAAAAGTGTAACTAGTACTTTGTGTATACATGGATTCAAATGACACACAGGAGCCGTCAGACTCCTCTGACACATGCCAGTCTGACATGCAGCTACATTTTGTGTGACACTTTGTGTGCCTTTCAAGCATACTGCATCTCCCTCTTGTTAAATAAATGCACTGTTGCTAGGGGAAGAAATTTTTTTGTGTGAGTACCGACACTGAAAGAATTAAACTGCATACTTTGCTTCTGTCAGTGATTTATTGAAGTCCAAAAGTTCTTTCTCATATTCACAAGAGCCGTAAGACCAGCATTGCACATTACATTTGGAAACCTGCTGGTTCTCTCTCTCTCTGTCCAATTAATAGTTGTTTATCCCATCCCAACTGGACAATTACCTTTTGTTAGCTATTTGAGGCTGCTTATTCGTATATTCATGGCTGCTTTCTATGAGGTACAGTGTTCTCTAAAACAGCATTATAGTACTTTTGTGTTTAGTGTTTTTATATTTAAATCCTTTAGCTAGTGGACATAACCTGTACACTTCACATCACACTACTTTATCACTCAAATCACTGGGGCTATTATTTGTGTTACAAGCACTACATTAATTTATTTGCAGTATTAGAATGCTGCTTGTATAAACAACATTATTTTGAATGTGAGTATTATGAGACTTCATGCTCATTGTTACTTCTTAACTTGTAGGCCTATGGTCAGACTATATGTTGTGCAGTGTGTTACATATGCAAGTTATTGAAAAGTATGTGAAACTAATTTGTACAGAATATTACAATGATGCAACAGTGTGATGGTAACGCTGGATTTGACTATTGTATAGAAACCTACTGAGTTCTGTTTCATTTTTATAAACTAATGCTGTCTCAGTTGATAACCTTAATACTGCAGTAGAGGCATTTGTGTTTTAAAATACAATCAGTATATACTGTGATATACAACCAGTATTGTAGCCAGATATGTTTCCTACACAAATTCAAAATACTATTTTTATTCTCACAAATTTACAGTTTAGAGAGAACTTTGTTAGATGTTAATGATACTGGTGAGTCAGAACTCAAGGGTATGGATATTAACAACACATGTATCACAAAAGATGCATTCGATTGAATCTATTCGTATGTAACTGACCATGATCTTTGGCACAGTTTTACAGATGGTTTTAAAACCGTTTTACTTTTAAAACTTCTGTTATAACCAGCAATTTGTTATTTTAGTGAATCCACCATTAAGTACATTATTGTACTGAGAAATTAAATATGGCTGAAAAGTAGAACTCATTGTAAGGCTTGCAACAGTTCTTGCATTCTGAATTTATAATAGATGCATATTCTAGATATCATAATGGATTAAGGCAGGGATGAACAAATTTTCCAAAATTCTAGGAGCCACCTCAAAATTCTTGGTGCCAGTATGGCAACATGAAGCAAAGTTCATGCTGACAACTCATAAATATTGGGTGCCACCATACATAACTTAGTTGCCACAGCGACCTGATACTCAGGATTTGTGCATCCCTAGATTAAGAAGGTATTTAAGTCTACTTGCACACCTGGTTAGAAAAATTTGCACTTACATGTTACATTTAATATCTTCAGGTTCTTTGGACTCTGATATATGTCATGTTAATGACCTTCAGAACATAATTTTGAGGTGTGCCATCCCCGTTGTGCATTTGAACTATATGGTGAGGTGAATTCAGTCAAAAAACACAACTATGAAATATAGCTAAATGATGGTGTTTATTAGCAAAGAAAAACTACATGTTTCGGCCTATAGCGGCCATCTTCAGGTTCTGATAATTTTCTGCTAAAAGAGTTATATATAATATGCCTATTATATACAACTCTTTTAGAAGAAAATTATCGGAACCTGAAAATGGCCGCTATAGGCCGAAACATGTAGTTTTTCCTTGCTAATAAACACCATCATTTAGCTTTATTTTATAGTTGTGTTTTTTGACTGAATTCACCTCACCATATACCTTCAGAACAGTTTCTATGGAGTAGCACTAGGTAGTACAGTTATGTCTTCCTTGACCATACTGCCACATATTATACTAGAATTTGGTTACATTAACATAAATGTAAAAGTTTGCTCAGTGTTAATAACAGTACTCATGTGCATATTGAGGAAGGTATGGGGAAGGGAACTTATTTGGAGATGAATCCATGCATGTAAGAACAAAATTAAGACTTTTCAGAGTTTTCTTTCTAAAATTAGCATTTCTGTATTTATAGTTTTTTCATTGTTAATAATTGTTTGCAAGATGTACAGCATGATGGACAATTGGACAGTTATTGTGAGTTATATACATCTTAACAAAGGCTATATTTTAATACACTCATTGTACAGAATCTGTGTAAAAATTAATGGGTGAATGCTGTTGCATCATTGTTATGATGTCCATTATCAGTTTCTTTATTATTTTCCTTCTAAAGGGTTGCAAAAGTTTATTAGAACACAAATGAATGTGATATTAATTGTAAGTATGTTGTAATGTAGTTGTAAAGTCAAAAGCTGTAATTTTATCAATTTTCGTATGGTGGAAAATAAAATGTTATTTCACCTTCAGAAAACTGCTGTAATATACAAGTATTATGAACTATTAACACCAGTGGCGGCCAGCAGCTCTTTATACTGGCCAACTTCATGAAGTATAATCCTTCTGGAGAAGCTAATAGTCGCTCATCTGGTCAAGCAATTACTTGCCTTCTGTAGTAATCAAAAGTTTATTATTGTGTTGACAAGAGCCCGCCACTGGACCTCAACCTGAGCCAATTGAACCCAGTCCATACACTCATATTCTACTTCTTTAATTTCAGTCTCAATATTATCGTCCCATTTGTGCCTAGAATACTCAGGTGCTCTATTCACTTCAAATTTTCCAACCAGAATTCTGTATACTTTTATTATCTTTCCCATGCAGTGCCTATTTCAACCCCCCTTCCCCATGATTTGATCACTCTAATAAAATTTGGTGATATAAATCATGACATTCCTTGCTTCACAGTTTTCTCCAACCTCCTGTTACTTTCTGCCTTGTAAGTTCAAATATATTCCTCAGGATCCATTTCCCAGACAATCTGAATCCTTTAATACAAGAGAGCAAGTGACACAGCTATATAAAACAAGCGTTATAGCTTAATATATTTTAATCTTTATGCTTTTAATTGAACAGACATGAAGGCAGAAGATACTGAACCATGTACTAGCAAGCAAACTGTCAATTTTATCTGTCATGTTATTTGTGAATGTAAGTTTCGTTAATTTGTTATTGTCATTTTAAAATACTTGAATTTTGAATTTTTCCAAAAGACTTATTTATATGTGTACTAGATACATGTTCCAATAATGTGATTTAAGTCCTGCGGGACACTGAATTGCTTCTGGTGTCATGGTTTTGTTTACTCTTTGCTAAAAAGGTACACAATGTGTCTAACATCTGGAAGTTATATGTACATGTAGTTAAATGTCTTTGTGAGTGCTGATTCATTTTATTGAGCTCTGAGCCCAAATATTTAATATCTAGGAAGCTGGTAGATTTGCACGTAGGTTGTCAGAAAGTATGATTACCATTCTCCAAGAAATCAGAGAACTTTCCCTTGTGAGCAGTAGGTACAATATTAGTTTCAGCAGATGAAGCCTCGTTGCTTTACTTGTATGTGTAGTGACAAAGATTTAACGCAGAAATTGACATTATTATAGCCTCCAGTGGAATTATGACATATAATTTGTAGTGAGGATACCTCAAGAATCCTATGAATGATAAAAAACATCAGTCCTTGAGTTAAAAAGTAATATTACAAGTGGTTCCTACAGCAGCATGTATGTCCATGAGATACAGTTTCATATTCTGTATATAGTGACAACTACGTTGCAACTTAAAACTTACTTTTCCCTCTCTAATATTTTTAATAATTGTGTTCAAAATAATGATAAAAGAAAGTAATAATGCTTTAGTAGTTGATTTTGTTAAGTTCACCACGGCTTGTCAGAAGCCTTGTTTGGTAGGGCTGTCTGCAGTCATTTTAATTTTAAGTTTTCTAGTACAACATTTTGAATTCTCTACTGTCACAGCAGTGAACATAATATAAGAAAATTCAATAAACTTTAGTTTGAAAATTGGTGTCAATTCTATTGTAGGATTTATAGACAATATCCATTGTTACCTGACTTCAGCATACATTTGGCAATACAGGCTGTGTGTTCTTCATTTGCACCCTACATAGCCATAGTCGGTAGATAAATTGTCGCTTGCTATCATAACAACAACTGTGACAGAAATGTCAATTGATATGTTGACATTATTGTATATATTTCAACTGTAGTTAAATTACCCATTTTCAGGAAAAATATTACACTGTATTGATGACTTAATGCCAGAATAAAAATAATTATACAGTAGAGTACACTGTCTGAAGCACTGAGTGTTAATAGAACGTTGTTTGTTTAGAAATTCACAGTTAATTATTCCAGTTTTCACAGCTAGCTATCAATGCATGTGTAGTGATAAAGGCTTTTTACTGGCTGCTGTTCTGTTTTTATTAGAGAATGACTTTGGCCTTTTCACTTGCAGCATGTAGCCATAATGTATGTATAGTAATGTAGTAGTATATAGGTATACAATTTTGCTTTCACTTTGTGTAATAGCCTTGATAAACTAGTTCCATTGGCTAGATAGAATAGCTAGGTAGCTGGTGAAAATGTAATCTATCATATACCGGTTTTTAGAGTTCAAGATTAATATTTTCATCTTCTTGATTACCCAGTCTGATGATCACAAAGAAGGATATAAACATGATTAAATAAATATCATAACTTTTTTTTTAACTGTAAGTCGATTCAGGTTTATTTTAACAAATGCCTTGGCCGATATCATGTGGAAAATCACAACAAATAAATGTATTTCTTAAATCAGAAGATCTCATTCCACTCTTTTCAATAATTTTTATCAACAATCGTTAAATTTAATTAGGTTAAACTTCAAGTAAATTGTTTCCTTTCAACATGTATATTTAGGAAACACGTAATATAAAATACAATATATACTGTTTGAAATACATTGTCTTTCATGTCATTGCTATGCAGTGCAAATTTGAACATGAAGGCAGACATAGTCCAACCTGACTATAATGGCTACCTAATCAGCAAATAGTCATATATATAAGCACTCCTAAATTAAAAGTCAATAAATATTTTAATATCCTATTCATTCTTTGCAAAAATTGGCTGAAATAACCACAAAATTGGATGTTTTCTACTTGATTATGTGGATATTTTGTATTAATAACATTTCATGGCTTGTGCTACAATCTGGCATTCATTTTCTACAGTGAAGTTACTGGACAAATTTCATTTTGGTTTGTACTCATCTAGGCAGCCCTTACTTTAGATGAAGCTTAAATTGAATGCATCAGTCAAATGGAAGACTGTATAGAAAACTGATGCTTGATATAAGAATTGGATCAAAACTTCTGACTTCTTTTTTTGCATTGTAAATAATGAAGTACAAAAAAATTATTTACTTGTTATATGGTGTTATATTATTTTTAGATGCAGATTCGTGTATGCAGTAAATAAATGTCACTGCCAGTAGGGTATGAGAGAAATAAATGGGAATAATAGTGAGATATGAGATGCCTGCAGTTTTGAATACATAGATTACAGCCTTCTGGGTTGTAACATTGTGCAGCCTGATAAATCACTATGCCTGACAGTATTCTGGAGGAACCTGCTGTCTCCATCTTCACTTCTGCTGCAAAAATGGAAGAAGCAGCTCTCTCCACAACATCTTTCATCACCTACAAAGCACAATCTAGAAGGCTCAAAACTGGATACTTGAAAATGTGTGTAGTTTGCTACAGTACATGCTTACCCTCAGTTTCTGTAAGGGGTAGAATGGCATGATAAATGCAGAGAGCTGCATGGTGTGTTAAACCACATCACCTGGCAAATAGTTACCAACATTTTGAAAGGCTGAAGTCCAAATGACAGCTTGACACTAAAGATGAAAGCATTATTATCTTTCCAAACATTGGTAATTATTTAACCATCAGTGTGGTGTAACATCAAAGAAGGCTTGAATCTTCAGCAACACCACTTTACGATCTCAAATCTCATGACTACATGTTTATGTCATTTAAGTGCCTTATTAGAAGAGTGGATTTTTCATAAGGGTTGAAAAAATATTTAGAAAAATACAGATGATTTTTAAATATTTAGAAAAAAACAGATGGTTATTTTATTAAATGCCACTCTTGCTGTGTTGCTCCCACTGTTTTGTTGTGTGTTGTGCAGCATCGCAGTCAAGCACAGTGAGCAGTGTTGGAAGTGGGGGTAGGCGAGCCACTGAGCCATCAGCTACCACAGAAACATCACGAGGACCCTCCATATTCGGTCGCCAGAGTTCTACTGCTACTCAGAATGGAGAAGACACGGAAGATACGATGAAGAATCTAAGAAAAACGTTTGCTGGCATCTTTGGAGATATGTAGAGACATTGTTAATACCATTTTTATATGTATATAATTTAGAATTGTTTGTAAAAAAAGATGGAGAGAATTTAGGCTGATAATGGAACCCCTTCATATATGGTTTTGTTATACCTGTGTTTTGATGGGACAGTATTTCAATTGTACCTTCTATGTAAGGTTTCAGCAAGGACTTTTTTTTTACACAATATGTTGCAAAGTGTAGTATAGTATGACATCTGTGGGCACTCTCATGTTATGTACTCTCCTGTAACATGTGGTGTACTGAGTTATGTTTTGTATGTCAGTTTGAGTTTATGACATGAAAAAAAAAAAAATGTATGTCGTGGTGTTCATAATAAATTTCAGGGCCAGATCTCATCACTGAAAACATTATGATGGCCCATCCACTTTCGATTATGGGAACTGTGTACGTAAAAACAGTTGTATGTGCAGTTCTGTACCTATTATGTATATACAGCACAGAAACCTATCACCACAGCTTTAACTTCGTTATTGATATTTCAGTCCAGATTACACTTGAAAGACAGTTCCTTGGGCTTGTCCTAACCCATTTCTTTCACCAAAACGGCTCTGAATTTAAACTTAAATGAATATCTGAATACATACATGTTAAAATGCATACAAAAGATAACATCTCTTGCTCCACATCCCTTTAAAATCAAGAAATAACATCACTGAAAGCTTACTAGATTGCTGTACTCCCAATTCATCTTGCTGGCAAGAAACATGGGGCAGTAAAACAGTTTGTCCAGTGGGGTGTAGATTCACATGCTTGTGGACAGTTCAGATATTACAGGTCATAAGTGATTCATATAGTTGAATGCAATACAGTCTTTAGACTAAATAGGAAGCTACGTATATTAACTTAGGAGAGATGTGTTATCAGCCTGAGGGCTCCCTCTTTTTTATTATTATCATTATTATTATTATTATTATTTCGTGTGTTAGGGTAAGAATGGCCGTGGAATTGTTAGTGATGAATGTGTGCAAATAGGCAAACATGTTTCTCCATCTGATCAAAAACGGTGGTAATGAATTTCTTCTAGTGGATTAATTGCATCAAGTGTTATGTGCAATCAAAGCATTTAGAATGATGGAAAACTTAAAAAGAAATATACTGAATATCATGGCTCAGTATTCTGGACTCCTGTGTTATATTCTGGAAGTCTGAGGTTCAAGTTTTGTTCACAGATTGATTATACTGTCTGAGGTTTTCAAGTCTTCCCTCATTTTCTGCTATCATGTTCTTAGGCAGGACCCTACAATGGGCATCATCTTCCATATACTCTTCAATATGTCATTTACACTCACATGTCCCACTTGTCACCATGTGACCTTAGCAGCTGGAAAGCATTATTAAGAATCAGTCAGTGAATTAAAAAAAATTGGTAAATTAATATAATTTATGGATGAAGAAGAAAAGTGAAGTCATATTGAAAGAGATATTTAATATAACAAGTCAAGAAAAATTTTCTCTCCCTCCAACATATTCCACCAGTGTGGTCAACATTTAATTTGAAATACTTATCAGAAGCTATATTAAATCGACATATTCTTTATTTATACATGATTATTATTACTTTTAGATGCAGTGTCTGGTTTAGTCACACTTTAAATGTTAAACTCTCTGTAGTCCTTTTCCTGACTGACAATTGGCTTCAAAAATTCTATTGTTAATTATTTGTTAGAAAAAATTTCTTTGAATGTTGCAATATATGAAACTACTCTTCAGCCAAAAGTATACGTCATTTACATATTACAAGATGTAGATGTGTAACACGAAGAAGACAGTGCAGAAAGAGCATACACAGATATAACAAATTCTGCCTGTTGTTTATGTGAATACAAGAGGCATTTGGTGCTGATCTTAACATTTGCCAACTTGAGGATAAACAGAAGGAGATATAATTGACAGTATGAGGGTTCAGTGATATGTACCAAGGTTGTGCTTTAAAATCAATTACTCTACGTTAACCCATGCATGTCTGATGCTGATAATATGATAGGGTTTATCCTACAAATGCAGGCTTAATACAAAACATTTCATTTTACGAGGATCATTCAGAATATAAGTTCACAATATACGTAGTTTACAATCTTTATTTTCGTTTCTGTAAGAACAGTTCATATTCCATTGTACTGCTGTCCCATTACTTACCCATTTAAGGAATTTATACTATCTTTTCTATTTCCTGTTGATGTTAAGTTGTAAGCCATCATGTCACATATGTTTCCACCTTGTGTCTTGAAATTTGTCCCAACCAAAGTTTTGCTTCAGCATTGTAAAAGGATGATATTACTCAGCCCAGAATGCCCTTAATTCAGTCACAGTCAGCCAAGGTTATTCAGTTACGAAATTTTACACCAGATAAATTTATTTTCTGACCAACCCAAATTTTAAGTATCCTATATTACTTTTCAGACAAAGATTCGGCATTTCTTTGTGTTAGGTTTCGTAGTTGTATTACACTGCAAGGCAGCAGTCAATGCAATAAAATGTGTAGCACTGCTGTTGTGCATTCTGGAGGTCCAGGTTTCAAATCTTGTCCTTAGTGACCAGCAATCCTAAGATCTTTTGTGGTTTTCCTCAGGCTGTACAGAATATAACATTACAGTACTTTGAAATAGTGTAGTTCTGTTTCTTTTACATACTTTTTCATTTCACTATCCACTTATCTTCCTATCATTCAACACTATATAAATCATGCTATTGAAAATAAAAATAAATCAGGAATAGTATACTACAAAACTACACAGAGAGAGAAGTACTGTGTTTTGCTTATTAACATGTTTGTCACAATAATCCAGCCACAAAATTTCAGAATGTTATTATTTATAATTGTTAAAGAAGGAAGTAATCTCTGTATGAGTAGTATCCTACAACATACTCTGTTATAATATAACCATAATTCAAAAGGGCCTTCTGTTTTGGACAATAGTTGTGAACTAGAGAGTTTTAGACATCTTTTTATGCTGGTAATAATTTCAAGATGATCTCAAATACATGTGTTGAAAGCACATGTAGCATATACATATATATATATATATATACTCTTATATATTGACGTTTCACATACTAGATTGTGTCAGGCTTCCATGCCAGAATGCCTCAAAATAAAAGAAAACAGGTGTTAAATTTATCTAACTCTTGCAAAGAAGTATTTAATAGTACGGGATGAGAACATAATTTTATAATTTTCAGCATGAGTGCCATACTTGTTAGTGACAGAAATTTTCCTCTTCTTCTGTTATTGCATTATATTTTACATAATAAACTACTAGTCTGTCAGTAAAATTGGTTTTCATGAATAGAAGAATTATGAATGACATCAGTTGCTGAAACTTCATTAACCTATTGGCTTAAGATAAATTTTATGTAAGTCAACATATTTGTCATGTCCAAGGTAGCTGCTTCTCAAAGTTATGATTTTAATACCCAAGATTATTAATACAAATCCAGAAATTGTCTTCTGAGATGTGCTACTGTGTAGTTTGGTCAACAGGTAGCAAATTTAAGGGGGGGGGGGGGAATTTTTTTTTCCCTTTTTAAGGTAAGGAACCCCTTTAAC
>Ga0123355_10002688_pt1 | contig 25202 bp, 22 predicted proteins | sample TergutEmb28metaG_3_FD_89872 | JGI IMG/M metagenome (GOLD analysis project Ga0123355, IMG submission 89872) | Embiratermes neotenicus P1 segment gut microbial communities from Petit-Saut dam, French Guiana - Emb289 P1 | ecosystem: Host-associated > Arthropoda: Insects > Digestive system > Gut ...
CCGTTTTCCCAATATTTGCCTTTTTGAGTAACTTCGCGAATGTTGATTTCAGGATTGAAATTGGTTGCAAAAGCCTTTCCGTGGTCGCCTGCATTACAATCGACAATATCCAAATAATGAATTTCGTCAAAATGATGTTTGGCAGCATGTGCGGTGAAAATACTTGTTACGCCCGGGTCAAATCCGCAACCCAAAATTGCGGTCAATCCCGCTTCTTTAAATCTGTCTTGATACGCCCATTGCCAACTGTACTCGAATTTGGCTTCGTCTTTCGGCTCGTAATTCGCTGTGTCTAAATAATGTACGCCGCATTCCAAACAGGCGTCCATAATGGTTAAATCTTGATACGGCAATGCCACATTGATAACCATTTCGGGTTTGAAACTGTTGAACAAAGTGACCAGTTCCGGCACATTGTCGGCATCCACTTGCGCGGTTTGAATATTCACGCCGTAACGATTTTTTACTTCGTCTGCTATTGCGTCGCACTTGCTTTTTGTGCGGCTTGCCAACATTACTTCCGTGAAAACATCAGGATTTTGAGCAATTTTGTGCGCAACTACTGTGCCTACACCGCCTGCTCCGATTATCAATACTTTTCCCATTTTTTTGATGAATTTTTGGTTGTTTTGATGATTTAAATTTGTACAAAAGTAATTGTTTTTTTTGGAATTCTAATGTTCCGGAGATTATTTATCTCCTCGTTTTTTTAGCACATAACAAAGCAACCCAAAAAACTTTTGACAATCTTGTATACAAAATATTGAAATTATGAAAATAAAATTGGTTCAAAACAAATCATTAAAATTGTTTTGAATCTAACAAAATCTGCGTCATCTGCGTGCTGAAAATGTAACATTCATCACCACTTCCGCTGCTTTTTCGGATGGAAGTTTGTCGGTTGGTTTTAGTTTTGCGAGTTGCTCGGTGGCTTGTGCAATTTGAGTTTCGCATTTTTCTTTATTTTGCAAAAAAGAAAGTGCTTCCGTTGCGATTAAATCGGCTCGGCAGTTGCGTAAAACAAATTCGGGAATGATAAATCTATTTGCCAAAATATTTATCAAATTGGCATATTTTGTAACAACCAAAAGTTCGACAATTTTATTTGTCAGTCGATTGAAAGTGTAGGCGATAAGATGCGGAGTTTGGCAAGCGGCTAATTCCAACGAAACCGTTCCCGAAGCGGCAATCGCAAATTCACTCGCGCAAAATGCTTCGTAACGCGCTTTTTGTCCGACAATTAATCGATACGGAATTCCGATGTTTTTAAAATGCTCACTTATCTCGGCTTTCATTGTCTCGACCGACGGAATGAGCAGAAATAAATTGGGAATTTCCGCTTCTATCCGCTTGATACTTTCAACAAAAACAAGCGCAAGTTTGCTCACTTCGCTGTGCCGACTTCCGGGAAGTACACACAGCACGCGCGCATTTTCGGGAATTTCCATTTGTCGGCGCAAAAGTGAAATGTCCGTCGGCAAACCGTTGGTATTTTCGATAACAGGATGCCCGACAAATGCGCAATCTAAGCCGTATTTTTCAAAATATGGCGGCTCGTAAGGGAAAAGCGTCATCAGATAATCCATAATTTGCGCGGCTTTTTTTGCGCGGCTTTTTTTCCACGCCCAAACTTGTGGTGCAACGTAATGAATTTTCGGAATTTTGCAATTTTTCTTTTTCAAATTTTTCAAAATCGAATTGATAAATCCCCAACTATCGACCGTTACAATTACATCGGGCTGGATTTTTTCAATGTCGCGCAAAACTTCTTTTCGACGACGCAAAATCGTTGGTAATCTTGGAATTACCTCCATTATTCCCATTACCGAAAGGTCTTTTATATCGAATAAAGAACGAAATCCTTCGGTGCGCATCGTTTCACCGCCGATTCCGAAAAATTCGGCTTCGGGGTGCTTTGTGCGTATAGCTTTTATCAGGCGAGAGGCTAAAATATCGCCCGATGGCTCGCCTGCAATCAAATATATTCTCATTTGAATTTTGAATTTTGAATTTTGAATTCTAAATTTTCCACTACTTTGTAATTCAAAATTTAGAATTCAAAATTCAGAATTATTTTTTCAGTCCGATGATAAAAATTCCATTTTCATCGGCTTTTTTTATCACGGCTTCTTTTTCGATAAGGAGAATTCCGCCGGCTTCAACGGCAATTCCACCGATGCCGTGTTTGATGAATAACTCAATGGTTTGCAGTCCGATAGCCGGCAAATCGACGCGCATATCTTGTCCGGGTTTCAGCACTTTTACCATAATCGGTTTTTTGCCATCTTTGCGCAACGATGCGGCGCGCGAAAGCATCATATCCGTTCCTTCGATGGCTTCCATCGCCAGCACCAAACCTTCCTGCACAACAACCGCCTGACCGACATCGACCGCGCCAATGGCTTTTGCCACCGTCCAACCGCGCTCAATATCGCTCATATCATCTTTGCTCGGTTTCACTTTGCCGTAAATGCCTTCCTGAAAAAGCATTTCGGGGACAACTTCCTCGATACCAACGATTTTGAAACCGCGATTTTCAACCTCGTCAATCACAGCGCGAAAAAGATTGTCGTCGCTCATTTTTTTCATCGCCAATTTCGCAACGATTTTCATTCCCTCCCAATCGGGAATTAACTCCTTGAACGACGGTCGTCTAATTCCGCCTGCAAGCACGATATTTTGCACATTGTGTTCGCGAAAGGCTTTCATCATTTTTCCTGCTTCGCCGATTTTGGCGAATGTGTGCGGTGCTTCGCGAATTTGCTCCTCAGTTGCAAACGGCTCCAAACCAATCACAAAAATCGGAATTTTATTTTTGTTGCAATGTCTGATAATTTCTACCGGCATCATTCCGCTTCCGGCGATTAAGCCTAATGTTTGTTGTTGATTCATTTTGAGAATTTTAGATTGTATAGACCAAAGTTTTAGAAAATCAGAACTTTGGTCTGCAAAATGGAAACTTTTATCTAATTGAGCTTCTTATCATTTCTCCGATAATACCACTTAAAGACTTATCCATATAAGAAATAATTACTTCTCCTGTTGTTGAAATCTTTGTCAATTTAACGGGCATTGAAGTACTAATACTAAGCCAAGAATCAGATATATGCGACTTTGAGTTAGTCAATAATACATTGAAAACATATCTATCTTTTCGGTTAAAAGGTTTAAGTTCTATATCAAATGAACTTGTTTGATTTACTAATGTTGGTTCATTACCCAACTCTACAATATGATGTCGGTCTTTTGAAATTGGGTTACATTGAATGAACTTAGTTCCATCAGTTGAATTAATTCCAAATGAAAAATTTGAGTAATCTATTAATCCAGTATTTACTATTTCAATAGTTCCTGTGTACAAGTTTTCAAACTTGTATTCGTTTGTACCATCATCAAGGGTTATTTGAGTTTTCACTAATTGTGTATCTCTGGAATTATAAAAACGCTTCAATTCAATCGAATATCCAATAGGCTGAATCCTGTTTCGTCGATTGTCAAAAAACTGTTTAATTAATGCTCCAAAAGCACCGCCACTCAAAAAACCAATTCCTAACTGTATCCAATTTATTTTATCCATATATTATTTTGTTTTTCAAAATACTGTTCGTTTACTGACACATTAAAATCTCACTTCATTTCATAGACCAACTCTTTCATTTCATTCGCCCATTGCTGTTGCGATTTCGATTTGTCGAAGTGCTGATAAGGAATTGGTTTTCCGATTTTTATGGTAAAATGCGAATTTCGGTTGTTGAAAAATTCGTCTGCAAGATATAGCATTTCGATGTTTGCTTTGATGCCAATCGCGGTGCGGAAATTTGCCAAATTGTAGAAAAAATTTGAGTTTCGACCGTCAAAATAAATCGGCACAACATCGCGCTTGTGCTGTACGGCTTTGGCAATGAAATTCTTTTTCCACTCAGGGTCAACGATTTTTCCTTTCGTTTTGCGCGAACATCTGCCCGACGGAAAAGTGATAAGATGATTGTCCGAAGCGTAAAATTCGTTCAATTTCTCGACATTTTCTTTGCCTTGCGAGCCGACTTTATTTACCGGAATAAACAGTTCGCGCAATGGCTCGATAAACAACAGAATGTCGTTTGTGAGCAGGCGCAATTTTCCCTCGTATTTCGTTCCCAGAATGTGGCCGAGAACAATTCCGTCTAATCCGCCAAGCGGATGATTGCTCGCAAAAATGAACTTTTGGTCGCTCTCGGGTAGATTTTCCAAGCCTTCGACCGTGTAAGTTATATTGAGATAGCCGAGTAAATCGCGGAGAAAATCAAAGTTTTTCGTGTCCGGATATGTTCGGAGAACGTGATTTACCTCGTCGATGTGCGTAATCCGCTTCAAATAATTGATAACAAAGCGCGGAAGTTTCCGATTGGGCATTTTTTCCTTTATAAGTGCTTCCAAATCGATGTAAGGAACATTGGCTTTTTCCATAAGTTTTTATTTTAAATAAACACAAAGTGCAAAAGTACGAAAATCTTTAAAATTACACAGAGGGAAACTACACTCAAAAGCAAACTTACGTAAATTAAAGCAAACTGTTTTGACTTGCTTGTTGTCTTTTAAGGACAAAGGTAGCGAAAACAGTTGAAAAAAAACTATCAAAAAGTTTTCTTTGCGCTGATTAGTTGTGTTTTACTTGTCGATAAATATTTTACATTAGGATGAAAAATACTTGCTGTCGCACACAAAAGCCTTATATTTAAGTGCTAACCAATATGTGCTTAAACTATGAACAGTAAGTATGCAAAGGTAACAAAAAAACAAATAGAAAATCACATTTTGCCTTTTACTCCCTCTGTTATTTCTGCGGGCAGAGGGAAATTCATTTTTATGGCTCGCCTATTTTCGATTTCTCGAACAATTTTATGCTCTGATGGTTGTGATATGTCGTTGTGAGCTATTGCAGTTGCAATCATAATTTCATTATTATTTTTCAAGGACGAATATCAATTACTTTTCTGAAAACAAAAATAAAATTTCAGAAAAGCTGTTTTTCCCGTGTTTTTGTGATAAAAAAACTGTAATTTTGCACTTTCTCTCAATCATAAATTACAACAAACATCGTATGAAAAAACATAATTTTAATGCGGGACCTTCTATTCTGCCTCGCGAAGTGATTGAAAAAACAGCGCAAGCGGTTTTGGATTTTAACGGAATCGGACTTTCTATCCTCGAAATCAGTCATCGTTCCAACTATTTTCAGCCTGTAATGGACGAAGCAGTTACTTTGTTTAAGGAATTGCTTGATATTCCAAGCGGTTATTCGGTGCTGTTTTTGGGCGGCGGCGCGAGTTTGCAATTTGCTATGATTCCGTTCAATTTGCTGAACAAAAAAGCGGCGTATCTCAACACCGGAACTTGGGCAAGCAAAGCATTGAAAGAAGCAAAAGCCTTTGGTGAAGCGATTGAAGTGGCTTCGTCGAAAGACAAAAACTTCAATTATATTCCGAAAAATTATGTCGTTCCGACCGATGCGGATTATTTTCATATTACGACAAATAATACGATTTTCGGAACGGAAATTCGCCGTGATATTGATTCGCCTGTGCCGTTGGTTGCCGATATGTCGTCTGATATTTTTTCGCGCCCGATGGATGTGTCGAAATACGGTTTGATTTACGGTGGAGCGCAAAAAAATCTTGCTCCTGCGGGCGTTACTTTCGTGATTGTGAAAGACGAATTGTTGGGAAAAGTTGACCGCCATATTCCGACAATGCTCGATTACCGAACGCACATCAAAGAAGGCTCGATGTTCAATACGCCGCCTGTTTTGCCGATTTATTCTGCGCTCGAAACGTTGCGTTGGCTCAAAGCAAACGGTGGTTTAGCAGAAATGGAAAAGAAAAATATTGCGAAAGCTGAATTGCTTTACAACGAAATTGACCGCAACAAATTGTTTGTCGGAACGGCCGAAGTCGCCGACCGCTCGCTGATGAATATTTGCTTCGTAATGAAGCCGGAATATCAGAATTTGGAAGACGATTTTCAAAAATTCGCCTCAGCAAAAGGAATGGTTGGACTCAAAGGTCATCGCTCCGTTGGCGGTTTTCGCGCTTCGACTTACAACGCAATGCCGATTGAAAGTGTGCAAGCGTTGGTTGATACAATGAAAGAATTTTCAAATAGAGTGTAGTTTGCAGAGTGCAGAGTGCAGATAAATTGCACTCTGCACTCTGCACTCTGCACTTTACACTCTAAAAAATATGAAAGTACTAATCGCAACCGACAAACCATTCGCCAAAATAGCGGTGGACGGAATTAGAAAAGAAATTGAAATAGCGGGTTTTGAACTGGCTTTGCTCGAAAAATACACCGAAAAACAGCAGTTGCTTGATGCAGTTGCTGATGTGGACGCAATCATTATCCGAAGCGATATTATTGATGCAGAAGTAATCGACGCAGCGCGAAATCTGAAAATTGTTGTTCGCGCCGGCGCAGGTTTTGATAATGTTGATTTGGAAGCCGCTACGAAAGCCAATGTTTGCGTGATGAATACGCCGGGACAAAATTCCAACGCTGTTGCTGAACTCGTTTTCGGACTGTTGGTTTATGCCGTTCGCAATTTTTACAACGGCAGTTCTGGAACGGAATTGAAAGATAAAAAACTCGGAATTCACGCTTACGGAAATGTTGGGCGCAATGTGGCGCGCATTGCCAAAGGTTTCGGAATGGAAGTTTACGCTTTCGATGCTTATGCGCCGACTGAATTTATCGAAAATGACGGCGTGAAAGCCTTGAATTCGGCAGAAGAATTGTACGCCGTTTGCGATGTGATTTCGCTTCACATTCCGGCAACCGCCGAAACAAAAAAATCAATCAATTACGCTTTGCTCGACAGAATGCCGAAAGGCGCAGTTTTGGTAAATACCGCTCGCAAAGAAGTAATTGACGAAGCGGAATTGGTAAAATTTATGGAAAATCGCACCGATTTCAAATATTTGACCGATATTTTGCCCGACAATCACGCCGAAATGCAGGAAAAATTTCCGACACGCTATTTCTCAACACCGAAAAAAGTTGGCGCACAAACCGCCGAAGCAAATATCAACGCAGGCATTGCTGCTGCACGGCAAATTGTTGGTTTTATTTTGAATAGTGATGAAACGTTCAGAGTAAACTGAATTAATGTGCAAATATGCTAATGTGCAAATTCGTTAATTTAAAAAATTTGCACATTAGCATATTTGCACATTATCATATTAAAAATTTCTCCTCCTAAACTCCGCACAAACCAACGCAGTTGCAATGCCGACATTCAGCGATTCGGAAGTGGTTTCGCCTTGCGGAAAATTTGGAATGAATAAACGTTTGGAAACATACTTTTCTGTTTTCTGCGCGATGCCGTTTCCTTCGTTTCCCATAACGATAATGCCGTTTTTGGAAAGCGATTTTTCTTTGTAAATATTTTCGCCATCAATGAAAGTTCCGTAAATTGGCAATTCTCGCTCGGAGCATTTTTGCAAAAAATCGGCGAGATTTACATAATGAACACGCACGCGCGCCAATGCACCCATTGTTGCTTGAACGGTTTTTGCGCCGTAAACATCGGCGGTGTGAAGTGAGCAAAAAATATTGCGAACACCAAACCAATCGGCAATGCGAATAATCGTTCCCAAGTTTCCCGGGTCTTGCACATCGTCTAACGCCAAACTTAATCGCGAGCTGATTTTGTCAAAATCGTAACTATAATTCGGTTTTCGGAACAAAGCAAGCACGCCTTGCGGTGTTTTTTGGTTCGATATTTTGGAAAATTCGCTTTCGGAGGCTTCGATAATTTCATCGGCTTTTATGTTGGAATTTGTTTTGAGCCAATCGTTTGTCGCGACCAACAAAATACATTCCATTTCTGACATCAAATCCAAGACAAGTTTTGTGCTTTCGGCAACAAAAAGTCCGCTTTCATCGCGGTATTTTTTGTGCGAAAGACTTGTGATTAGTTTTATTTTGCTTTTTGATAACATATTTTTTTAGACAGAAAGACAGAAAGAGTAAAGACAAAAGACAAACAAAGAAAAAACTCTGTGTGCCTATGTGTTTTTCTCTGTGAATCTCTGTGTAAAATTAAAAATTCAGTGCAAAACTACGCAAAGAATTTGATAAAAAGCGTATATTTGCATCAAATTTAATTTTCTATTGTCCGAACGCGAGAATGAATATGCGTTTTTTCTATTTTTTTTGTGTCCTATTCCTCTTGTTTTTCAGTTCGTGCAAGGTAACAAAATTTGTTCCCGAAGGCGAATATCTGCTTGATAGAGTAGTAATTCAAACTGAAGACCGACAAGTGCCAACAGCAGAATTGGACAGATTTGTTCGTCAAACGCCGAATTCGTCAGTGTTTGGCATTTGGCGTATGCAGTTGCGTCTTTACAGTGCGGCACTAAAAGAAAATCCGCGATTTTTCGGCAGATTGTTTCAGCGAATGGGCGAGCCGCCTGTTATTTATGACCCGATTCAGACTTATCTTTCAATGCAATCACTCACGCGAGCGATGGAAAACAAAGGTTTTATGCAAGCCGAAGTAACCAGCCGTGTTGAAATGGACAGGCAGCGTGCGCGTGTTACGTATTTTGTGCGGGAGAATGAACCTTATCGCGTGCGCAATTATCGGGTTGATGTTCCAAATCCGATACTCGAACAAATTGCGACCGATTCGGTAAATTCGTTGATAAGACCGAATATGCTTTTTGATGTCGATGTGCTGGATGCCGAGCGCACTCGCGTAAGCCGAAGTTTCAGAGAGCAAGGTCATTATTGGTTTAATCGGGAAATGTTGATTTTTGAAGTTGATAGTGCGCTCAATTCGCATCAAGTTGATATAACAATGATGTTGCGCGATTTTGATGCCGAACGCAGCGATTCCATTCATCAGATAATTTTTGGTCAATATCATATTCGTAATATTCGGTTTTTTACGAGCAATAATGTCGGAATTTCGGGCGTGAATTTTCGGCGCAATGCAGCTAATCACCATATAACACGACAGGGTAATCATACATTGGTGAGTGATGGCGATAAATTTTTGAGATTAAATACGCTGATTGAAAATACGGCGATTGAAAGCGGCGATTTGTTCAGCGACCACGCAGTACAACGAACATACGCTTTTCTGAACGCCTTGCCTCCGATAAGATATGTAAATATCAGTTTTCGAGATACAGGAACGGATTCGCTCGACTGCCTCATAACAATTGCTCCGGCAAAATTGGTTTCGCTTACAAGCGAGATAGAAGCTACGTTTACGGACGGATTTTGGGGAGTTGCCACCAATTTGGGAGTTGTACATCGAAACGTATTTCGAGGTGCAGAGTCTCTCTCGGTTCAAGGACGATTTGCTTACGAATGGCAAGGCGAAGGTATTCTTGCGCACGAATTGGGAGCGCAGGTAGGTTTGCTTTTTCCCAACTTCTTGATGCCTTTTGCAACATCTAATTTTAGACGAAATGTGCGTGCTAATACCGAATTCAATGCCAGCGTGCTTTCACAAAATCGTCCGGGCGAATTTTCTGTTACACAAATGAGAGCAGGTATGCGCTATAACTGGACACATTCGCGTTTCCGTCACACGCTCGAACTTTTTGATATAAGTTACGTCAATTTTAACATTACACAAGATTTTTGGGATAGGTTTATCGAAACCAACCGTTTTAATCGCCACAATTACGAAGACCTTTTGATAACTCGAATCGGATATATCGGCTCATACAGTTCTTTCGCTCCAAACCGCCCATTGCGAAATCATTTTCAACTGCGTTATAGTATTGAAACGGCAGGAAATATGCTTTTTGCTTTCAATAATCTGTTTGGTGGCAATAGAAATGCCGATGGATTTTATACCGTTGTAGGCAATATTCCTTATACTCAATATGTTCGGGCTGATTTCGGAATAACGTATCATCAAATTTTCGATGCGGATAACCGTTTTGTGTACCGATTTTTCTTGGGTGTAGGAAATCCATTCGGAAATGCTAATGTAATTCCTTTCGAACGACGTTATTTTTCGGGAGGTGCAAACAGTTTACGCGGCTGGGCAGAAAGTATGTTAGGTCCGGGCATTTATCAACGCGATTATACAATTCCTGGGCGCGACTACAACCAAGTGGGCGATATTAAATTGGATTTGAATTTTGAATATCGTTATAGAATGCTTGGAAACCTGCACGGTGCATTGTTTATTGATGCAGGAAATGTTTGGACTGCGCGGTCGTACGAAATGCAGCAAGGCGGCGAATTTCGCTTCAACACTTTTTGGCGTCAACTCGGAATATCTTACGGCACAGGTTTGCGATTGGATTTTTCAGTTCTCGTTGCTCGTCTTGATTTGGGCGTGAAACTGCACGACCCGGGCTTGCCACGCGGTGAACGCTGGCGTACAAATCTCACTGCAAGAGATTTAGCAGTTCACATTGCGATTGGATATCCGTTTTAAAGTGCGAAAGTGCGAATTACATTCGTCTAAAAACACAAAAGCACGAAAAGGAAAAACCTTTCGTGCTTTTTTACTTTGCGTTTTCGCGCTCTTTTAATCTCTCGGTCTGGCTTCTTTAACAACCATTGTGCGGCCGTCAAATTCTGCACCGTTCAATTCTGCAATTGCTTTTGCAGCTGCGGCATCGTCTGACATTTCTACAAAAGCAAATCCTTTTGAACGACCGGTATCGCGGTCTTTAATAATTTTGCACGAATCAACCGCGCCATACTCTTCAATGACGCCTTGAAGGTCGTTTTCCCGAACGTTGTAGCTCAAGTTACCTACGTAAATGTTCATAAAAATAAAATAAAATAATGAATAAATAATTTAGAACAGTATGAGAAGTGAGGGTTAGAAACGAAACTGTTCTTTTTTGAGAAGGAATAGAATTGTTTAAAAGCCAAAATTCCAATACGTTGCTTTCGCTCGACAAAGAAAGGCATTTATTTTGGAATACGCAACAATTTTGTAAAAATATTTGAAAAACAAGAGAATACGCACGAAAGAACGAATGTAAGGGCGTATTCAATACGCCCAAAACACAAAACCCTTATTCACTTATTTTTAAAACAATAAGGAAATAAGGGTTTTTAGAATTTTTAGAACTTACAATTCTTCTATTCGTCTTTTTATACTTTCGGGGTTTACTGCCTGATGCATAATATCAAGCACCGTTATCTCTGTTGCTGTTACAACATAAACAATAAAATAATTGAACTATATTGCGGAAAGTTTTTTGTTCCGTACTGTCCACAAAATAACACTTTGCGTGCATATTCGGCATCGTTCGCAAAGAGACTATCTTTCGTTTGATTTCGCCGTAAAATTCATTCGCAACCCTTTGTCCAAACATTTCCACACTAAACAACATAAGCTCTTGCAGGTTTATATGATAAGCAGGGTGGAACAACAGTTTTTTAACTTTCGGTACTCTCGGAATTGCTTTTATAAACTTTTTAGCCATTGCTCTATCTCTCTTGTGTGTTCCTCAAATGACAGTTTTCGACCACCGCTATTTGCAAGACGATGAAAATAATCATTCAATTCCTCTCGTAACAGGCTGTTCCTGCGGAAAACAGTAATTTCGCTGTGCTGTCTGTATTGCCATAGTTATATTTTTTTTAAATCCACCCTGCAAAGATAATTTTTTTTTCAGTAAAACTTCAATTCAATAAAATTTTCGGGCTGTGCCTCGTTAGCTTTATCTTTGCAGATTAAAACTCTGCTTGATAATCCGGACAAAGAAAATCCTTGTCCGAACAAGGGAAATTCAGGTTGTCTGCTTTTACAGACAACCTGAATTTTAACCGTTTTAATTTCGCGCTACAACAACTCTAACGTGTCCATTTTCATTATTACGTTCTGATTCCGTACCGTTGATAGTGGCATCGCCAATACCGCCGACACCGCCAGCACCACCGTTAGTAGCACCTCTACCACCTGCTGCTCCGTTGCCGATTGAGGCACTTTCGTTGCCACCGGCAACACCGTTAGAGTTGGCGTTAGCATTTCCGCCACCACCGGCTCCACCGCCACCGCCAATACCAGCACCTCGACCGCCGCCACCGCCGGCACCACCACGACCGAGACCGCTTTCGCCACGGTCGCCTCGATTACCACCGGTTGCTGTTACTGTTCCTCCATTAATTATGATTGAGCCGCTACTGCCACCGCTATGACCGTCGTTTCTACCATCAGCACCTCGACCACCGCCGCCACCGATACCAGCACCTGCTCCGCCGCCGCCACGACCAAAATCTCTAACTTGCCCGTTGCCGCCTCTTTCACCATTTCCACCGATTGCGGTTATCATCCCACCGTTAATCGTGATATTACCACCGGCACTACCAACAGAGGCATTTCCGCCACCACCGCCAATACCGGCTCCGCCACCATTGCCTGGACTTCCGCCACCGCCGTTGCTTGCCGTTGCGCCGGTTGCTGTTATGTTACCGCCGTTGATAATAATGTCACCGCCTGCTTGCCCTGCATCTCCGCCGATGCCTGCGTTATGTGAAGTACCTGTTGCGGTCAAACTGCCAGTACCTGCTTGTTGAGCGTATATAGTTAAACTGTTGTCGCCGGTTACATTGATTCCGTTATGTGCTTGCAAAGAACTATTATCCATAAGAATAAGACGAACATCGCCAAGAATGTTTATCCTCTGACTAACCGCTCTATTTCTTTCCACGCGCACCCAAGTTGTTTGACCTGCCGTACCCAAAGTTGTTTGAGCGTTGAAATCTACGATATTTACGCTGCTATATACAGTTCGCAATACTCCATTCGCATCAATGTATTGGCGAGTTGGGTCGGGAGGAACGTTTAAATCCCACATTGGCGGAGGAAGATTATCCAATATCGATTCATCAAACTCAAAGTTTGTACTGTTATTCCTTCCAAAAAGCATTGTTTCCGAAAAGTCTAAACGCCAAGTATGCGTACCTTCAATTACGTGTTCTTTGAAATCGTAAGAAATTTCGCCTGTTTCAGCATTTTTGGTTACGAATAAATAAATATCGGAAGCGACAAACATTGTGTATCTGTAATAACCGCTTCTTACATTTTCTGTAAAGCGAAATGTTATTGATTCTATTGTAATTTCTGCACGTTCAGTAGCGTGTTCTACCGTGTTAGTAAGCGAAGTTGTGTGTTGATGCTGTCGAAACTCATCACTTCTTTGAAAATTTTCCCAATGATGCTCTGCGCTGCCTGTAACACCTACGCCGAATAGCCTAAAACCAGCTTGTGCGCCAATTCTGACTCCGTCTTTTCTTGATACAGTATGCTGGTAGGCAGTTGTTATTACCGTTTGGCTGTTGGTGGTAACGGTTTCCTTTATACTGTTTCTAACCTCATTTGTAACGGTAAAAGTCAGGTCTGAACTTGGTCCGCCGGCATCGTGGTGGCGACTTGCAAACCAGAATTTGGGAATGTACGAAAATTCGCCCAAATAAATATAATAGAAATAAAAACCTCCATAAGAATACGAAAACTTTATGTTATCGCTACCGGTGTAGGTTTCTGCTTGAAATCTACTTAGATTTATTGCCGGATTTACTTCAATATTCGGGTTGTCGATTATCGGACTATCCGGCTCATTGTTATTGCACGACATAAACACGGTCGATACAATCGCAAGTATTAAAACTGTTGAAAAAATTCTTTTCATTTTTAAAAACTCCCTAAATACGTGTCGGGGACAACTTTTAAATTGTTTAAAAATATAGTTACTAAAAAATCAATCCAAATCGCCGGTAGTGAAGTTTATAACCATACCTTCCGATACTGTGAGATTGTGTTTTATGAAATTAAATCCGCCACCGTTCCAATTTTGCGCCAATCGAATATCATATACATTTTGAGCGGATAAATGCTGAGGAAGACGGAATGTTTGCGATTGTCCATCTTGTAACCAACTCCCTAAATTGCTTCCCCAATTGTCCGAGCCGGAAGGTCTTATCCATACGCTTTGTATAGTATATCCTGTGTTGTTTTGAATAACAATAACCGGCAATTCAATGGTTGGATTGTCGGCATCGGCACTGGTAAACATCAAAGCCATACCATCTGATATTGTAATATTGTTTCGTGTGTATGTGTTAGTTGGATTTGACGAGGTCATCTGGATATCAAACACTCTGAAATTAGACGGCGGAATAGGTATTGTTACAGTCATATCGCTGTTGTTTCCTATCCAACCGAAACCTTGTCCCCAATCTGACGAAGCCGAGGGTTTTATACGAAAAGTATCAAAACTTTGTCCCGACCTGTTTTGAATGGTAATAGTTGGAAGGCTGCTTCCATCATCAAGATGAGCGGTGGTAAAAGTGATAGTCATATTATTTGAAACTGTAACACCGTATTGACTAAAATTAAATCCGCCGCCGCTTAATCGAATATCATATACATTTTGAACGGACAAGGGTTGAGAAAGCGTGAATGTTTGCGATTGTCCATCTTGTAACCAACTCCCTACATTATTCCCCCAATGAACAGCAGTTGAAGCTTTTATCCAGATACCATTTATGGTATATCCTGTATTGTTTACAATAGTAATAGTCGGGTTTATAGGCTCATTGCTGCCGCCGCTTCCCCAGCTGAAAGTACCATCCTCTTCATCGCATCCGGTAAAAGAAAATCCTATTGCCGAAACAATGGCAATGAATCCAAGTCGCTTAATTATGTTTTTCATTGAAAACACTCCTTTCTTTGATAAATTGTTGTTATATAACATTTTCAATTCCCTAAATATGTGTCGGGCGCAACTTTTAAATTGTTTTTAAATAAGTTGATATTGTCTTTTTTGTAAAACTCTGTTAGTTAGCTGATTCGCTGTCGCCAAACGCAAGTACAAGCACTACGACTGCTGCCAACAGAATCCCTGTCCATACGTTTTGTCGTCTTCGTCTGCTTTCTGCCTGCCGTTGCGCTTCTTGCCGTTGTGCTTCTGCTTCTTGACGTCTGACTGCTGCTTCGGCTGCCCGCTGCCTTTCTCTTTCTTGAATAATTAAGTCTATTCCGGCAATTTTTGAATTGATATACTCGGCATTTTCGGGTTTGAGTTCGAGTGCGGCTTGGTAGTAGTCGCGAGCTTGTGCATAATCACCTCTGTTAAAACTTTCTTGCGCCGATTGGATAAAACTTTGATAAAGGTGAGTTATTCCTGCATCGGTATTTTGTGCCTGTGCTACGCTTTGTGCAAACGGACAAAACAAAATGCTAAAAATCAATGTGATTGCTATTACTTTTTTCATTATTGAATTTATTTTTTGAATTATTATTTTAGTGTATCCTTTGGCTCATCGGCAAAAGACAAAAATCCCTCCAGCCGGCGGTGTTTCGATAGGTTTCGAGTGCCGAGTCCGGAATATAAATACAAATACTTGCTAATACGCCCCGAAATACTTGATGAAAATTCGGCGGAGTAGTGTGCTGTAAAGTTACCGAAGTTAGATTGTCGCCTCTAAAACCCGACCAACATTCAATGCTTGTTACACTGCTTGGAATGGTTATTGAAGTCAAAGAGGTGTTTGAAAATGCACCTTGTTTAATAGTCGTTACAGTATTCGGAATGGTGTATGCGCCTTGTCTGCCTAAGGGAAATTGTATCAAAACAGTTTGATTTTTATTGAAAAGCGCACCGTTTCTCGAACTGAAATTAGGATTATTTGCCGCTACTTCTATCGAAGTGAGAGCGTCACAATTACTAAACGCCTGTTCCTCTATAACTGTTACACTACCCGGAATGCTTACAGAAGTCAAGCCGGTATTAAAAAACGCAAACCAGTCAATAATTCTCACGCTATTTGGAATAGTTACGGAAGTTAAGCCTGTGGCACCTGCAAATGCCGAGTGTCCAATCGTTCTTACACCGTTAGGAATGGTGTACGCACCTTGCCGTGCTTCCGGAAAAAGTACCAATGTGTCCCGATTTTTATTGAAAAGAACGCCATCTATCGACGTGAAATAAGGACTGTTTGGTGCTACTTCAATTGACGTAAGACCGGAATTTCCGAATGAGGTAAAATCGCCTCTTCCAATCCAAGAAAGGTTATTGGGAATGGTTATGGAAGTTAGATTTTTACAACCCCAAAACGCTGCGCGTCCGATACTTGTTACACTATTAGGGATATTTACGGAGGTTAAGTTATAAAAACTTGCAAACGCTCCGCTTCCGATAGAAGTTACACCGGCAGTAATATTTACTGTTTCTATTGAGGAAGCATAACGGTGCCAAGGCGCAGTTTCTCCCTCCATATAATGAGGCATTTCTCCTGTTCCGCTTATGGTAAGTGTTGAGTCTGATAATGTCCAAGCCAAATTACCTGTTCTACCTTGTCTTGTTATTTCGCTTTGCGCCACACAAAACAAAACACCAAAAACCAACACAAATACTGTTATTACTACTCTTTTCATTGTTACATTATTTACTGTTCCCAATTATTCATACTACTAGTAGATAAATTCACTCCTGCGCCAGCGGTGGTTTCTCGGCGAAACATAACATTCCAACGAAATTGTCCATCTACATTATTTCGGTTACTTTCCGGACTAAACACAGCGTGTCCTCTACGAGCCAATGTGCCGCTGTGGTCTCTTACCACATTGCCGGTTTCACGGTCGCTGTTGAAGCCGGTAATAGTTCCGCCGGTCTTGGTAAAAGTACTATGGCGTCCAACCCAAACTCCGCCGCCATTCTCTGCTGCGGTATTACTTGTGATTGTTCCGCCGCGCATAGTAAAAGTTCCGCCATTCCAAACTCCGCCACCGTTACGAGCAATATTGTTAAAGATTACGCCTCCTGTCATAGTGAAAGTTCCTGCATTGTGAACTCCACCACCATCGCCACGACCGGCGTTATTACCGGATATAACTCCACCATTCATATTGAAAGTGTTTCTATTAACCACTCCGTTCCAACTATTATCTGATATTGTGCCACCATTCATCGTAAAAGTTCCATTAACTTCTACACCTGTAGCACCTGTATTACCAGTAATAGTCGCTCCGGCATTCATTGTGAATGTTCCATTGAACACACGAACCATTGCACCGTTATTACCTGTGTGTCCTTGCAAAGTAATGTTATTACCCAAAACAAAACTTACATTTTCAGTAACGGAAAACATTGTACCGTGCGACGAAAGGCGAATTGTTCTGTTTAAGTCATCGCCCCTTAGAATTATCGTAACATTGATTGCGCCTCTGTATTGAAGCGTGCGCGGTGCTATTTGTTGGTCGGCACTTACTTCGATAATGTAGGTGTTGTGGCTTTCTACGCTTCTTTCCAGCCAGTCGAGTTTTCGAGTAAGAGTTGAGCCTTGCAGCAGCGTACCATCGGGCGTTATCGTAACTCTCGGTTCGAGGTTTGTCCACACGGCTACGAGCGTAATCGGTGCTGTGATTGGTGTACTAAAATCAAAGGGTGTGCTTTCGCCATCTCTGCGCCATTCTACAAAAGCGTGATTTGCTCTTGTAGGTGCTGTTGGTCTGGTTATTCTTTCGTTTCTGTATATGCTCTGTGGAGCAACGGCACTACCACCATCGCTGTTGAATGTAACCCGGTGCGAGTTTGCAGCTCGCGCTCTTTGTTCGGCTTCGCGCTGTGCTTGTTGTTGTGCTGCTTGCCGTTGTTGTGCTTCGCGCTGTGCTTGTTGCTGCTGCGCTTCTCTTATGTTTTGCGACATACAAAGTGTAATGCCGAAAATTAATGCTAATGTTATGGTTATTACTTTTTTCATTTTTAGTTGATATTTTTTAGTTATTATTTAGAATGTTTTTAAATAACGCGGCTTGAAAAGCCTTAAATTTTCGGGCTGAAAGCCCAATTTATCCTAGCCCAATGGCAACGCCTTGGGTTAATAAATTCGTACCATTTTGCGCCCTGAAAGGGCAATTTATTTGTTTATGCTGGGCTTTCAGCCCGAAAATCGGTATTTCGTTTTTTTACCCAAGGCGTTGCCATTAGGCTAAATTATAAAAGGCTTTCAGCCTTTCAGGCAACGTTAGGGTTTTTCAAAAAATTCTTCTTCTATTGCAGTCGACTGCTCGTTAGTTGCAGTTTCAGCCATCGCTTTGAAACTAACTGTCAAATTCAAATTGCCCTCTCTGCAACCGGCAATGATAAATCCGAAATTATCACTTTCGCCTGTAAAAACACCTGCTTCGTCGAGCATTTGTATTCCGTACCGACTTTCTATTTCGGTTTTCATAGCATTTGCCACAGCACCACAGCGGATACTTGCTCTACCGCCCAAACTGAAATGATATACAATAGAACTTGGAGTTGCCGTGAAGTTAAATTCCTGTCGCGAAGTTCGGATTGGGTTTCCTCGCCAATCACGCTGTCCGGTGTTTGTCCATATCCGCCTGTAAATAGGCGTCTCGAAATTAATTCTGATATGTCGAATGGATATGTCGTTTGTGATTGGAATCACTCCGGTAAATTCGGAATGGTGTTCGCTTCGTGCGTTCAAACCTGCACCGTATCGCTGATGTTCCGACAATTCGGCTAATGTGCTTGAAGCACTGATACCATCAAAAGTAGTTGCCGCTGCTCGCTCAAAAAAACGACTGATAAAAGTGGAAGCATCATAAAAATCGCTTTCGATAAGAATGTTAGGACGATTGGCACGACGGTCGCAACAACAGTTAAAATGGAGGTCATCGCTATCGGGAACGATATGTTTGATGCGTCTAAACTGCGGATTAACCACAAATCGCCCTCTTTTATCAATCAATCCCCAACGGTCGGCACTAAGTACAATGGCTCTGCCGTTGTGAAAATTGCCTGCGAAATCAAATTGCGGATTGATTTTGATATTTCCTCTTTTGTCGATAAAACCCCATCTGCCGCCTTGCCTTACTGCCGCCAAACCATCAGAGAAAAAGGAAGTATTTTCAAATTGCGGATTGATAGTCAATCGACCTTTTCTATTGATAAATCCGTATGAATCGCCTTGTCTTACAGCCGCCAAACCATCGCTAAATCTGCCTGCATCGTTAAATTGCGGATTGACAGCAAAGTTGCCGCTTCGATTGACAAATCCCCATTGTTGCCCATTGGAAAACGGTGCTTTTTTCTCGTTGAAATTTCCGGCTTGTCTAAACTGCGGATTAATCACAATTCTTCCGCGCTTGTCAATAAACCCGACTTCGTTATTTTGCCACACACGAGCAAAACCATTGCTAAACGGCGCAACTCGGTCAAATTGAGCGTTGATAACTATGTTACCTCTTTTATCCACAAATCCTTGTTTTCCGCTCTCATCGACAAATATTGCCAAACCCTCACTAAATCCTGAGGCATATCGGGCAAAATCTAATACGAATTTTGTATTGCCTCGCCTGTCAATAGCGGTTGGGTGTCCGCCATCTGCCACCACAACTGCCAAACCATCGTCAAATCGAGTTCCGGCTTTGAAAGTGGCGGGAATTACAAAATCGCCTCTGCGATTGACGTAACCAATTCTTCCGTTCGATACAACCCTTGCCACACCGCTATTGAAAAAATCGGCATCTTGAAACTGCGGATTGATTACGAAATCGCCTTTGCGATTGATAAATCCCCATCTTTCGCCATCGCTACTTGCGGGGATAAGCACATTGCCGCCGCCTCTGAATATCAAAAATGCGACCACTACGAGAGCAATAATTCCTCCGGCAATTATTGCTGTTTTCAATTTGATTTTTCCGGCAATAGCCGTTACCAATTTGATTTTAAAATTTGTTTGATTTTCCATATCTTTTATGTTTTTTAAGAAGTTAAAAAAATCCACTTGTTATTTTTATCAATGTTCTATCTCTATTGTGCTTGTGCGTTGTAATTTCCGTTTTAAAATAAAAATATGAGAACGACCACCACGTCCGTCTTCTATACCGGAAGAAACTAACATCCAACCATCTGTTCCTAATTCGTTAAGTTTGTCGTTTAACATTCTTGATGGAATCCCACCAAACCAACTACTATGCTCTTCTCCAAGGTTATGGTGAAACACCATATACTCCCATTGTACAGGCGTATTGATAGCATTCACAATACTGTGATGCAAGGTCGCACTATTACATTGCTGTGCGTTATTACAGGCTGATAATCCCAACACGATAATTGCAGCCGATAGTCCAAAAATGAACTTTGTTCTTTTAAAGTTAAAATTTCTCATTTTCTTTCAGCGATTACCTATACATCGACGAGGTTTTTTGTGGTGTTTATATCAATATGCGGTAGAAGCAATCTTGCCCATAAGGAAGAATCGGTCTTGCTTATAGGCAAGATTGCATCTTCCTTATAAGGAAGATGCAATCTTCTTTACCGCCTAATCTGCTACGGCAGTCAATTCTCTGTTGAAACGTCTTGTTCGCAAGGTTCTAACTTCCTTGTTTGTTGATGACGACAGCGTAGTGCGCACTTCCAGTTCGTAACTTCCTGCCGGAATATCTGCTGGAAGCATCACAATCAAGCGCGAGGGCTTGTTTTCGATAACTACCGGCATTTTGATAGCGTTGCCGGCATCGTCTATTAAGAAAACGCCGTTCTCCGGATTTTCAGTTGCAATTTTCAGCCTGCCGCCCCAAATTTGCAACACTCCGCCGGGTGTCAGCTGCTCGTTTACCGTATCGCTCAATACATCGTGAACTTCGAGAATGTAGGGCGCAGGCTCGGCGGTTTGTACTTTTTGCGTTCTGATACTCGCCGTTGCTCTGCGCATAGCTGTACCTTGCGATAGGTTTGTTCTAACGCGGTGTCTGCGCGGGTCGAACGTATCGGCAGCTCCGTGAAAAACTCCTGCAACACTCGGCTGGGTGTTGAATAGGGGAGTGTTGATTGCTCCGCCGTCTTCGATGATGATACACGCTTCGCGTATAAATTCTTCGAGTGCGGCATTTATCTGCGCCTCGCTCAATCCGGGATTACGCGCCATAATGCGGCGCACTATTTCGCTCATTCCAAACGAACGAACATTTACTGTTTGCGCCGTAAAATCGTTGGGCGCAGTTGTTAAATGGTTTTCAACCAATGAAAATGCTATCATAATATTTGTTGTTTTTGTATGGGCAAACCTATGTGTTTGCCCACAGAATATTTTTTTGTTTTCGGGCAGACACACAGGTCTGCCCCTACACGGTTTAATTGATAAAACAAAACCGCACCGGAATAAAATTCCGATACGGTATATATTCAAATTTGTCCCATATATTGGGATAAACTATGTTTTTATGGCTGTAATATGCTGACAGTGAGCGATTTACCCCCCCCTCCCGTGAGGTTTGTTGAAAATCAAAGAGTTATCTGTTTTTTTAAAACAGATACAATAAAAGGTGATATTAGGTATGGGTAAATTCATATTTCAAGCTTTGCGGTGCAAATGTAAAACATTTTTTTCGATATGTAAAACATCTTTTGTCAAAAAAGAGCGAAATGTCAGAATCAAGATTTGTGAGATTAAAAGATTTTCAAGATTTTTTATCTTGCTAATCCCAAAATCCGTAAAATCTTGATTCTGACATTTTACATTATATTCAATAGAATGATATGTGTTTGACAATCAATAAATCCCGTAGGGATTATCGCTCGGTAGAAAAAGAAACATCACCGAAAAATGCAAGCCATAGGTTTGCAACCAATCAACAAGTGGGTCGCATTCCTACGGAATGCCATTGTGCGGATAAACATTTTTTCTACCGAGCGATTCATTCCTAACGGAATGACAAATGTCTGATTTTTACACCAATAACATTTTATTCTATATAAACTCTATTTTACATTTCAATCTGTTCTGCTTCTACATTTTTGTGCAAAAAAACGGATGCGGAAGTTGAAAATTTTTCAATAGATTCAGTTGTTAGGTAACGGCAAGTTGCATTTTTTGTACATTGTGCTTCCATTTCGGGGTGACGGTGCAAATAATCTGCTAAACTTTTTGCCACAATCGCTCCTTGCGACACAACCGCGATATTTTCGGGAATATTTTTTTTTATTTTTTCCAACAAAATCGGATAATGCGTGCAACCAAGCATAATGGTATCAATTTTCGGATCGTTTTTTAGTAAATTTTGCAAGTTTTTTCGTACAAAATAATCTGCGCCTTCCGAATTGTATTCGTTGTTTTCGATGAGTGGAACCCACATCGGACAAGCTTCTGACGTAACTTTTATGTCGCTGTAAAGTTTCTGAATTTCAAGCGGATAAGAATCGGACTGCACCGTTCCCGAAGTTGCCAAAAGTCCGACGTGCCGACTTTTAGTGAGCGCGCCAACCGCTTCAACGGTCGGACGAATTACGCCCAAAACACGGCGATTCGGGTCAATCAAAGGCAAATCGCGCTGTTGGATGCTTCGCAATGCTTTTGCCGAAGCGGTGTTACAAGCCAAAATTACCAATTGGCAACCAAGCTCAAACAATCGAGTAACACATTCGAGCGTATATTTGTAAACCACATCAAACGAGCGAGTTCCGTAAGGCGTGCGAGCATTATCGCCCAAATAAATATAATCGTACTCGGGCAATTCGGTACGGATTTTTTCTAAAATTGTCAATCCGCCGTAACCCGAATCGAAAATACCTATCGCGCCTGCCGAGTTTTGAGGTGTGTTTGTTTTTTCAGACATAATTTAGTTGCCGGTTAGCAGTATATTTTAATGCAAAAGTAATAAAAGATTTCAAATTTTGAACTATCGAACCCTTCACTACCTCTCTCGATTTTTTCCACAAAGAAAAGAGATTGAGAGCCAAGGAAATGTTACGATTTGCTGATTTTCAAACACCAAAATAAATTTTCTCGAAAAAATGAACAAACTATGGAAAATTATATTTATCTTTGTTGCCCAAAATTTTAAACGCAAACTGTCAATCTGTCTTTAACTTACAACATATATTAGTTTGACAATGCTGTTGAAAACGCGGGAAAGGAGTGCAATTTCTTATCTTCAATGATTTGCATTCTTGAATTTGAAAATAATCTGTTTTGTCATATTTAAACATTTTGAATAACTACGCTGTACTTAGAATTTAGTTTCGGTACGGTCTTTGTGAGTAATAATAACTAAACAATAATTAATTATGAATAAAAATCTTTTTTTGGTATGGCTGTTTTTATCAGCCATGTTGCTTACTCCGATAGGTGTAAGTGCACAAGTAACCATTGGCAGTTCAAATCCACCTAGTAGAATGGCATTGCTCGACCTTGATGCATCGAAGCAAGCAAAGGCACTTCACAACGCTCGTTTAACTACTGAGCAACGTGATTCATTGGTATCAGAGGCATCTTCGGCAGAAGACCAAGCACTGGCAGAAGGTTTGCTTCTTTACAACATCACCAACGACTGTTTGGAGTTTTGGAACGGAAGTCAGTGGATAAGTCTTTGTACCTCACTTCTTCCTCCGCCCGAATATGACTACGATGGATTCAGATTTATACGCGGATGGAATGATTTGGCGGCGATTGCAAACAATTTGGCTGGAAATTTCAGACTGGCAAACACGCTGAACAGAAACAGTCCTTATTACGAAATGACAGCAGGCGGCTGGGATGCCGATGGTTGGATGCCGCTCGGAACATTCGATGGAACATTTGATGGCAACGGTTTTGAAATTCTCGACTTATGGATTAACAGACCGGATAGCACAAATCAGGGCTTGTTTGCCAATGTAGGAAATGCAGGAACAATTCACAGCGTTCACATTGGCACAACCACTGCCGGTATAGTTGGTAATTCAATTGTTGGAGGTATAGTAGCCAGCAACGATGGTCTGATTCACAATGTTCGTTTCTCGGGAGCAATAACCGGAAATTGGGATAACATCTTACCTTTTGTTGGTGTTGGTGGTATTGTGGGTATAAACTTCCAAGAAGGTAGAATCCGCGACGCTATCAACCACGGCAATATACAAGGCGGTAGAACTGTTGGTGGAATTGTGGGCAATCAGGCTTCTTTCTACGATATGGAGAGAGTCGGCAATCACGGCGAGATAACAGGTGTCGGAACAGTACCAGCATCTAACGTTGAGATAGGCGGTATTGTTGGATATTGGAGTACAGCTTCAAATCTTCGTTACAGTTTCAATACGGGCAATGTAGAAGGAAATAGCCTTGTCGGTGGTCTTGTCGGCTCATTTGATGTCGGTGGTATTTTCATAGACCAGAGCTTTAACCAAGGTAATGTGAGTGGGATTTCCAGTGTCGGCGGTATTACCGGCTGGACTATGACTATGGCAGTAGTTACAAACAGCTATAACATCGGAAATGTGTCCGGTGGTGATGGTGCGGGCGGCATTGTAGGAGAGCACGAAGGCGGGATGACAAACGTATTTAATACAGGTAATGTTACTGGTAGTAGCGAAATTGGTGGTCTTGCCGGCTGGATACACGCGAGCAATAACACTGCTGCCTCTTATGCACTCAATCAAATTACAAGTGCCAGTGGTTCTCCCGCTGGAAGAGTTGGAGGTAGTTTGAATGGATCTTTTATGAATGTGTTTGCACGCAACAATATGACTATAACAGCTAACGGCGTGCCGGTAACGTTTACGCCTAACGCGAACAATATACACGGTGCAGATATCAGCTTCGTAGATGCAACTGATGTAAATGCAGCAGCATATATCGGAAACGGCTGGGATTTTGATACTATCTGGATACGTGGCTACACACCGGGCACGCCGGGTATCGGCTCAACTGCAAACTTGCCGATATTGCGTGTGTTTTTAGATAGAGATTTATTCCCAACAGTAACACAAAATCCGACTATGACACCGTAAACCTTCGGTGGAGATTATGTAAAAGAAAAAGAACTGCATTTTTTGCAGTTCTTTTTTTGTTGCGTAGGGGTGAAATTGCATTCACCCCTAATTTTTGTTTCGTAACTAATTTCAGAAATCCCTTAGTAGCAGAAAAGCACATCAAGAAAAACCCTTATTTCCTTATTGATTTGCTGAAAATAAGAGAATAAGGGTTTTTCTTGATGTGCTTTTCTGCTACTAAGGAATTTTTTAAAAAGGTTTTGGAGACTTAATCAAAAAATCTATTGCCTAAAAGGTCTCTTAATCCAGCATCAATCCGGCATTGCGAATCCACTCTATCATTAAATCGTATTCTTCGGGCGATAAATCGAGAAAGAAAAAGTTTTCGGGATTTTGAGGAACGCCTCGATAGTGAACTTCGTAGTGCAAGTGCGGTCCGAACGACCTGCCGGTATTTCCAACCAAACCGATAACTTC
>Ga0123355_10002689_pt1 | contig 25201 bp, 16 predicted proteins | sample TergutEmb28metaG_3_FD_89872 | JGI IMG/M metagenome (GOLD analysis project Ga0123355, IMG submission 89872) | Embiratermes neotenicus P1 segment gut microbial communities from Petit-Saut dam, French Guiana - Emb289 P1 | ecosystem: Host-associated > Arthropoda: Insects > Digestive system > Gut ...
CTGTATTTTCTCTCTGTTTTCATGGTTCGTATTTTATCATATCTCTAACAAAAAGCCGATAGCGAAACGTGAGCTATCGGCTTTTGCTTTTCTATGCGGGCGTTCTTTGCCCGCTTTTTTATAGCTAGGAAAATGTTTATGGCTTCGAGATGTATGCGTTAGCTTGTCAATGCATGTAATCGGCGAAAGGCGGCTGTGCCGCCTTCTGGCACTGGTGGGTTGAAATAATCAATTATTCCCAAATATATGCCCCATGCAATTTTTTCTTGGTAGGTTTCGTTTAGTAGTTTGTTTCGTTCGGAACTGTTGGTTAGGAATCCGCATTCTACTAGAACGGCTGGCATGGAGGTTTGTTTTAGTACGAAGTAATTGCTGTTTGCCTTTGCCTTGAATTTGTTAGAAGGGTCTACAAATTCGCGTAGGCGAGATTGTACGCAGGTTGCTAGTTTCATACTGTTGTCGGATTCGTTGAAGTAGAAGACTTGCGCACCTTTGACATTGGATTTGGAAAAAGCGTTTTGATGTATGCTTACAAAAATATCTGCGTGGCTGGTGTTGGCTATTAGCCGCCTTACTTGCATGTCGCCCGACTTTGTTTTGCTTAGTTCGGAATCGTCTACGCGGGTGATTATTACTGTCGCACCGCCTTGCTCTAGGAAGGTTTGCAGTTTTTGTACTATGCTTAAATTGATATGCTTTTCTTCGGTTTTGCCCTGCACCATGCCTGGGTCCCAGCCACCATGCCCTGCGTCAAGCACGATAATTTTTCGTGAAAGGGGCATTGCCGACACCGTTATACCGCTTACCAAAATCGCGATAAAAACGCCCACCGCAAGAAATAAAATCTTTGCGAAAAATCTTTTTGTTCTTTTTGTTCTTCTTGCTAAAAGACTTGTCATAAAAAACCCGCCTCGTTCATTTAATAATCTTATATTGAACAAAGCGGGCTTATTTTATTCACAATAGTTTCAAATACGTGACTTGCGTCGAAAATTTCGGGTTTGACCATGATAATGTTTTCGCTGTCGCGCAAAAGCTCAAAGGCTGTGAAAAAGCGTTCGCGTTGAAGTTTCAGCCTATCCATTGTTTCGTAAATGCTGATTTCTTCGCGAGTTTCGGTGATTCTTCTTAAACATTCTTCTGGTGGAATGTCTAGGAAAATTACGGCATCTGGCTTGCGTGAGGGTGGTGTCATTATGGACTGATTGTATGCTATTATTCGCGCCATAGCGGCGTGGTCTTCGCCTTGATATGCCAAATTTGAAAAATAATATCTGTCGCACACAACAAAATTTCCGCGACTTAACGCGGGTGCGATTTCTTCATGATAATGTTGAAAACGGTCTGCCGCAAAAAGTAACGCGAGTGTTTCGTTTTCCAGCGAAAACGCACCTTGCGTTGCAGCTCGCGCAAGTTTGCCTACTTGATTATCACTGGGCTGTCGCGTGACTACATATGGTAAACTTTTTGCGTCAAACCATTCGCCTAATAATTTCGCTTGCGTGGTTTTGCCGCTGCCGTCCAGCCCCTCTAATACAAAAAAACGCATACGGCACAGCCGCCTTTCACCGTTTTATAGAAAAAAATATCCAATCTTCTGTGTTACAAAAAAGAAGCCCTTCTGCAAGCAGAAGGGCGACGGATTCACTGTGCTTCAAAAGCGTTTGGTACTGTCAACACTACTATATATTACTTTGGTATGGATTGACAGATTGTTAAAACCCAAACCAAAGACTAGATGCGAACCACGTTAGCGGCTTGTGGGCCTTTCGCGCCTTGAACAACTTCAAACTGAACTTCTTGACCTTCTTCGAGGGTTTTAAAACCGTCGGTTTGAATTGCGGAGAAATGTACGAATACATCATCTTCGCCTTGGATAGAGATAAACCCGTACCCTTTTTCGGCATTGAACCACTTTACTGTGCCTGTTTTCATGAAGCAAATCCTCCTACCCAGTCTAATGCTGGAAGTAAAAATGTAGTTTCGTCCAAGCTTGGACGAGGAACTTTTCGTACATTAACAGATGTTCCATGAAATGTCAAATGAATGTTGAGATTGATTAAGCTAAATTTCATATCGTGACTACATGGGTGGAGATTTACACTAATCGCGGAAATATCGCAAAAACAAATGATTGTATTTCATTTTGAACGATTCTAATGTAAAATAACATTGCAAGTCAAGAAAAATTTAATAACTGGGGGGTTTTTTTATGAACAAAAAAAACCGAATCTTAGCTGTTTGCATTGCAGCAATATTAGCTTTAAGCCTAATACCGCTGTATGCCTTTGCTAATGTAGATACGTCGCCGCAATGGTCAGACGTATACGAAGGAACATACTATACCACCGCCGTAGATGAAAACGGCGAATTGTGGGCATTTCCTGCTGGTATCGCGCCTATGTATATGGGTATTATGCCAGCGGTGTCAACATTTGCCCTTACAATTGACGGCATTGCACCGCAATCCGTTACAATACCCGTAACAGGAACAGTTGTTGTGCCTAGTAGCCTACTAGGTGGAGTACTGTTGTTGGAGTTTGTAGCTGGTGTATTAACCGTTAGGGGTAATCCTAATGCATTAACTGCAAGTATGGACACTACAATCAACTTGCCTATCTATGATGATACGGGCTTAGTTTCAATTGTGGAAATCGTCATAGACCTTACGCTTCCAGGTCTAACCATTAATCCGACACCTGTTTATATTGATAATGCCAATCTTACTGCTACAGCTACAGTGGGCGGTACGGCTACAGGCACTATTACAATTGAAGATGACACTGCCTTACCTACGGGTGTGACTGCATCAATCTCGGGCAATGTTATAACAGTTACAGGCGTTCGGCCTACTTTGTTGGGTGCTTCCATTAATGGCACTTTCCTTTTGTGGATAGCTAGAGGCACGGATATTCAGCCACTGCCCATAACTGTAGACCTTTCCGCGCCAGCGGTGTACCTTTATCATGGCGGCAATCAGCTAGACCCCGCGAATAGCACCACCGATTTCGTTCTGATAGACGATGGTCATATCAATCCTACTAACCGCCAAATTGTTCAAGTTGAAGGCGGTGCTATAGGTGACATCACCTTGGGCGCGTTGCCCCTTGGTGTTGGTGCTTATGTTAGCCAAGTAAACTCAAGAATATACCTCTGGAGTGTGCGACCACAGCACGATACACTCGCGCCACCACTCATTGGTTTTCACTCCGTAACAGTAACGCGTGAAGGCGTTACTACAATGCTATCAATATATGTAGATGTTACGCCCAACGACCCGCCAGACCTTCGTTTTGTTGGCGACCCTTACCCTGCAAACCCTGTTGTCACAATAAATGACGCTAATCTTGTTGGTTCAGTCACGATTGACCCTAACCCTCTGATTAGCAACGCCACAGGGCCAATTACTCATGTTTTCAGTCCCGCTTTGCCTGTTTACGTCACCGCGTTTGTGAATCAGACCACGGGGGTTATCACTTTCACTGGTAGACAGCCTTCGCATTTGGTTGTTGCTGGTGTTGTTGAGACTGTCACAATGACAATCACCCGCCAAGGAGTTTCCAGAGATATTGAAATCGACATAAATCTTTCGCCGCTACCCCCACCAACGCTTGACCTTTCTGCAACTACAATCACCATAAATAATGCAAATCCTTCCGTTACAATTGCTGTAACTGGAACAGCTAGTGGTAATATTACCACCGACCCTGCTTCCCTTGACCTTCCGCATGGAGTTCGTACCACTACGCCAGCAGGCGGAAATTCAATTACCTTCGGGCGCGCTATTCCAGCATATGGTCAGTCCGCCGAAAGTGGGACATTCCAAGTAGATGTAATTCGTCAAGGTGTTCGCGAAACTCTTACAGTTATCGTAGACCTTACACCGCAACCACGCCCCGAAATTAATTTTACTCCAGCTTCCGTTACCATAAATGATGCCGCGCCTTCTGCAAGCGTGCAGGTATCGGGTACGGCTGTAGGTACGGTTCGTGTAACTGGCGGAAATTTACCTGATGGAGTTAGAGCTACTGCAAGCGGTACGACTGTAATTGTTACGGGTACTCGTCCGAGTCCTGGTCAGCCAGACATTGTAGGAACTTTCTATGTTGAAATAACTCGCGAAGGTGTAGCAGAAAACCTTGATGTTACTGTAAATCTTACACCTCCTTCATTGGATATTACGCCAGACGAAATTAATATCACCAATGAAAATCTTATACAAACAGTGTCAGTCGGCGGAGATGCTATCGGAAACTTTAGCTTATCCCACGACCGTACTTTGCCTGCGTGGCTTCTTATCACCCCCAATCAAAATACGAACACAATCGAAGTTAGGGGAACACCTCCACCGCATACAGCACCCGCTAATCGCGAGATTACAGTTATCACAACTATAACCCGCCAAGGCGTTTCCGAAACACTAACAATCGTTGTGGACATGGAGCCAATGGAACCTCCATCACTTGAATTTGACCCCGATACTGTTACGCTAAATGCAGCAAATATTACTGCAACCTCCGACATAGGCGGCACTGCCGTGGGTGCAATTACCCACAACGCAGTATCAGTATTGCCTAATGGTGTTGTGCTAAGAATCAACGAGACAACAGGAGTTATAACAGTAGAAGGAACGCGCCCCGCGCCCAATACTGCGCCACTTGAAGGCACGTATGTAGTCACCATAACCCGTCAAAATGTTAGCGAGGAGTTCACAATAATATTGGAAATCCCGCCTGTTGATGCAACCTTGCACGATATTACAATTATTGCTGGCGGCACTGGTTACGAAGCAACACCCAACCCCGCCGCAGTAGGTCAAACAATTTCACTTGACGCGGGAACACCCCCAGCAGGGCAAAGATTCGTAGGCTGGACTACTACAATCGAAGGCGTAACAATTCAAGATTACACCAGCATAGACGAAGCAACCTTTGTAATGATAGACGCGCCAGTAGTTGTAAGGGCAAACTGGGAAGCAATCCCAACGGCTGTTACCAGCATCATTCTTACAGAAAATGTTTGGCAAATAGGCGAGCCATTCCCATTGCGCGAGCTTTCGGAAGTTCTGCCAACCAGAGCCGCGAGCATTCGTCCAAATGTTAATTGCGTGAACTGGGAAATAATAAGTGTTACCCCAGAAGGCGGCGGAACTCTAACCGCTCGTCTAGTAGGCGGAACTGAAACACTAAGCGCGGCAACCATTCTAACAGATGGTCAAGGCGTGGGTGTAGTACGCCTTCGCGCAACAATCCCCGACGGTCGCGCTGATGGCACTGACTTCACACAAGAATTTACAATTACCTTTAGCAGTCAAGTTGTTCTTGTAACTGTGCAAGGGCTTGAAAATTTGTTTATCGACAGCCCTGTTACTGGACGCATTTTGTTCACATTGCAAGACGGCGTTTTCGTGGATAACATCTTTGAGTCTGATTTCTGGGTATCAAACTTGCCACCAGGTTTGCAAGCAGAAACTCCAGTGCGTTTGAATAACACGCAAGTTGCAATAAATATCACAGGTGCGCCAACGCAATCCACTACAGTAAGCCGTGTGCTTAACGTACCAAACACGATTCCCGCAAGAAATATCCGTGGCGCAACACGTTATTCACATGTTGTGCGTCAAGGGCTTACCGTAAGAAGCGTTACGGCAAGCGCGGGAGTTTTCCCAAATGCAATCACTTTCGACCTTAACCCATACGGGGTGCAACACCGCGATTTCACAGTAACTTTGCAAAATCGTGACTTGATAATGCGTAATATTCGCTACGGCGGAACAAACCTGCACGAAAACAGAGAGTTCTCACGCGACCCATTCAACAACTACAGATTCACCATTTACACCGATTTCCTAGCGCGTCTACCAATAGGCGAATGGGATTTGACATTCATGATGAATCGCGGCGTAAACCCAACGGTTAGAATGAACATCATTGACTCGGCGCAAGATACACCATACGAGCCATATATCCCCGTAGGGCCTCCGCCAACGCCACCAATGACACCAATTCACCCCAACGAAAATTTCATGTTCATGACAGGCGGCGTTGCAGTAAACATGGATAATCTGCGCTGGGATATTGACAGAGCGCGTGTTACCCCCGCCGTTCACGACGGAGTTGCAGAGCTAACAGTTCGCACACACGTACTGGATTATCTAAGCTGGCTTAGACCTGGTTCGTCATTTGAAATTATGACACCAATGATGCGCCTACGCGTACCTGCGGAAGTTCTGGATTCAATTTTCGGCGGCAGAGCCACAATAATTGAACGCGGGTTAGACTACAGTCAAGTAGACCTACGCTTCACAATAACCGACCGTAGCAACGACCCCGCACTAACAAGCATGTTCGCAAACCTATATCCAAACGGCGAACTACTAAGCCCATTAGTAGACCTACGTGTTGAACTAATCGACGCACAAACAGGCGCGGTAATTCTAACCGCCAACGAGTTCTCGCAACCGCTGGATATGACTTTCGTAGTTATGGGCAACGCAGGGCATTTGCGCCCCGCAGGTGTTATGTTCCAACGCGCATGGTTAGAGTTTATCCCCTACAGAACCCTTTCCCCCAACGAAATCACAACAAGCTCAATCTTTCCAGGAACGCAAGGCGTAATGCACAATCGCGTTCACTTTGAAGACATCTACACCAGACATTGGGGCTTCATGCAAACCTATACCGCCGCGTACTCTGGAATTATCGTTCCAATGGGACTTCTTCACCCAGAAACGCCAATAACTCGCGGTGAGTTCGCGCAATTGCTATCACTAACACTACAACTCCCACGCGCCGAAGCAAACGTATCTGGCTTCACCGACGTACTTCCACCAAACGTATTCTTTGACGGCGTTAGCAGACTTTTCGCCGCAGGATTACTAGGGCCTTATGTTTCAGGCGCGCAGTTCAACCCCAACGGCATAATCACTCGCGAAGAAGTAGCCGCAATAACAGGTATGGCAGTAATGCGCGGCGAACCAGTAAGACCACAACAAAACGACCTACCCCTATCAAGACTATTCACAGACTTCGCCGATTTCAGCGTATACCACGTTCCCAACATTCAAGCCGCTGCAAACCACGGCGTAATGATAGGCTACCCAGACAACAGTTTCCGTCCACAAGCACCCGCGACCCGCATATACTCACTAGAGGCGGTAATAAGGTTAGCACGCGTACTTGGGTTGATTGACGAAGTTTAAAGATTTTAAAGATTAAGAGATAAGACCTTGGGGGAGAGGAACTTGTGAACAAGTTCCTCTCCCCCAAGCCCCCTCTCCTCAAAACTTTATTATTGCGGCTATAGTTGATACTTTTTCCGCCAAAACAGTGCCATATTCGCCCTGCGAAGATAGTGCAAACTTGCAGGGTTGTTACGAGGCGGATATGGCACTGTTTTATAGGAAAAAGTATGAGTGGTCAGTTTTTAGATTTCTACTCATGTTTAGGCGCAAATGAAAAAGTTTTTTGATGTCATATTCCCTAATGCGAAGCGAAAGGAATGTGAAGGGGGGTGTGGGGGGAAACTTTTGTTCACAAAAGTTTTCCCCCACAGTTTTTTATTGCCTAGGAAACTGTTCACGGCTTCGAGACGTATGTTGCAGCTTGCCAATGCAGGTCGTCGGTGAAATGCGGCTGTGCCGCTTTTTTAATCTAAAATAAGGAGACTTGTTATGAATTTTGCAAAATACCAATCACAGGGAATTATGGACTTTTCGGAGCGTACTTGGCCTAGTAAGCGGCTTAATGTTGCGCCAGCTTGGTGTAGTGTGGACTTACGCGACGGTAATCAGTCGTTAAAGATTCCGCTTACTTTGGAGCAGAAGTTGCAGTTTTTTGAGTATCTTGTAAAGATTGGGTTTAAGGAGATTGAGGTTGGGTTTCCGTTTGCGTCGGACAGTGAGTTTTTGTTTGTGCGTACACTTATTGAGAAAAATTTGATTCCCGACGACGTTACAATTCAGGTACTTACGCAGTCGCGTGATGCGGTTATTCGCAGGACATTTGAGGCTCTTCGTGGGGTTAAGCGGGCTACAGTGCATTTGTATAATGCTACTTCGCCGCTGTTTCGTGATGTAGTTTTTGGAAATTCTCGTGAGGAAACAATCGCGCTGGCGGTTTATGGCGCGAAGATGTTTGCAGATTTGGCAGACAGCGCGACAGGTGGAGAGCAGTTTAATTTTGAGTATTCGCCCGAATGTTTTTCCCAGACCGAGCCAGATTTTGCTGTGGAGGTTTGCAACGCAGTGATTTCGTGCTGGGAAGGACGAAACGTGATTATTAATTTGCCGTTTACGGTGGAATCGTTTACGCCGAATGTTCATGCAGATATGATTGAATATGTATGCGCACGGCTGAAAAATCGCGAGAAAATTTCGGTTAGTCTTCACGCGCATAATGATAGAGGAACTGCCGTGGCTGCAACGGAATTAGGCTTGCTTGCAGGCGCAGATAGGGTAGAAGGAACTCTTTTCGGCAATGGCGAACGTACAGGCAATGCCGACTTGATAACGCTTGCAATGAATTTATATTCGCAGGGGATTGACCCGTTGCTTGACTTTTCCAATATCGACGAAGCTATCGCGTTATACGAAAAGGCTACATGCTTGCCTGTTCACCCGCGTCACCCATATGCAGGGGAGTTGGTTTACACTGCATTTTCGGGGTCGCATCAAGATGCAATTCGCAAAGGAATGTCAAAACCCCGCACTAATGGTGTTTGGGAAGTCCCGTACCTACCCATTGACCCGTCAGACGTTGGGCGCGGCTACGACCCAATTATTCGTGTGAACAGTCAATCTGGAAGCAGTAGCGCGGCGTACATTTTGGAAACAAAATACGGCATTCACCTGCCCAAGGCAATGCAACGCGATTTTGGCCCAGTTGTCACAGCGTTTTCAGATGCAAATTCCACAGAAATTTCCTCCGAAAAAATTTACGAGTTGTTTAAAACCACCTATGTCAACATTGAAACACCTTACAAATTTGTGTCAAAGCAAGACTTTTCGCAGGATATTGATGCATGTTCGCTCGCCTGTACAATGATGACAGACGGCGCGGAAAAGTTAATCCGAGGACAAGGGCACGGCGTTATTGATGCCTTCTGTCAAGCATTATCAGATGCTTACGGTTTTAATTTTGAGATTGAACACTACAGCCAGCATTCACTAGATTCTACAGAAGGCGCGAAAGCACGAGCGATAACATACGTGGGAATCATTCACAACGGCAAAACTTTCTACGGTGCAGGAATCAGCAGAAGCACCACAGATTCCGCGTTAAAAGCAGTTATAAGCGCGATTAACAAAAATAATAAAATCTCCTAAATTCTCCAAAATCCAACACGCTATTGGAAATTGTTGGTATTTGCTTGCGAAATTTATTGCGAAATTATTAACATGCTGTTAATATCTTGCTCGCAACAATTACAAAATCTTTACCAACTTGGAAGGAGAAATTTAATGAGAAGTATCAAGGCGATTTTCGTTATGTTCCTTGCTGTTGCCGCAGTAATCGCGTTCCCCTTGGGAATGATGAATTTTATCGCGGCAGAATCGGCACTTACGCATGTTATGTTGTACGACGGAGGTCAAATGCGCGAGTTCCGCGTGGGCGCGGCAACGGTAGGGGACTTTTTCCACGAGACGGGGGTTGAACGCAACAGGCTTGACAGGCTGAACTATCACCCCGACGCAATGCTCTGGGACGGAATCACCATTACTATCGAACGACAAATTGAATTTTATGTACAAAAAGATGGCGGTGTTTTACAAAATCGAGTTGTGCGGCCGCGAGCTACCGTGTTTGACGTTTTGCGGCAGATTCAGCAGGAAACAGAAATTGCCCTAATTTATCGCGGTGATGATATTTACGGGTTAGTTTCAGACGGTGATATTTTGGAATTTGACACCTTCCTGTCGCGCTTCGAGGTGGAATACATCGACTTACCATACGAGACTATAAACAATTATACGAATGCAGTAAGTATAGGTCGCGAGCATATTCGTTATGATGGTGTGGCTGGCAGAAAGGCAATCACAACGCTAGTCACCTACATTGCGGGCGAAGAAGACAGCCGCGAAGTAGTAAGCGAAGAAGTGATTTACGAGCCAATCAACGAAATCATCGACATCGGCACGGGTTGGCTAGGCTCATTAACAGACGTGACCGCTCCCGATTTCCACTACTTCCGTCGCGTTCGTATGGAAGCCACTGCCTACACTGCCTATTTCTGTTGCACAGGCAAGCATCCCGACGACCCATGGTTCGGAATAACCGCATCTGGCCGTCAAGTGCAACATGGAATAGTAGCAGTAGACCGCAATGTAATCCCTCTAGGCACAAGGTTATATGTAGAAGGCTACGGCTTCGCAATAGCCGCCGACGTAGGCGGCGCGATAAGGGGTTACAAAATAGACCTCTATATGTACACGATAGCAGAGGCATTGCAATTCGGAAGAAGAAATATTTACGTTTGGATTTTAGATGAAATTTAAAGATTAAGAACCTGCGGTCGATAATTTCTCGCTGAGCTATAGCGGCGCGAAATTATTGGTCGCAGGTTCTTTTAATTTTTCTTGTTGCCTAGGGTTAGCTTGTCATGCATGTCATCGGCGAAATGCGGCTTTGCCGCATAAATATTCCCAATAAAATGAATAATAACGGGTGTTTACTATTTCCTCCCAATGCGATAGAATGGTTATCATAGAAGCATACTAAGTAAAAGAGGTGGCTAAAATGAATTTTGCAGAAACGTACTCATCAATATGGGATGGGTTTGAAAAAGGAGCATGGGTTGATGAAGTCAACTTGCGTGATTTCATTCAGCGCAACGTGACACCTTATGAAGGTGACGATAACTTTTTGGCTGGTGCTACCAACCGCACAAGTAATTTGTGGGCAGAAATCTGCGAGCTTGTGAAGCAGGAAAACGCTAAGGGCATCTTGGACGTGGAAACAAAAGTTCCGTCTAGTGTGGTGTCTCACGGGCCTGGTTACATTAATCAAAGCGTTGAGAAAATCGTGGGTCTGCAAACAGATAAACCTTTGAAGCGCGGAATTATGCCCAAGGGTGGTATTCGCGTGATTCAAAGTGCGTTAAAAGCCTATGGTTATGAACTCGACCCCTCCGTTGAAGAAATCTACACGCATCACCGCAAAGCGCATAACGACGGCGTTTTTGATGCGTATACAGATGACATGCGTGCGGCGCGTAAATCTGGCATCATTACAGGTTTGCCTGATGCTTATGGACGCGGAAGAATTATCGGCGACTATCGCCGTCTAGCATTGTATGGCACAGCGTTTTTAATCGAAGACAAACAAGACCAACTTCGCCAAGAGAACTTCCCATGGCTTGAAGAAAGAAGCATTGGTCTTCGCGAAGAACTTAGCGAGCAAATTCGCGCATTGAAGCAACTTGAAGCAATGGCAAAAAGTTATGGTTGTGATGTTTCAAAACCTGCGGCGAACACACAAGAGGCCATTCAATGGACATACTTTGCGTTCCTTGCGGCGGCGAAACAACAAGATGGCGCGGCAACCTCACTTGGACGCGTGTCAACATTCCTTGACATCTATATTGAGCGCGACTTGAAAAACGGCAAAATCGACGAAACTCAAGTGCAGGAGCTAATGGACGATTTCGCAATGAAACTGCGTATAATCCGCTTCTTGCGTACCACGGAATACAATGCGTTGTTCTCTGGCGACCCAACATGGGTAACAGAAGCAATCGGCGGCATGAGCGAAGACGGACGCACGCTTGTTACCAAAAATTCATATCGCATGATTCATACCCTTACAACCTTGGGCCCAGCACCAGAGCCAAACATTACAATTTTGTGGAGCAACCAGCTTCCCGAAAACTTCAAAAAATACTGCGCGAAAATTTCGATTGAAACCAGCTCGTTGCAATACGAAAACGACGACCTAATGCGTAGTTACTGGGGCGACGATTACGCGATTGCCTGCTGCGTTTCCGCAATGCGTATCGGAAAACAAATGCAGTTCTTTGGCGCACGCGCAAACCTTGGAAAGGCTCTCACCTACGCAATCAACGGCGGCAAGGACGAGAAAAGCGGCGACCAAGTTGCACCAGAATTTGCGCCTGTCACCAGCGAATATCTTGACTATGATGAAGTTTATCGCAAATTTGACCAAGTGCTTGATTGGCTTGCACAGCTTTATATCAGCACACTTAATATCATTCACTACATGCACGATAAGTACAACTATGAAAGCCTACAAATGGCGTTGCACGACAAAGATATTCTGCGCACACATGCTTGCGGAATCGCAGGACTTTCCGTTGTTGCAGACTCACTTTCCGCGATTAAATACGCGAAAGTTAAAACAATTCGCAACGAAAACGGCTTAGTAGTTGACTACGCAATTGAAGGCGATTATCCCGCATTCGGCAACAACGACGAACGCGTTGATAAAATCGCAAACGACATCGTAAAACATTTCATGAAAAAACTAGAAAAACAACGCGCATACCGCAAGGCTGTGCCAACAATGTCTGTTCTTACAATCACTTCAAACGTGGTTTACGGAAAAGCGACAGGCTCAACCCCAGACGGACGCAAAGCGGGCGAACCATTCGCACCCGGCGCGAACCCAATGCATGGGCGCGACAATAAGGGCGCGTTGGCTTCTATGTCTTCTGTGGCGAAGCTTCCTTATGCTTCTTCGCTTGACGGAATTTCCTACACGTTCTCTGTTATTCCAAACGCGTTGGGTCAAGATGCTCAAATCCGCATAGATAATCTTGCGAATCTTCTGGACGGATTCTTTGGCGACAACGGACATCATATCAACATCAACGTATTCGACAAAGAGACATTGTTAGATGCTATGGAAAAACCCGAAAAATACCCACAACTTACCATTCGTGTAAGTGGTTACGCCGTAAACTTCATCAAGTTGACCCGTGAACAGCAACTTGAAGTAATCCACAGAACCTTCCACGAGAAACTATAAGCCGTGGCATACGATAAAGCACAATCGGGATATGTACACTCTATGTACACAGGTGGCATGGTGGACGGCCCTGGAATACGCACAGTCGTATTCTTCTCGGGCTGTTCACTGCGCTGTTTGTATTGCCATAATCCCGATACTTGGTTCAGAAAACGCGGCAACAAAATGACTGTAGCCGAAGTCCTTGACGAAGTGATAAAGTATAAGTCGTACTATAAGCATTCAAACGGCGGAATAACAATCTCTGGCGGCGAACCAGTAGACCAACCAGATTTCCTACTAGAACTGCTAAAAGGTTGCCGCGAAAACGGCGTTCACACAGCCATAGACACCGTAGGTTGCACAACAGAAGACATCATGGAGGAAATTCTACCCTACGTAGACCTGCTGATGCTAGACATCAAAACCTACAACCCAAAACAATTCATGAGAATAACTGGTCAACGCATGGACAAAACCATGTCAACCCTAGCCGTTGCCGAAGCCCTAAAAGTTCCAACATGGATTCGTTACGTTCTAGTTCCGGGTCTATCCGACGACCTCGACGACATTAGTAAACTAGCTTCGTTCCTAAAACAACACAACAATATCGAAAAAATAGAAGTACTCCCCTTCCACAAAAAAGGCGAGTACAAATGGAAAGACCTAGGGCTAAAATACGAACTCTACGATACCCAACCCCCAACAGTTGAACAAGTTGAGGCTGCACGGAAAATTTTCATGTAGCGGCAGCGGCACAGCCGCTCTTCGCCGATTACATGCATTGGCAAGCAACGCATACGGCTCGAAGCCATGAACATGCTCTAGGTAATAAAATCAATAATCCCCTAAGATGAGCGAATGCTATACACGTCTCAACTTAGGGGATTATTGTGTCCATATACCGTTTTCTTAAACAACAGAACCTCATGCGAATAAACCGCACCCCGATGAACGATACGGAATGCCGAAAACATTTACCGACGACGAGCTAATACCAATCCCAATTAAATTCTTTACAGCCTTTGCGGTCTTTTTGCGCAATTGCCACGTCAGCAAAAAGCCTTACGTACCTTTGGGTACGTGCGGTTTTTGCCTCCTTGCACTTGCGCAAAAATCCTCGCAAATCCTGTAAAGAATTTAATCGGGATTGGTATAAGTCTGCGGGATTTTACGCAGACTTGAGCGACAGCGGAGGTTAATGTTTTCGCACTTCCGTAGAAAAGGGGTGCGGATTCATTTGAAAGATGATAACCGCAAATGACTTGCTTAAACATGCAAGGCTTGAGTGGTCTGTAGAAACCATGCATTGGATGCTTAATGTTCACTTTGGATAGGATTTTTGCCGTGTCTTGAATAAAGACGTCCAGCAAAACTTAAATATTATCCGTGAAATTGTTCGCAGTCATTTTCGCCGTTGCGAAGAACTCTTTAAGAACAAATGTCCCTTTTTGGTATTATGCTTGATTGCCTAATTGACCCTGCCAATTTGTTTCCCCTTTTCTCATAATTTGAAAATTGATTTCCGTGGGCGCGAAAAATAATGCTTGACATTTTCTGAAATCTGAGTATAATATATCTTACGTGGGAAGATTCATGCCTTCCTATCCCCCCTTTGCGGGAAGTCATCCTCGTTCTTCTCGCAATCTTCCTGGCCCAGTAGCTCAGTTGGTTAGAGCGCCGGCCTGTCACGCCGGAGGTCGAGGGTTCGAGTCCCTTCTGGGTCGTTAGACCTAAACAGAAAAAAACGTCTTATTGTAAAGGCGTTTTTTTCTTGTTTAAGAAAACTGTAACTGGCTTCGTGACATATGCGTAGCTTGCCAATGCATGTAATCGGTGAAATGCGGCTTTGCCGCTCAAATCTTACGGTTGCCAGACAAGTCTAGCAAAAAACGAGAGTTGGCTCACGCCTCTCTCGTTTTTTTTCCGCTGTTGTTTTGCTACAGCTCCTTTTTTTTCCCTTATTCAATCCGCATTAACAATTCTCCAGCCTTTACGGGTTGGCTTTCGGTTACGTTAATTTGTCCTACTGTTCCTGCGCATTTGCTTACTATTATGGTTTCCATCTTCATTGCTTCGATTACTGCTACGGGGTCGTTTTCTTTTACGGTGTCGCCTTGGGCTACCATTAATTTTGACACCATGCCTGGTAGCGACGCGCCTATTTCTTTTGGATTGGCGGGGTCGGCGGTTAGGGCTGGTGGGGTTTTTGCAGTGCCTTTGGCTTTGGTTTTGTCGGTGATGGAGATTTCGCGACGGAAACCGTTTAGCTCGAATACTACACGGCGGTTGTTGTCTTCGTCGGGTTCGCCTATTAACACTAGGCGGATTAGTAGGGTTTTACCGTCTTCGATTTCAACTTCGGTGTATTCGCCTGGCTTTAGACCGCCAAAGAAAACTGGAGTGCTTAGAATTGACAAGTCGGAGTTTTCTTTTCTGTGGTTGTAGAAATCTTTTACCACTTTGGGGTATAGGCAGTAGGAAACTATATCTTGCATTGTTGGGTCTGGGCAGAACTCCTTCATTTTTTCTTTCATCTCGTCGAAGTCTAATGGGGCTAGATGTTCGCCTGGACGGCAGGTTATCGGCTGTTGACCTTTTAGTACAATGTCTTGTAATTCTTTGGGGAAGCCGCCTTGTGGTTGACCCATCATGCCAGAGAAGTAACTTACAACGGAATCGGGGAATGCTAGGTTTTGCGCCTTTTCCACAATGTTTTCGGGAGTTAGGTGGTTTTGCGTCATGAAGATTGCGAAGTCGCCAACCATTTTGGACGAAGGCGTTACTTTTACTATATCGCCTAGCATGTCGTTTACGTTTTTGTAGTTTTCCTTGACTTCTTTCCAGTTACGCGCCAGACCTATGCTGTCTACTTGGGCGCGTAGGTTTGTGTATTGTCCACCAGGCATTTCGTAGCGGTAGATGTCGGTGGTTGGGGAGATTAACCCTTCCTCGAATGGTGCGTAGAATTTCCGCGCTTGTTCCCAGTATTCGGCTATGGGGATTAGTTTTTGGTCGTCTATGCCCGTGTCGCGTTCGTGACCTGCTAGAGCAGTGACTACAGAGTTCATAGAAGGCTGGCTCGTCAGCGATGACATAGACGAAATTGCAACGTCAACAATATCCACGCCTGCTTCGGCGGCTTTTAGCAGGGTTGCAACGCCGTTTCCGCTGGTGTCGTGGGTGTGTAGGTGAATTGGCAATCCCACTTCTTCCTTTAACGTGGCAACCAATTTTTGTGCGGCGTAAGGTTTTAGCAAGCCCGACATGTCTTTGATTCCCAGAATATGAACGCCTCTGCGTTCAAGTTCTTTCGCCATTTTTACATAGTAGTTCAAGTTGTATTTATCCCGTGCGGGGTCGGAAATATCGCCTGTGTAGCAGATATAACCTTCCACAATTTTGTTATGTTTCAAAACTTCCTCAATGGATAGTTCCATGTTTGGCATCCAGTTAAGCGAATCGAATACACGGAAAACATCAATACCACCATCAGCGGCTTCCTTGATGAACTGACGAATCACATTGTCTGGGTAACTGGTGTACCCAACGGCATTCGCGCCACGCAGAAGCATTTGGAACAACACATTAGGAATTTTTTCACGAAGAATACGAAGGCGTTCCCATGGGGATTCGTTCAAGAAACGATACGCCACATCAAAGGTCGCGCCGCCCCACATTTCCAGCGCGAAAGCGTCTGACAGAGAATACGCCATATAATCGGCAATGGCGGCCATGTCCTTAGTACGCACGCGGGTAGCTAGTAGAGATTGATGCCCGTCGCGTAAGGTCGTATCGGAAAGAAGCAGTTTTTTGCTGCTTAAACAGAACTCTTTTACCGCGTCTGGGCCTTTTGTGTCCAGCAATTGTTTTAGGCCATTCTTCGGTTCGCCAAAACCCTCTGGAACAGTCGCGGGTTCAAGAGTGCGTGGGGCATTATTATTTTTGCCATTTACAGCAATCTCGCTTATATACGAAAGAATTTTCGTGTCGCGGTCGCGTGAGGCTGGTAATTCGTACAGCGACGGGGTATCATCAATGAAGGTGGTATTGCATTCGCCAGCGGCAAATTTGGGATGGTCGAGAATATTGTTAAGGAACTGGATATTTGTTTTAACGCCTTGAATCCGCATTTCGCTTAAAGCACGACGAGAACGGCGGATTGCCGCATCAAAAGACCGACCAAACGCAATAACTTTAACCAGCAAGCTGTCATAGTACGGCAGAATTTCCGCGCCACTGAAACAGTTGCCAGCGTCAAGCCGCACACCATGCCCACCAGTAGAACGATAAACCGTAATTTTTCCAATATCGGGCGAGAAATTATTGCCAGGGTCTTCGGTGGTGACGCGGCTTTGAATTGCAATCCCACGCACTTGAATAGACTCCTGCGACGGAATATCAATCATAGGGTCTGGCAAGCTGTAACCATCTGCAATAAGAATCTGCGCCTGAACAATATCCACGCCCGTGATGTATTCCGTAATGGTATGTTCAACCTGTATGCGCGGATTCATTTCAATAAAGTAATGCTTGCCCGTGTTATCCACAAGGAACTCAACCGTACCTGCGCTAACATAATCAACTGCCTTCGCGATTTTAACAGCGTCATCATAAATCTTTTGCAGAACACCCTTGTCAACAGAAACAGACGGCGCAATCTCTACAACCTTTTGGTATCTACGTTGCAAAGAACAGTCACGCTCATACAAATGCACAATATTCCCGTGTTTATCCGCCAAAATTTGAATCTCGATATGCTTAGGCTCTACAAGGAATTTCTCCATAAAAATATCGCCACTGCCAAAAGACTTCAACGCTTCACTTTGCACTAGCGGGAACGCGCTTGCAAGTTCGTTATCATTCATAACCTTGCGCATTCCTTTTCCGCCGCCACCAGCCGCCGCTTTTAAAATAATCGGATAGCCGTATTCATTCGCAAGCTTAATAGCTTCGTCTACGCCCTCAAGCGGAGTCTTCGTGCCTGGAATCGTTGGGACATTCACTTTCTGCGCTAATTCCTTAGCGTTTAGCTTGTCTCCCATTTGCGACAAAACATGCGACGGAGGCCCAATAAAAATAATATCATTCTCTTCGCAAGCACGCGCAAAATTAGCATTCTCCGACAAAAATCCATACCCTGGGTGAATTGCATCAACATTCTTAGCCTTGGCCAATCGAATTATCGAATCTATGTCCAAGTACGCCCCAAGTGGCGTGCGATTCTCGCCAACCATATAAGACGCATCTGCTTTTGTACGGTGCAAATTATATGCATCCTCTTTTGCATAAATAGCCACTGTGCCTACTCCCATGTCTTTACAAGCACGAAACACGCGAATAGCAATCTCGCCCCTATTCGCGCACAGCACTTTCCGAATCTTCTTGTTTGTCATAAGCAAACCCCTTCACTTGTTTTTTCCATATTTGCACTATTCTAATAAAAAATTCAATTTAGCGCAAGTTACGAAATTTATTTACCGCTCTAATTATGTAAAGCCTCAAAAATTAAAGTTTTTGGAGAGGGGTTTGGGGGAGAACCTTTTCTTCAGAAAAGGTTCTCCCCCAAAGGTTTTATTATTTAAATTACTGCGGCATATCCATACATTTCTTGCTTTTGATATTCTCGCTGATTCCAGCGGCAAATTCTTTGCGTTGTGGTGGTGCGAATATATCCATTGGGAAATCTAGTTCTGCAAATGCTGGATTTAGACAGCGATACTCTTTCGTGGGATAGGTGCGTTTTTCATGTAACATTCATTGGTAGTGGGTTCGTCGCCAGAATCTATCTGCCCTACAAAATTATAATGAATCTCAATGTAGCGCGTGTTAGTTTCTCGGTCAACTTCATGAACAATTATTTTGTCGATAAATTCGTGGACGAGTTCATAAGTCAACTCTTTAATGTCCGTGAATTTCTTTACAACGTCTATAAATTTTTTAGCATTGGTGTTTCGTATTTCATGCTTTTCAACTTCTTGTTGGAGTTCCTTTGCTGTGGTAGTAAGGCTTTGCCGTTCTTTGTCGAACCCCGATGTTAGAGCGTTGTATGATTCTTCAGAGATTCGCTTCATCACCATGTCCTTATAGACCCTGCGAAAAACCTTGTCGATTTCGTCTAATTGTGCTAAAGTTGATTCCAGTTTCTTTCTCTTTGCTGATTTTCTCCTTGTGGCTTCTTTGCTTCCGTACTCTGTTGCCCTTTGGATAAATTCGGCTTTTTTATTTTCAGCAAAGACGGACACTCTTTGAATATCGGTCAACACCAGTTCTTCCAGCACGACTTTGCGGATATAATGCGACGTGCATGAGATGTCGTTTCTTACGCGTTTACGATTGCGGTAGCTTCTGCAATTGTATGCGTGTTTTCTTTTGGGTAGTTTTTCTCCTCGCATAACATGGAGCTTCATTCCGCAGTCCGCGCAAAACAGAATACCAGAAAATATATCCAATTCATCATTCCACGCAGGTCTTTGCTTTTGCCCTAGGCGTTTTCGTACCTGCTCATACAAAGCCTCATCAATGATTGGCTCGTGTGTGTTTTCAAAAATGTATTGCTCTGCTTCGGTATTTTTTATTTTCTTCTTTGACTTATAAGACACTTTTGTCGTTTTGTTTGTAACCGTGTGTCCAATATATTCCTTTCTTGCCAACATGCCATAAAGTGTAGCACTTGACCATCGGTATATATATTCTTCAGGTGGACGCTTGTAGTTTACCTTCTCGTTACGCTGATAATGTAGCTCTGCGGGTACAAGAACTTCGTTGGTGGCAAGCCACGCTTGTATTTGGCAGATTCTTGCGCCTTGCGCATACATAGTAAAAATTTGCTGGACAATATGCGCCGTTTCGTGGTCGATAATTAAGCGATGCCGATTTTCTGGGTCAATCCTAAAACCATATGGTGGCGGGTGTCCATTAACGCGCTCGCCACGCTCCGCTTGGGCTTTCTTTGTCGCTTTTATTTTTTTGCTAGTGTCACGAGCGTAGAACTCGTTTATCCAGTTTTGCAGTGGAGTGAATGCATTGTCGTCGCGCAGGGTGTCCACGTTATCGTTAATAGCAATGTATCTAACTCCTTTTTCGGGGAATATTATCTCAATCAGTTCCCCTGTTCGCAAATAGTTTCGCCCAAGACGCGATAAGTCCTTCGTAACCACAGTTGCAACATTTCCTGCGTTTATTTCGCGAAGCATTTCTTGAAAACCTTCGCGCCGCTCAAAGTCAACGCCTGTGAACCCATCATCAATGAAAAATCGCGGGTTTAAAAGACCATTCCTGTCTGCATAATCTGCCAAATATAGTTTTTGGTTTTGTATGCTCATTGAATCCCCTGCCTTTTCATCGTCTTGGCTAAGGCGACAATACAGCGCAGTTATTTTTTGCTCCATTATCAAATTAGTCTTGCTTCCTCGGCCCATTTTTCAGTCCTTTCCGACAGCCGACAAGCATGTAGAGTATTTTCATATTATACCCTGCATGTCCTGTTTGTGTCGAGAGCGTTGAAACATCATAAGTTGATTTTTAGAGTTTTCCTGTAAATCCAGTTCCCGTTTGATAAGTCGGTCTACTTTAATGTCTAGTGTTTCCGTTGCTCCCAATTTATGTATCGCAGAAACAACATAAGTAATTTTATTGATTTTCTTCTGTGTACTGGTTGCCGTTTCAATTTCGCATGTCATGATGCACCTCCAGTTGAGTTGTACATGTTTTGCTAATATTCTATGCTCAAGAACTTCGCGATTAGAATAAAATGGATTGCTACAATGTCTCGGATTGCTTATATCATGTTCATCATCCATTTCCTGCCGATTTCAATATGAGTATATTGTCAGTGTAGTATAGGGCAATTTGGTCTTTTGTTTTCCAGCCTAATTTTTGCCTTAATTCATGGGGTAGTTCGACCATGCCTAACTCGTCAATTTTGCAGATGGTGCAATTGGGATTGCTGTCTGGACGATGTAGCACGACTATTGTATCTGCAAGTGTTAGGGCAATTTTGTCCCCTGCTCCGAAGCCTTGCATTTTTCTTAATTCGTTGGGCAGAATAAATCTGCCTAATTCGTCTATAGTGCGTGAATTATATTTTTCCATGTTATTCCTCCGTTTATATGATTTTTGATTGAGTTGCGGATTTAATACAGCAAGATAGAAAGTACTAAAACATTTTATTGCTGTTTGTGGTTGATTGCGGTTACAATTGGGCGTGGAGGGGTTGAACCACCATAACTTCTACCAATTCACCCTAAACATTTGTCGTATTTGCACCCCGACGACGGGAATACCCCAAATCGCTTTTGGTTAAAAGCGTCATAACAAGCCAACCAAGCCTGTATTGTAAGTACAGGGCGTGATTCGCCAGCTCTCCCCATGCTTATAGCGAGCCGCCCAATGCGGTGAGGCGTTCAAGGCGGAAGTATCATTTTACTGACTGCAGTCGTGGCACAGGGCTTACCAATAGCCCCGTTTGGAAATTGTGTGTTGTCGCTCGCGCTACTTTTGCTTCGCGGTCTTGGCGGCACATTTCCGTAGCTTTCCTTTTTAAGGCACAGTCACGATTGTGTTTTTGGGATATTGCATATGACCATCCGCCATATCAAAATCTTGGGCAATTCCCGACGCGGATTTTGACAGCCCTTCGACACTAGCGTTTCACCGATGGGCACTAATCTTGATGGTGTTTGCCAAAGAACAAAATCACACTATGGAAGTCGATGAAAACTATTCAATCTCAACCACTATCGAATAATTCATGCTCATCAGTGTGGTGAATTATAATTGTCCATTAGGTAAAAAAATTCGACGTAATGGTTATGTAAAAGATACCATAAACAAATTCAACTCGTCAGCAAAAAGTTGGCAATGCAATCATATGGTTGACACAGCGTAAATATTTTTTTCCATGCGTAACCTATTTGTTGCTATTCTTGAAGCATTGATATTGCGTTGTTAATATGGTCGCAGGAGATGTTTTTAATGCTTAAAGGTCGTCTGAAAAATTTACGAGAAATGAAAAAACTTTCGCAATCTATGGTTGCTGAAGCATTAGGCGTTAGCCGTCAAGTTTACAATAATTATGAACTTGGAAAAAGAGAACCCGATAATAAAATAATTATGAGTATGACCAACTACTTTAACGTTACTACGGATTATCTTCTAGGAAATTCTGATGCGTTTATGCCTGTTTACTTGGAAGAAAAAGAACCTGATAATAATATTAAGAAAAGCATCAGAAGAGATAATGCAAAGCCTTATTTCTGTTGAAGATTTTTCAGAGGAAGAAGGATCGCGTTTAAAACATTATCTGCATCTTTTAAGAATTGAACGAATGCAAAAACGTAATACGCGTGATGATTATGGTGCTGAAATAACAAATGAAAAAATGATTAATTTTGACACAAAAGAATAGAACGACTACTCAATTTAGAAGACAATAAGCTTTTAACTCGACTTAAAGGTAAAGCTAAAATAATGCAAACTGATAAACATTACTCATCTAATACCAAAACTTGTCCAAGCGGGCTACTAATCCGATTAGACGGAAATCATTCGCCAAATGACGAAAGTACATAGCGATGAGACTATATACCTTCGATATTGTAAAATTAAGGATGTCATATGTAAAGTAAGCGTCAAATAGAGTCGCGTCTGTACAGAGGCCGACGAGAAGCGTATACGCTTCTCGTCGGCCTCTGTACAGACGCGCCTCTATTTGACGCTTACAAACATCTTGGTCGATATTCAGCGTTATTGTAACTCTATCGCCGTTGGAAAGGTTGGCGTTTGGATAGACCTCCCAGCCTATCGCATTTGCAAGTATTAAGAAATCTGCGAGGTGCGCCGCATCAGCAAGCGTACCTGTCATAGTGAATCCTGCGGCTTCCATCATTGCAACTTCCATTGCGTTTTGGTCGTTGACCGTAACCGTGGCGTTGCCACTACCATCTACTCCGCTGAAATCTACGCTTAAATGCGATAAAACGTCAAAGGTTTGTGTGCTTCTTCCGATTCCAATACCGCCACCACCAGAATCACCACCACAAGCGACCAATGCCAAACAAGCCGCGATTAACAACACGAAAACTAATTTTTTCAACATGTATATCCCTCCAAATTTAAGAATTACTTAACTATACAATTCGACCAAAAATATGTCAAATTATAACACGTATTAATTTTGTAAAGTTTCGCTTCAACTTGATTTAGGTCAGCACAAATTTTATAAGAACATATGCCCTTTTTCTGTGATGCCCGTTCTCTAAAAATACAAAAATCCTCCAGCAAATGTGACGGAGGATTTGTTTGAATTATGTCTTTATTAAAATTCAAATACTTAACCACTGGCCTTCAATTCGTTTTTCAACTCAAATATTCGGCTTGATTCAAGTCCAGTGATTCTTGATATTTTATGGACATCATCTCCGTCATGAATCATGTTTATGGCTATTTCAATTCTGCCTTCTGTTATAGCTTCTTGCCTTATCCATGCTCGTTCTCCTTCTTGCCGCATTTGGTCAATTGTCCAACGGACGTACTCATCACGGGTTGCAGGGTCGGCGCAAACTTGGTTGTAGCGGTCGCAAAATTGGCTGAAGCCCATATCTTGTTCCGAATATGTTTGTAATGCAGGTTGCACGGCTAACACCTCCTGTATTGTTATACCTTTAAGATGTGCTGTGTACAGAGTGTAACACCAACAATATAAGCTGTCTTCAAAGTTAGGGGGCATTTCCAGAATCCGTGGAAGCTGAATGTTGTAGCCGCTGAAATGATGAACAGCTACTCGGCTTGGCGGATTTGTGTACATAATTTTGAATGGTTGCACTAATGCAGAATTATCCTCACGAATGTTATATCCCAAAATATTGATGTATATAACCCTTGGCATTTTAAGTGCCATTTGCGCCGAAGTATCTCCCCTTGTGGAAGTTTTAGTAAATATGTGGGCGGCAGAAAATAAGTCACGAGTTATTATGTGCATATCGGGGTTTAATTGGATTTCAAAAATCACATTTTCGTTTGCATCAGATTTTGTATCAACGTCTACCCGACACCCGCGCTCTTTTGGGGAAGTATGCGTCCGTTGTGGCGTAACCTCGACAATCTTTCCCAGAAGTTCATTGTCACCACTTGCCTTGAGTGTTGCACGAATAATGCTTCCTGCGGCTTCGCCTGCTGTTTCCACATTTGCAAATATAGCACTTGTTACAGGGTCTGCCAGTGGAGACATGATAAGATTTGGGTCGTTCGCATTAAGGTTTGACACTAATTTCAACTCCTATTACCAGTCGGGTATAGTCAAAATGCACGATGATTATTAATTTTCACCCACTGGTTTGCAATTCATTTTTCAATTCAAATATTCGGCTTGATTCAAGCCCAGTGATTCTTGATATTTTATGGACATCATCCCCGTCATGAATCATGTTTATGGCTATTTCAATTCTGCCTTCATCTCTACCCCTATCTTTTAGCCATATAACGGCAGGGTTATCTTCCAAAATGCGCATGTTAGCCTCCCAGATTTTATTTCGTTCTTCATCGCTTACAAATGAACTTGCGAGTAAGATAATAAGGTCTTGCAGTTTTCGTCGTTTCTTTATGTCATCTTTTGCCACCCTTGGAGTGAGTTTTATCGCGGTGTCTAATAATTCAACTGTGGTTTTTCCGCTTTTGCTTCCGTATAGCGGCAAATATATTAGGGCTAATTCGTTAATGCTATCATGCTCTCCTTCTGACAATTTCTGTTCAATCTCTGTCAGTAGTTTATCTGCGTCTCGTTCTTTAAGATTTATTATCTTTGGCGTAAATAATATGGACGGGTTTTTGTAACTTGTAATAGCTGGCTTCTTAGTTGTGATTATCACCGTAGTGAAAGGAATTTTATGCATTCGAGAGAGGTCGAAATTATACGAGCCAAAACGTAACATATCGTCCTCGCTGATATGCGCTTCCCATTCTGAATGAACGCCTATGTTGGTGGATAGCTTAAAAGCGTTATCAGCGTAGGCTTTTTTTGTTGAAGTTTCCGTTATCTCTGCGCTTAGAATATCCGTGACTTCGCCTAATAATTCCTCGTCCAAAAAAGATAATGAGCCGCCTTTGAATAGGCTAAAACTTTCTTTCAAAAGTGGAGTAGGAAAGTGCCGCCTTATTACTTTGGGTAACAGGTTTGCACAGACCTCTCCTTGAACCGTACTTACACCTTTCAATGTATACGGCTCTCTCATTGCTCCATC
>Ga0123355_10002690_pt1 | contig 25194 bp, 12 predicted proteins | sample TergutEmb28metaG_3_FD_89872 | JGI IMG/M metagenome (GOLD analysis project Ga0123355, IMG submission 89872) | Embiratermes neotenicus P1 segment gut microbial communities from Petit-Saut dam, French Guiana - Emb289 P1 | ecosystem: Host-associated > Arthropoda: Insects > Digestive system > Gut ...
CAAAGTTGAGAAAAATGTTAAAAAAAATAAAAAAAGAAAAAAGGGGGAAAAAAAAAAAAAAAAAAAGGGGAACCACCCCCCCCCCCCCCCCACACGGCTTTTTAAGAAGGAAGGTGGGCTAAAAACACACAGCATCGCAGCATTCACATTTCATTTCTCTTGGTCTAAAACGAATATAAGATAATTCTTTGCAAAATACCGAAGTTGGTTTTGGGGTCCTCAGTTACCACATCAGTTATCTCGTCCACACGTGAAGCCAGCAAGTAAAGACGAAAACGAATGAGCCACCTGTTTCACAAGGTTCTAACTGGATTTGTGGCGTTTATAAAACCACCGATCAATGTCGTTTCTACGCTGCAACACTCCAACAGAATGTAATTTTTATGTCCACTAATGCTCCCACTTTTAGTCGTTGAATCACAAGCTTCAAGGGGATGAATCACTGGCTATTTAACAACAGTGTATCAACTTCATACGTAATATAGGGGTGAACTTTACTTGCATGGAACTCGAAAAAGAGAAATGACTAACACGATCATCAGCCGGTCTTAAAGGCTTAGCCAGAAATCAGTTTTCGAAGAGTTAATAAACGATTCGGCAGTCAAATTACTCGCCTCCGAACTGCATGTTAATTTAGAGCAGCCAAGTCGCCTAGAAAACGCAACCCACGTTCTGTATCTTAATTTATTACTCCGAAGGTCCTTTTATTTATTATTTATTTGTGTATTCATTTATGCAACAACCCATCAATACAGGTAAAGCTGTCCCTGTACACATGAAGGCATGCATGGGAGGTGTAGGAATAGCTCCACTCATTCTTAACTTCGGGACTATATGGCGTGACATCACGCCCCGACCGCTTTACTCCCGGAGAAAAAACCTCTGGCACCTACTGAATACGAGGCTGGTTGGGTCCGGCAGGTCTGGACAATTTGGAGAGTATTAGGCCTACCGCTCATGCCCCTGCCGGAATTCGAATCCCGGATCGTTCAGCCTGTAGCCTAATCACCATACTATTAATCCATCCACCCATTCATTTATTTACCGACTTATTTACAGTTTACATAACGACGTTGGTAAGAGATCAGACTACATGCATGTAGTGTCGAATGGCAGTATTATAGGGTTAGTGAACAGTGCACTAGCAGGGATTTTGGAATGGATGTGGCCTAATCTGAGGTTTAAGACCGGCATTTTTCTGACACGACTGAGGTAAGCCACAAAACTCTCAGTCAGAATGGCACGCCTCAACGCCAAGGCTTGAAAGCGGGTCCTCCCGATACAAGCCAATGCTCCAAGTGCTCATCACTCGATCGCGAAGTTCGTTCCAGGGTTCTTTATAATCTGTCGGAACCCATGGACTTTAAAATGGCCCGTACACCTGCTTCGTATTCGCGATATCTCCTGTTCAAATCTATGTTTTCCGAGGCTTTCCTCAGTCCGTCCACGCCCACTTTCTTCCATGTTCTTTCCATTTCAGTGCACACCAATGATTGTGCATTCAATTACTTCACTGACGACAGACCTACCTGGATCAGAATCCTTCTTGACACAGTTAAAGAGTTACTCGGTTAAGTAATTTTTCGCCTCTTATGGAATCTTGATGTTTAGTACCATGTTCACAAAATAATACAATCGGACCTCATTCTGTGACAGTTTAGTCTAGTCTACACCCACCACCTTATTTCTTTAAATCAATTTAGTGGTCGTTCCATGGCTCAGGCGGTTACCCGTCGGGCTCTTACTGCGAAGACCCGGCTTTATTGCCAGGCCAGCCAATGTATGTAATATTTTTATTTGAAAAAAGTAGAGATGGGACAGTTTTTCTTCCCGGTACTTCGGTTTTTCTGTGTCATTTATGTGGCACCAATGCTCCACAGTTATTGATTCATTTATCACACAATCTGCGTTAAATAAAGTAGCTAAAAATTAATTTAGTATTGTACCCACATCTAATCCAAGATTTCTTATGTGTCTTATTTCCATACCTTCCTCTTAAACCGTTGAACGAATTTCTCATTCCTCCCACAAGTGATAAATGTCCCTTCCCTGTAGTCCTCCTTGATTTGACCATTCTAGTATTCGGCTGACTATAAATTATGAAGCTCATTATTATACAACTGCATCCAGCTACCTGGAGCTCTGGTCAGCACAGTGCATGGAGACTTAAATTAATTTTTTCTCGTGTTTCTTTAAATATGCACTCCCTGAAAACATTTCAAATAAAATTTAATAAAACTGGGTCTACAGATCACGTTATGTGCTAATCTTTCAGCTTAAAAGGCAATTATTTTCCAAAATAAAACGAGACTTCAGTTTCATGAAAGCGTGGGCTATGCAGGGTCAGCACGAACCCATTAATTAAATTTCACCTAAATCCATCGAACAGTTTTCGACACGTAACCCACGGACGGAAGGGCACACAGCTTCCATGCACATTATGTAAATGTGTGGTTCGCTGTACTTACTCAAAGACAGTTTAGACTGCATCAATGGATCTAGAGCTTCCATACTTTGAGGTACACATACCTGAAGACATTTAACACTCAAGATTGGATTGCGGTCCCGTTTCTCTCCGTTTAGCATATCAATGTGAAAAAGCGTTCCCTGAAAAACATCTGACATTTGAAATGCAAATCCCCTTACGTATGCTATTGATCACATTGAAATGAAGAAAGAAGTATGCCGATTTCAACTTAACGGGGGAAGATATCGACTTGTTAGCTTGGGGAAAACTGGAAGTCCCTGAAGAAGGATAACTCTCTTACAGAATTGAAGCAATGCTATCAAACTTCATTTCTCCCTTAAGTCTAAAGGCAAGAGTGATATTTTTATGCGGCGAGAAGTTGTGGCTTCTCACTTAGTTTACAGCAATAGAGTTCGCAAGGTTCCTAAGTTCTAAACCACTGATAAATCACCCCAATCCGTCACAAATGAATCACCGCATGTCCAAGGCGCCATTAGCACCCGTTACCAAACAAGTGACAAATGTGAAGGCTTATGGGTGCACAGGATATGGTCGTGGTGTAATGAGAAGCGTAATACAAAGACATCCATTTACAACCGCACCCCAATGAAAAGCGCAGTTTGAGAACATTCAAGTCTTCTGGGATGTTGCGTCGTGTCGTTGGGTACACAATTACCGACGTTTCGAAGGATCGCGCGTCAAGGAGCCTAAGAATTCCGCTCTTATTGGACTGCTTTCCCCTTAAGAGGACCTTACGATCCTTCGAAATGACGGCAATTACTTTCCCACAGACATGCTATAACATTCCAGAAGAACTGCATCTTCACCAACACCGCTATGAGAAAGTCAAACCTCGCACAGCACTGTATATTTCAGTGAAGCGTATGAATCCATCATTGTGCAGTGACGCAACTTCACGGAACTACATGGGTTTGTTTGTTGGATTCAGCAGACTGCACTACATGCCATATGGCGAAGACAAGAACACGCATATTGAAATTTTTCGGGCAGAGGATGCAAAATTTCGAAGGGATTACAGTTACCCACACCCCCGAATCTCACGCTCCCCGATTAAGTTCGCGAAGTTGTCTTAATTAAAATGTGTACCAAAAAGAAACCAACACGCAAACAATTGGAAGTTTACATCCAGAATGCCGTCAGCAGCATCACGAGAGAAATTCTTCCACGCCATCTCTCAAAACACGACCAACAGCTCTAATGTACGGATTCACAGGAATGGAGGATACATCCAGAAAGTTTTGTGACTCATTTACATTTATGTTCAGTGAAGTATGAAATTTACGGGTTTTTATATCTGGGTAAGGCTATGAATGGATCACTATATATAATGAGTACACACAACTTACAAGTACGTTCTGCAGCATCCTTCAGAAATGCAAATTCACAGCATCCTTAAACAATACCCCCTTACCGCTCTTACTGGTTGAATTCTCTCACAGCAGAACCCTAATTTTCAACATCGTTTATGCCAAAGCCCACCAACAGACACAATTTTCAGGAAGTTCCATCCACCTTTATTCCATACTCACACCCTACCTCCTTCTCTTTCCTCCAAGTGCCTGTACTCTAGAACTACCTCAACAAAATTCAGTATGCAGTAATTCCCTCTCTCATTTTATCTACATGCCAGCCAATCGCGGCTTCCTGGGTAGCACAACCGCGTCATATCTTGAATATTTCACTCTTTTCCGGACCAATTATTTTTCTGTACACTTCGTTGTCAAGTATTTGTAATTTGTGTTTTTCTGTAACGTTCAGCGAGTTTGTCAACTTTCAGTACTAAGGGCATTTTTTATCGCCGAAAAGTTTTCCGCAGAGCAGACGACATCGCTGTTGTATAGCGACCAATGATGCCACTCGATCTGCAGTGCCAAGTGCGGCGATTATAAAAAAAATACTCTCTGCTGTATACAACAGCCGCAGTGCGTACATCCCAAGAGCCTGGACGGTTAGACTGTATTACAGAACGCAATTCAGCTTGGAACTGAGAGCTGCAATGTGGCTTAAACTGTACATGTAACAGACATTCTCCAACTCCAATTTAGATGGGATACCATGCGACAAACCACTCTGCAAATTTAACATTCCAAAACGGCCGTTCAGGGGTAGTGAAGAGCAGTGTACACACAGCGAGTCACTTCGGCTTTACCCTTTTCTCCAGAACACTATTATTAACATGTGGAATCAGCGACATAATGCAAAATGGCAGCATCGTGCCTTTCTGGATAGAAATGTGGATGACTCTTCCTAAGATATGAGGCCGTGCAGTCTGATACAAGGTATCAAAGTTTTGGCAGAATGTAATGCCTCCACCTTCAGAACATAAAAGAGCTTTTCTTAATGACGTCACATCTCCACATCTCAGAAGACAGTAATCTTGAAAGCCCACAGGTGGAAACCTCTGATCTCACAACGGAGAGGTAACGTGCGTTGTCCGTAACAGTAACTGATTCGGGCTTTAAATATGGTAAGAGTTTGCTAACAAACCACATCTTGAAAGTTTCGGAGTTCATTTGGATATGATAATCAGCTGTACGCTTCGATTTTGAACGGAACGTCAATCCGATCCACACAGTGCAGCCAGTAGCAGTAGATTCGGCATGACATAAATCTTAAACCTTCCTGCCGCTGCAAATCCAAATTCTCTACTCGCCTGTCACTCATCTGCCAACATGATTTTCTGGAGGGGTTCTGATTAATCCATGTCTCTTCTAAATAATAAAGCTCTGTTTTCAAATGCTGTGCATTGTTCTCATTAGCATAATACTCACAGATGCAATATGGCTACCTTACTTACACATACTTTGCCATCACTTCCTATTAAGATATATTTTAATGTGGTCCCATACGTGTCTAGATTTCAAGAGTGGTCTCTTACCTTAAGGGAAAGTCTGAAAAGTGTTAAAAACAACTTAAGTCACGAACCACAAACCCAAACTTTGGGTTATGAATTCTCGGGAAAAGGACAAACATGAATCGCCTACAGCAGTGGAACGAAAACGCGGAGAGCCCTTGGGACAGTAATATGTAGCTGCAGACTGCATCCCAAATCGTACACCGACGTAGCAGGCAAGCGCGAACACACAGTTCAGAAAAAGAACAAAAACGTAAGTGATCACACGACGCGAGGGTCACTTTAAAGGATCAACAAACCGATGACAGAAACACTTCACATTACATATCAGCTGACGAAGAGAACTAGATTTTTAACAAAGTGAAAGAAAGCTGTACCGATACAGGGGGGGGGAGATACAATGGGCTGGGAATGTAACTGTAAAGGGAGACAAGAAATGTATATAAAACTTCAGTGGGGAATCTCGTAGAAAATAGACATCATAAAGACGGAGAAAGAGATGGCAGGTGAGCGGTTTTCGCCATTTTCCTCAATCCCAGAATAGTAATTTACTTTAAATTACACCAGCATCACTTACCTTCACATCCTTCTGAATTCATCATCCCACATCATCCCATCACTGGATGCTGACCAGTCTTAGAGATAGCGTTGTTACATAAATTGCACACAACAAATAAACAAACACGACATGCTTGAACATTATGTGAAAGTGTGTTAAAATACCACCTGTATCAGTGACAATGAAGAAGCACGTGACACAATTATGAAACGAATGACATTTCACTTTGAAGGAATAAGTGTCTTTCAACTTTCTGTAACAGCTGAAGTACAGGTTGTTGCTGTGAATCAAATGACTTTTGGCCCCTTTAGTTCGTGTGCATACAATCATCACACACAAATGAGAAACAGCACAAAGATCTGACACGTCTGAACACATTTTCATAACCATTTCTCCTGCCGGTCAACATCCTCCAACCTGTTCTTTAAGATCCATTTAAATACTACGCAAATAGCAATCTATGCCTGGAGTGTCCACGCTCTCTCTTCCCATTAAAGATTACCAACAAAATATATTCAATTAATAGCTCCCATGCGTGCTAGATGTCCCGTCCACCTCATACTACTTAATTTGAACACCTTAATTACATATGACAAGAGTACAAGTTATGAAACTTCTCATTATGAGTTTATTAACAGCAGGTACGCACAAATCCTGGGTGCTTCATCGCCGGGCGACTAAATTTTGTACCGTGGCGCCAAATATTTGTGGCGCCGCAGTACCGAACTTGTTACATGTCACCCTTCTGGCGCCCATAATATTGGGGTGGATCCTACATTGTTCTTTTTGGAAAATACGTGCGCCTCTGCTGAGCAGGCCCCTGGCTCTTTCCCCTCTTAGGCCCGAATATTCTTCTCAGTACCCTGCTGTCAAGTACCCTCAATCTACGTTAAGGGGCCAAGTTTCACACTCACATAATATAAAAGTTAAAACACTATAATTTTGGATTTCGACATTCACTGTACCTAAAAGACGCAGAAGTAACGAAATTGGCTAAGGACGTGTAACAGCAATATAAAAAGACAAGGGAAAGCATAATGGCAGATAGGCACAGCCATTAATACTTTTGCTTGTCTCCAACAGTTCATTTAAAAGTTTAAAATTAAACTCAGGAAGTGAGCAAGTACTGAAGGTAAAAGCACAGTCTATACGAGGTGATATCAAAGAACGTACTTGAAGCATACACAAGAAAGACGTATCGTTAACCGCGTAGACCTATAACGTGTTATAGACTTGTCTACAAAAGGGTTTGCGAGCTCTCTCAAGCGTTCGATGATGACACCAATGTAACGTACCACAGGCAGCTCCGGGTAGAACTCACAGAGCCAAATTCAAGGAGAAGACTGTCCTACAACTGTCATATTTAATGTTTTAATGTCATATTTAGATAATGCAAATTCATAACCCAGCAACAAACTACTTATCATTTATACCAGATCATACAGCACGATATCCCAGACGACACGTCAGAAGGTACCGCGTTATAAGTGGAAATTTAATTTCAAAAGCACGACCTCTTCTGCGCCGATTTTCACGAAAGTCACAAAAACGCTCGAGAGCATTTTGTGCAGATTTCTTATTATAAACAACACCCAAATCGGAAAATAAAATTAAAAGGAACGGACAGAAATTCAATAACGCCCCAAAATGAAATGCCGTTTTCACTGCGCTGATTTTCAGGAAACTCAAAGCTACTCACTATATTTTACGGGTATCTCATGCATGCAACATTTTATTCAAATCGGAGGGAAAGTGTTTAAAACACAGTAAAAGTCCCATCTGCGCCCTAAAGTATAGCCTATGGCTTTCACTGCACCGATATTCACGGAACACACAACTGATCGAAGGCACTATGTGTAAATATCCTACATCAAATGTCTCTCCAATTGGCCATGAAATAAAGTACGAGTAGAAATTCATTTACGTCCTTAAGTAGAGTAGGGCTGTACTAAGCCGATTTTCACGACAACCAAGCCTGCTTAACATTTTGTATAGAACTTCTATATCGACTTAAGTGAAATACAACAAATGTTCAGTTTTTTTTTTGATAGGGGCCATCCCGTTGTGTAGTAGTAAATATATGTATATTACCGTCTAAAACACAACATATGTACATCAACATCACCGTCACTCTTGGCGCTACAGCCTTGGGTAAGCCTTGGCCTCCTCAACAATCCGCCTCCATTTCTATCTTGCATCGTCTCCATCCACTGCTTTATCCTCATTGCCTTCAGATCTTCCACCACATCGTCCATCCATCTCAAAGGAGGTCTTCCTTTTTTTCTTCCTACAAACAGTCTTCCTTCCATCATCTTTCTTGGCATCGCTTCCTCTTCCATTCTCTTTACATGTCCCAGCATGTACATCAACAGCGATGAAATATTAATTACATCAGGGCTACATGCTTCGGCTGTAAAAGTGCCAACGTCAGGTCAATGCAGAACATATACAAGGTACAATATAGAGTGCACACTTATACTGCACCTTGTATATGTTCTGCATTGGCCTGATGATGGCTGTTTTACTGCCGAAACATGTAGCCCTGATGTAACTGATATTTCACCACTGTGTTGATGTACATATGTTGTGTTTTAGACGGTAATAAACGTTCAGTCGCTGATACTAGGTCACACATACGGACATAAAATTAGTTTCTTCTGCTCCCTATGTCTAATATTCGAAATATAAAAAATCGAATCCAGGGATGTGCCTTCAAGAGGAACAGATTTTTGCAAGCTATGTACACATCAAGATAAATTTCCCAAACATAGCGCAACGGACGGACACGGTCAATGGTACTGTACTCAGGTACTCTTGTCTGTACTGACGCCGAAGGGGGGATACAGTTACGAGGTAGACGTCCGAGAAATCGTAGTTCGATTCCGGCAAGGGCAAGAATGTATCTCTTCTCCAAAACACTCAGACCATCTTCGGGGCCCACCCAGCCTTCTTTTCGATGGGTACCGAGGGACCTCTTCCAGAGGGTAACAGTTGGACTGTGAAGCTGATCACACATCCCATTTACTGCCAAGGTTAAGAATTGGTGTAGCTATACCTCCGTTAACACATACGCATTCTTGGCGTGCACAAGGGCAACTTTACATTCTGTTGTCGTTATTAACTAAGTTATTGCACAGTTCTGACATTAGCCCTAGGCAACTTTATTAACGACGCTATACTCTCAATTTCTAGCCAACCCCACAGTTCGGAAGGGATTAATGTCTACTTTGAAAAAAAAAATACATTTTTATGGAAAATTCTGCTTCAGAGACTACCGAAACCTAATAGTGATTTTTAAATTCTATGTGACTGCGTTTTTCTGTATCCTGATTGTTTCAATGGACTTTCTTCGTGCTGAAGTATTTACAAGCGCTTCAATAAAAACACTGTCCTACTGGTGTTAGGGGTGTGAAATGGAGGACACATTGGTGTAGGAGACATGATAAAGCCTACATAACTTATACAATTATGGTGCAGGAACCTTTTGTAAAGGTTTGATACTGCAGAAGATAAGAGACCAACATTATTATAGACTTTATGGATTGAAGCTGCAGGGAAGGTACGTATTAGTTAATAATTCGGGATGATGTCTAGCAGCTGGCTTTGGTGTTACCGGTGCTCAACACAAACGCTCCATGACCGGCCTGTTATGGACAACGAATCTTCAGGTCCGTGAATTACCAAGAATTTATTGCGTAGCTGAGGTAATACCCGATTCTCAAGGAGTCCGTCCTATTATGTATCCATAAAGCACCGGCTCAAAACGTCAAACCGGTGAAGGGTTCTTCTGGCGTTTTTGTGGTCCTCATCAGTCCAATAAGCAAATGCAGGAACATAACCTCAAATTAGACCGCGGCCACGTAGCTCTACATTCTGTCAAACGTATCTTTCGTATGATGATAATAACGATGACATGAATTGGCTAATCTGAGCTACTGAACGCATCGTGAAATTAAATGACTCAATAAATAAAAATGCACAAAAAATCCTAACTATATGAGCAGGCACGAAGAAAACATTGATCAAACAAACAAGCACTATACGTCGCAGTTTTCACCAAGTTGAAAAGTGAACAGAACCCTATGAAGTGCGTTACGGGGCCTTACTCTAAATTGTAAATATTTACGCATATGCTGAGATATTCGCCTTTCTGGGATGTCACGCAGCGTACATACACATTTCGGAACAAATATGCCGGTAACTATAGCACGTTCGAAAGGTGATGGCACACGCGCAGAAACAAGATTTGGTCTTTCAGCGAAATGGACGAGTCCACTTAAATCGGCGGGGGTGTCAGTTCAGTCGACTACTGGCAGTCGAGGAGTGCGGATCAGCGGACAGCAATTGTATAGATCGTGTTCCGACGTACAGTGTAAGGCTGCTGGCTACCCACTCCATTCGCATCTTTCCCTTTCACTTCCCCTCCCGTGCGTCACCGTGTGCCATCAGGTTCCGAACGCGCTAAACCTATCTACGATGCGTAACATCCCAGAAGAGCGAAGATTTCATTTACAGTAGCGGAAACCTGAAATTACGCATACGCTGAAAGTTGTTTTTTGTGGATTTGGGGGACCGGTATACCTCGTCAGTATAGTGAATAAGCTACAGAAATGGATGGTCAATACTCGATCCCAGGCAGATGCTGTGATTTTCATTTTCGCCACGGCGTCTGGACCGACTCTGAGCCCCTCATGTCCTTCTATTCTGTGGGTAACGGGAGTCAAGCGGTCAGAGCGTAAAGCTGACCGTTCACCCGATCTGGTGCCGAGGTTATGAATACGTGAACCTAAGCTTCTAAGTTGCCAACGTCATGGCGTTGCGCTGTAGAACAAATGGATAAATTTACCACTTTATCGTGTCAGTTTTCTACATCTTTCGGAAGACATTTGTATTGTAAATCCTAGGAAATACGCGCAGATGGGTAGACGCTGAAGATAATGTCTGAATTACGAATGAGAAACGGAGAGAATATCACTAGTTTGTGACACCGTATCAGAAATCTGTTTTCTTGCAGAAAGGATCCTTGACGTGCAATAGACAAAGTCTGAGCTGTCAAAGTGTGTGTGTGTGTGTGTGTGACACTAACGACAATGAAGTTTGTACTTCACAGGTTCACGTATCACCCTTTCCTTCCTACCCTTTACCGAGAAGTTGCCAAGGCAAAGACGCCTCCAAAATCTCATTTCAATTCCCAGAACTTTTCCTTCTGCAGTTCCGTATTCAGGGATATCAAACCTGGTGAGCAGTGCTACTCAACTTATTTCGGTGACACCAACACAGAAAAAATACGTACCATCTCCGCCGCTACTGAAAGCCGAGTAGGCCTACTTATTTTCCGTCTTGGTTTATTTAGCGACGTTCAATTTCTAAGTTCATTATTAGATCAGTGAAGTGACGTCACAAGGATGTATCAGGGAAGTGTCGTAGCCTACTTTAGAGCGCTGTTTCGGAACTTGCCTAGCGGTACTGAGAATAACCACGACAATCACGTCTCCGAGCCGAGATATGAACTCCACGGCACCCGAAATTAGGAAAGAGTGCTAACAACTCGACCGAAGTGTATGGCGAGTAATAACTGATGAATATAATAGAAAAGTTACCTGGCATACGGACACATTGTGTACAAACCTGATACACGACGCATCGGTTCTCTGATCGAACAGTTCTTATAAAACGGTGTTCCTGTACCGATGCTTCTGCAAAGGAGTGCACGAGTCGAGTGGATTCTACTCACGTCAATAGAGCAACGGCAAGGTTGCCTTGTGTACGACATGAAGGCATATAAGAGGAGCTGAGGTGTAGATCCACCCATTCTTAACCTCAGTACTGAATGGAGATACGTAATCAGGTTCATGGCCCGGCCGCTTTACTCCCAGGAAGACTCAAGCCCATAAGGCAAAGACTTTTCCCCTTCAGATGTTGTCTTTACTACTACAGTGGTAGGAGTCGGAACAGCTTAGTCCGTGCAATGCCTAGGCTATGACCTGGACAAGCGAATAATCGTGGTTCGATTTCCGGTAGAGACAGTGTACAGATCGCCTCTAAGGTCCACTCAGCTTCCCTCCGGTATCGGGCAACTTCTCCGCGGGAAAAGCAGCCGGTGAGTTAAGTGGGTAACTCACCTCCGTCTGTTGCCAAGGTTAAGAATGAGTGGAGCTACAGCTCCAATTCCCCACACGCCTTCATGGTATGTATGGACACAACTTCACCTTTACTCTTTTGCCTGGATAACTCTTTCTGTAATCAATTGTTGCGCACCCAAAAATGTTATTTCCGGTTTAAATATGTTCCTGTTTGCAAACATTTCAGCTTTAAAAGCTACCATGAATTGTGCCTAAGGGGCCCGTAAGTCGAGCAATTTTGGAGAGAAGGTTCTTTGATTTGCTGAAACGTTGTAAGGAGTCCACGATAACATATAGGTTAAGAAACGCTGCTGTGAGGAGTAGGTAGCTATTATAATTCATGAACCGTGGCCTAAAAAACAAAACAGGGCAGGTGAAGGCCTATTCCGCTGTGGAATATACACGACTTCCAAACAGGGTTTCCACTATACGACATTTCTGTTTTTATACAGCGGTAAGGTTTCACATAGTGGTGTTCTGGATTACGACACTGTGCATTATGTTGAAGGAACCTCTGCGGTTAAGATGATGTCGGCGGATCCCTCCGAAACGTCGGTAAGTACCTGCCACACATTACAGGAATTTGTAATCCAGACCACTCGTCACTACTTTGCAGCTTTCATCGGTCCCTTTTTTTTAAATGGCGATTCAGGTACGTGCCTACCACTGACAGAACGATACCCCGACGCACACAAATTCTGCTGTTGAAGACGCCACTATCACTAAAATAGTGGGTGATTTACATAGCGACTAATTTTTCAATAGTTTCTACTACGCAACCATTGTCTCATTCGACTGTGGGATTAAGCTATATCTCCATCTAGGCTGCAATTCGCACCTTTCCTTCAAATTTAACTTTGTTGCCACTTCAATTGTTACTCTGGATTAAAATCCTTACAACTGAAAACTTCCCCCAATATATTGTCTCCACATAGTAATACGTTGAGCGAACTAGTTCAACCTACAGACGACTGGTCTTTCAAATTCTGGCTGAAGTTTGGGGGTAAAGTATTTTTTATAACGACACTTTATCAAATGAGAGAATTATAAATGGCCAACATAGAAGGACGCGGTCGTAACTTTGCTCAACAAACGTCGAGAAAAAAGCACAAATCACGAAGACCTGTTACGATGCAGGCCTGCAGGCCGACATTTCAATCCGTGACCGTCTGAGTACTGACTATTATAGTGCAACTTTGGTATGCTCACGTCATTCATCCCACAGCCGCATTTGGGCGAAAAGAGCTCCTGTTCCGTGTACGGCACCTCGAAAGGTCTCGTCCCGGAAACGGTTATCTTGAAGTTCTCATAGCTTTCCTCTATCCCTCCAGTCAAATTTCAGGACAGTGCCTCCAATTAGTCCAGGTTCCCCACTTTCCACATCCTTTCCAATTCACCATACATTAACCATTCTACTACTCGACGCTACATTGTCTGAGCTATTGCAGCCCCGTCACATGAACCATAAATAAATGTCATCTCACCTATTACTGGAAGGGACGTTGAGCGTGTAATCGCCGCTACCACCACTCAAACACGTGCCTGAACCGTGGAGATCAGCGCGTCTACATTTGTATTTGGGAGGTACGGCCGCATTCCTAGAGTCGGGATAGCGTAGTCGGTATAGCGATTCGCTACAGGCTGGACGGTCCGGAAATCGAATCCCGGCGGGGGAGATATTTTCCGCACCTGCCAGACCGGCTCTGAGTCCCACCCAGCCTCCTATACAATGGGTAACGGGTCTTTCCCGGGGATAAAGCGGCCGGCGTGTGGCGTTGACCACCCACTCCATCTAAGGCCGAGGTTAAAGAAAGAGTAGAACTATACCTCTATACACTTCTGGGCCTTCGTGGCCTGTTCTTTACCGCCGCATTCCAACCTCGGTTGGACTACGGACTAAAAGCTCTCATGCTTCAGGTACTGCAGACGAGTAACTTCCAACGAATCACACTCACGATTTTCCACCAATAAGCCAATCGCCATTAATTATCATCTTGCCATCTTACCTGACACTATATAGCGTTTCTGGTTAAAGGAGTGTCGTCAACTAATCTAATAAGCATCACTCAGTATGTAAGGTATGGCGTACTGGAATGCCATACACCAAAGCCGGACGCAAATACTACTCTTATTTCGTGGTCCTGATTAAAATGGATACCCCTGAAAGAAGTTATTTTCGTGCGATCATTTTCCGAGACTTCGGGCTGTCTAACAGTCCAGCACAGCTCGTCATCCCAGAATAAGCAGCAGAAAGTTCATGAAACAGTATTGTACCTAACTACTGAAAACATAAAAAAGTTTCCTGCTGCGAATTTACTCTGTTTATTTCGTTTCTATGTTCTCAGACGTCTCGAATGAACATTTCCTCCACGAACACACAATCTGGATCCAGATTATAATTCAGATTCTCACGATTCACGGACGATCACCTCAAGGGCGCGGTATAACTCAATAATGCACAGAAATGCTATCATATTACCCCGTAAATGTCTGAACCTAAGAGGCCTTGGGACGTGTCGTTAACGGCAGGTGGAAGGTGGCGCCTCTAGCGAGGTTTCTGTGGCGACTAAGCAAATACATTTCCGGAATTTAAATCCTTTCCCCCGTCAGGAATCGATCCCTAGACCGTATTGGTCACAGTGACCAGGCTACGGGCTGGAGGGTTTGGGGTTCGATTCCCGGCAGGGGAAGATATTTTTCTCTTCTACAAAACACCCGGATCGGCTTTGGGACTCACCCAGCCTCCTATTCACTGGGCGCCGGGAGCTCTTTCCCCGGGAGTAAAACGGCCGGGGCTTGAGAAGATTCTTGAAACTTGTTTCTTTCAGTTAATTTAGAAAGAGTTATGCTCTGCATTCACGTTCCCTTCTCTCAAGTATATGCGAATATAAAAACTTCTAACACACTCCCTTTACCAGCTTAAAAAATCTTAAGTGTGCTGCCCCCAAAAGGCTACCATCTCGGGTTATCGACACCCATACGTCACTTCCATATTTAAGAGTCGGTTGAGACACTATATTATGTAGTTTGTTGTAATTCCACCCACATTACTGTTTCCACAACTTCTCCTAACACAGCCATTTAATTCAATAGACATCTGTGTATTCTACTCCACATATTCCTTCATTTCCCGAACTGACAGGCTGAAAAAATATAACATGTATACTTATATGCCCAAAAAGTACTAACTGAAAGAATATATCTACTTTCCATTGTCGTTTTGTTCGAGAACCGGTGAATTACAGCTCATGGAAATGTCCCTCGCTTCAGCCATCGTTGTCAGCAGGATCTATGGGACACGTACGGCGACGAACAGAAACACCCGAGTCTGTATTTCCTATTCCACAGGAACTTCATTGTACTTATAAAGAACACTAACACGCCCATAAAGTGGTACGCAATTATTTAGGCAAGTATCGACTAAAGTTGAAATACGAAATAGCTTAAAACAGTGATGTTGGCAGAAAACTCCAGTGACATCTGTTACATTCATAAATGTTGAATTAACCAAGATTTTTCAGACCAGTTTTTATAAAATATTACAGACTATAGAGCTGGCTTACAATTTCGCATACCTGAAGGCTACTACGCATAATCTCAATAAACCTACTTGTACCCACCCGCACACCCAAATAAACTTGTTTATTATCGAAAAACCTACCCTGAGAAACATATTAAAGTCAGTGTTTAAATTTGAAGTGCGTGTTTTCGCGTTATGGTGCGTTTTCTAGCAAAGCCAACTACAGTACAAAATGGGGTTACTATCACTCACAGCACACCAAACCATAATTTATAAAAACCACAAATAAAACTAAAATTTATTACCGTCATGTACACCACAAAAGGGAGAGGCCACGTCGATGCCTCGGATTCTCCGAAACGTACTGCCAGTCTTGATGATCCATTATCAGAGCCTTTCATCGCAACCTTACATAACTGCAGTACATGGTTCCTACATCATCAATTCTATAAGAAGTTTCTCTATGGACTGCAAATTCTAGAAAAAGCACATGCAGAAAGCAGCACACGATTGATCGCACGATTTAGGCTATTTAACGACGACAGTTAAACTGGGTCAATCAAATTAAGGGAAGAAAACAGATTAAAGGTGTATGAGAAAAAGATCGTTCAGGAGACTGTTTCTGGATCTTTAAGGGAGGGAGTAGCGGGAAGGAGAGAAAACTGCATATTGAGGAGTTACATATTTGCGCTCTTTATTGAACACTACTAGGAAGAATAAATAAAGGAGAAGATTTAAAACCATGTAGCATGCATTGAAGAGACAAGAACTGCACCCACAGTTTTGGCTGAAAAGTTTGCAGGTAACACAGCATTTCCAAGAACAGGGACAAGTGTATTAAAATGGGTTTTATAGATTTAGAGTTGGGTGAAAACTGCATTCATCTACGTCAGGACAGAAACAAGTGGCAAGCTGTTAAAAAACGATAATGTCTCCGGTTTTCATAACTGACGGAATATTTCTGGACTAGCTGAAGGACCGTGAGATTCCCAACAATGATGCTGCCCCATGGAGTTATACATAACACGAAAGCATCAGAAAATGATCACGATCGACGAGTAATAGCATTTGGAAGAATGCAACTGTGCTATGTTTCGTTGTAATATTTCAGCACTCGCTTACATTAAAGAAAATCGCCAAATGCCTCTGAGTATAACCAATAATTTCGTCGTAGTGGGCATCTTCAGAATACAAGTCTGGTACGTCAGGGTGACGTTAAAATGCTCTGTGAAAAGGCAACACAAAAAACCGACTGTGTAAGGTTCATTTTTTCCCTGCTGTTTCTGCTAGAAACATTTTTCGCTTAGGCAATTATGTAAATAGTTCAGCTCAAGAAGCATTTAAATCTTCACGCGAAATGTCGGGTTACTGTTGTCCCATTTTAACCAAAACTGCAATATATCGTCAGATTTTTGTAGAACTTCCCAATATTTTCTTAAATTCACTCCGCGGTTCCTCAAGTTATACGTTACCTGCGGCCGGCCAGACAAGCACAATAAAGCTAATACGCACATGTTTGCAACTTTTCCTTGTCATAATTCCACAAACAAGAGCATTAAGATCAAACAGCGTCCGCCTGCCCGCATAACTCATCTCAGAAACTAGGGAAAAAATATGGATAAAATTTGGTGCTAAATAAATTGAAAATTTTTACGAGAGAGTTACATCTTGGCTTGAGGACCGCGGTAGCACAGTTGTTAAGGTGCTGTGCTACAAATCGGAAGGTCGCTGGTTCGATCCCAGCTGGTGTCAGTGAATTTTTCATTGACATAAAATATTTCCGATCGCACTATGGCCCTGGGGTCAAGTCAGTCTCTAACAGAAATGAGTACCAGGAGTATTTCCTAGGGGTAAAGGCGGCCGATGAGTAAGGCTGACAACCTACCACCATCCTGTGCCGTTGTAACGAAATCTGGGAACCTTAACTTCCTGGAACCCTCTGGGCCCTTCTGGGCCTGTAATGCAACTGCTTTTTACATTTTGGCTTGCAGCGGCTCAATGAAACGCCATACACCGAAACGAATACTGATTTTCGAACACTTCCAGTTCTATAATATTTAACATCGTACATATTTAGATGCCGTTTTATCAGTTTATGTCCGCATGGAAAAAGCAAGACTTACTGTTCGTGTTTATGGGAGCAGTTTCCCTAAGAGTTGATGGAAGAACCATGTGCTTCACAAACGCAGCATTATTTTGAATATCTTCCAAAACGGCTGACTTGAGCCTGCCGCATGTAGGAGATATTCACTCGCTTCGAAGCTTTGATGACTGATGTTCATTTGGTGCTACAGAAATCTAATGTACTATGTCACAGTGGCCGAGCAAAGCCCAGGTTCCAGTAGGGAGAAATAATCAGGCTGGTTAAGAATATGATGTACATTCAGATAGCTCCAAACAAGCGGTATTGAAAAAATTATATTAACAGTAACGAGTTCAGAATCACTATCGAAAAAGACACGCACACTATAGGGTCAGAAGTCAAAAGAAAATTTGATTAGAAGTAAAAGAGTTAACCAGCATATCATTAAATCGAACTTAATATAAATACCAAGTAGGCGAAGTACGTATTACGTAACACTGTGGCGCATTCGCGTAACCATTGTGGCCAAGGAAAGGCAACAAATATTTCGTACGGCTATCAACAACATAAACGAACTTTAAGTCTTCATGAAAAGTGCCCGACGCTGCTGTCCGATTCTAACAAAATCTGGATTTTATCGACAGAAGCTCATAAAAGTCTCCGATATCAAATTCCACGAAAATCCGTCCAGTGGGAGCAGAACTGATACACGCGGGCAAACAGCCGGGCGGACGGACGGACATGCCGAAGCTAAAAGACGTTTTTTCTTGACCACGCGAACGCTCATAAAAACAGATATATTATGGAGCTGGGGATAAATATTGTATCGCAGAGTTACACACAGCTGATGGTCAGATACGTCCTACTTAAAAGAACAGTATTGTCCATTCCCGGATTGAGGAAACGTACAATCGAAAGGCATTGTCACAATCGACACGTGTAGGTTAGTGTTAAGTTTTAAATATTCCCAATGTAATGACAACTGCAATTATTATTCAGCACTATATTAACTTCTACGTTTTACTATACTTTTGTGTTCAGTGAGTGTATCAATCCTTGAAAATAGTCCTGCATTTGCACATCTCCAAACTAGATTCACAAACTCCATTCCGTAAGAAACCAGTTTACCTTAACTTATTACAGTGGTGACTGGGTATGCCGGTAACACGGAGCCACGCTAACTTCCTTGAATTCTATCCAAGTTTTAACAACACTCACATGCAGTGCAGACTGAACGGTACAACTGTTTACAAAAAGCGGTTCGCGACATCTCCCCCCCCCCACACCCCCCTAAAAACACGTGACAGCAACTAGAGATCCGGATTTTTAGTGATAAATGTTTCAGATTAAATGCACACTTCATAAAATATCACCAAACATAAGGCACGACTACACACACAGTCTGATGCCTGAATAACCATTAAATCTATAAAAAAAAACATTTGTATTGCGCTCTTCTCTATTACGACACAGAGTCGTTTCGGTGGACACATACTACCTTCATCTTAAGAAGCTGAAGTTGGCAGGTTCCTCTCCAGAAACGTTGGCACCTACCTACCAGACTATACGGTGTCGTAGCACAGCACACCACGATATAAATAAATATTCAGATAGATATTAACCTACTCACCCAGTCCATGAACTGTAATAATGGGAAGAAAAAACGCCACCATCGAAGCACCTTTCCAAGATTTGCCTGTAAGAAAAAAAGGCGTAAATTGCGACATTTACCCCGCACATTACTGAACGGTAAGGATGCTTTGCTATGTGGAAATGAAATACTTCAGCTAAAGGAGATCTTACCTGTTGGCATTTTTAGTTTGTTGGTGTTAGTCTGAGGGCCAAGTGGATCGGGCACAATGTACCCACGCAGTGGAAACACATGCCTATAACCCTTGCGCCGTAGGCTACCCAACTTACACGCCAATTCCTCACCGCGATGCTAGCGCAAGCGCATCCCACTGCCACCAACACTCAGACCATCTAACATCGAATGATTGGACCCAGACAATTACAAATTGCAAATGACGTGAAAGAAAGCGGACTGTTGAAATCCATGTAAAACTGTGTGTTCCGGCCAAGATTCGAACCAGTCACCACCCGAATACCTGCCACTTAAAAAACAGTTTTCGCCGTCATATTGACCTCTCGTACAGAAGGCAGTTTCAGAAACCATTTACCAACTTTACTGAAATCTTCAGTTGGTGTCACAGGTGGGTAAAATCTATAATTAATATTGCATTGGACTTCACAGAATAGCCGAAACATTTAGTTCTTTGTGTCACCCAAAAGTTCGTCTGAAAAATTTCGAAAGCCAGCCATTCGACTTGCGTGTGATGGTTAGTAAAACATTCACAAAGAGTTCAGAGGAAATTAAAATACACTTTCTGCCCTTCACACTTTTCTGAAAGGACCCCGTTAAATGTGAAGATGTCTCAGTGCTTAGTTAAATATAAAGCAATTAGTGCATACAAGGGAGTGGCCATACAGCTTCTGGCATTAACTCTGCCATTACACGGTCAGGGACCAGCTCCACGCCAAAACCAGTGTACCCCGCAGAAGGAGCCTCTGTTACCCAGAACCGGTCTGGGTGCTTAGGACATGAGAACCATTTGCTCCCACTGAGAGTCACACTCTGGTTCCTCGAACGTCCAGGACGCAGCCTGGTCACTAAACCAACTGTTAACTTCCCGGTTCTAGACAATAAGACAACAATTATACCTATAAGGTGTGGGGACTCAAAAAACCTATTGACTGATGTTGATAGCTACATAAGAGCCAGCATGAATATTTAATACTCACAAATTAAAAATCGAAAAACAAAAGCAAGGAAAACGTTTCAGAATTGTTAACTTTGTTATTATGTCCCTAAAAGGGAAAGTTGTCCCTCTCAACGCCATAAAGGCATGTAGAGGGAGTAAATGTGCAGCCCCACTCATTCTTAACCTTGGCACTAGGTGGAGGTGAGTAGTCAGCTTCACGCCACGGGCATTTTACTGCCCGGGAAGAACACCGTTACCCACTTAACAGGAGCCTGAGTGGGCCCTAAAGCCAGTTTGGACGGTTTTGGAGAAAGAAATTTCTTGCCTCTGCCGGGATTTGAACCCTGGGCTGTCCGTCCTGTAGTAAGTCGCAATACCAACTTGCATATTAATAACATGGACAAAAAAAACATTTAAATTTTACTAAGCAACTATTTTTTGAAGAATTGAGCATGTTGTAACAAAAACACAGTCCTATCTGCAGAAGACATTCTGTTACATTCTTTGACCGGTTAGTGACCAGTGTGCCCAATATCTGAGGTCTTCACAGTGATTAAGTTCATCTGTCCTGTCAGTTATGACACCATGCAGTCCAACACATACTTCACAGCGATTCAAAGCATCATACCTCCCACTCTTCAGGAAACTTCTCCAAATTTTGTTTTGCTGACCATGCATCCTGGTATGACTCTGGGTAAATGACCAACTTGATGCACAATTACATTATATAATACGTTTATTATTATAATCCTCAACATGCTCCAAGCAAATCTGTGCTCATTATCAGGAGGTCAAATTGTATTAATACAGCATCTGGTATAGTATTCGCTGTAAGTGACTGTCCTGTGTGCAGTTTGAGACGGAACCAGTTCCTTCTCAACCTGCACACTGGACGGTCACTTACAGAAAATACTATACCAGATGCTGTATTAATACAATTTGACCTCTTGATGATGAGCACAGAGTTGCTCCAAACATGTAGAGGACTATAATAATAAACGTATTATATAACGTAGTTGTGCATCAGGTTGGTCATTTACCCAGAGACTTCTCCATATGTTTGCACCCACATACAAGATTAAAAACCATTATGATCCAGAAGATCAAAATATGAATATTTTCATAAATTATCTTGTCTGTCTACAGAATTCTTATGAATGCTGGGATTAAAGAAACCAAACTTGGCACCTTTAGAATTCTCACCTATTTACTTTTCATGGTCATTCTTGTGTGTAGATCTATGGAAGACATGCTCTGGAGAAGCAATGTCATCATTGTCCTACGTCTTTCACTTATCAGAAAGTCCCTCTGATAGCAAAATTTCTCCACCTCAGTTTCATATAACCCTACTATCTTCCTGATCTGCCATGTGATTGCTCTCTGTGAGATTTTCCTACCAAATTCTGAAATAGTTTATATACTTTCCTTTTGCGCTACTTGTCCAACACAATGTAACTTTCTCAACTTGCCAATTATGAGGCTGAATGGATGCCAGAGAATCTTGTCCAATAAGAATCTGTGACTCTTTTCTCTGGAGGTAAGAGACAGTAGATTCTGAAGATACGGTTATGGAAAATGTATCTTATTAGTTGAAAACTTATGGGCTAACCACCAACACCACGTTTCAGTAATACAAAACCTTACACCAATAACTTTGTGCAATTCGCATCTGTTGCCAAAGTTTATGTCACTAAACTGAAGAGTAAAACCCTAATTTCTGTGGAATAAAATGTGTCTCCCTCTTTCATGTATGTGTGTCATGAAGGCGTTAACTCCGGTGGCTGAGATATTTGTCATTTAGTAACGCATCCTAAATACTCTGGCTTGTCACTGTACAGCATTACTGTACTGGCAACCATGACATTAATGCATATATCAGATGCATAACTATTTATGCGAGCAAAGGAAGGAACATATTACACGTCTATTTCATGAACTTATATTGCATTGCTTGATGAAAATATCTTGAGCATTCTACGGCATAAATATTTGTAAAAATGTTACTCGTGACAGTAACAATGTTTTTAAAACTGCCGCCTGTATAATGACAGAAATGGGATCAGTGAATAAAGGTTTGTAAAAAAAATTCGTCTTAGAATATGTAATGGTACTATTCTGGACTACAATGGACGTAACACACCCCTCAGAAAAGTCGGTATCTACCTACCAAACTACACTGAGTTAAATACCGGCAGACAGTAACCAACTTCTTCACCGTGCGGTACACATCCAGTTTATCATGCTGAATATTGAGGTTTCGTGTTTCCGTACTGTATGAATTCGCTTTAAACTTCGTGACGATAGATGCGTTAAATAACGATTATACTTACAAACCCTCGAACGTACGTTAACCCTTTCTTTCCCACACCAATGAGAAACTTCATAGTACAGGAATAAAAATGGCTCACGTTAAAACAGTCTACTTATAACTAATCTATACACATTACCTTGTTTTGCCACTTTCATGGTAACTTGTGAGGCACAAAACAAACATTCCGGATCACCTCTCCTTACAATTTATATGTATGTATATCACATTCTCACACAAACTAGAGCAGCTGAGCTCAGCTATCAGCTGACTTGAATGCAGCATTTGATTGTCACCTGTTTCACGGACAATTGCCCATGCGGATACTCTTATCCCTGGAATCTCTAATCCATGCCTGGAATGTTGCATCCACGAATGTCATTACCCGCACACTTCAAATCACGGATTAGACGTAAATGCTCAAATCCTGAAACACGAGATTGTTGCTTCTTGTGTCACTAATGGCTTCATTCCAAAATTTCTTTCCAGCAACCATGCACAGCCGTGAATTTGAGATCATTCACAAACAAATGTATAGTATTATAAACATTAGGAGAATCAATGAAAATTCATTAAATTATTTTAAATACAGTCTAAGTTTTGAGTTATGGGAAGACATCTTTGCAGAAAAGGAAGTAAATATCACATTTAACTCTTTTTAAATACATTTTTAAGGAATTTTCATTCTAATTTTCCCTTAATATGGAAAACAAACAATAATAAGATAATTGCAAATGATAGTGGATGGGTTACTCCATATATTACACATTTGTTTTCTTAAAAAGATACATTTATTTATTGACTAAGAACTATAATGGTATTAAAATTATGAATCACTATAAATTCATCTGTAATACACTAGCACACACTATTAAAGAAACAAAGGGATCATATCATAATACTAAAATTACTACATCTGAGAATAATATTAAAACATGGAACACTGTAAAATTTATAACTTAAAGGTGGAGAGTATACAAGGAATTAAAGGCTTCAAAGATTGATGGGAAATGTAGTAAGGACTACTAAATAATATCTAACTCTCTAAATGACTACTTTATATCTACAGCCATAAGTGCTAATGATGAAAAACTCAATGCAAGAAAATTGGTTATTAAGCACCCTGTGGAATATTTATATCAAACTTAAAAAAAAAAACCCTTTTCCTAGTATTAAATTTAAGTATATATCAACTAAAGAAATAAAAAAATTATTTCATTTCTAAAACCTTCTAACTCACATGGTTACAATGAAATTTCTACAAAAACCCTGAAAGCTAGTTCACAGTTTATTATTTCACCCATAACACCTGTAATCAGTCTTTATGAACATGTGTCTTTCCTTCATGGCTGAAATACTCTGTAGTAAAACTTTTATTCAAAAAAGGAAACAAACTGTCAAAATTACAGACCTGTGTCACTAGTTATGTCCTTTTCAAAAATATTTGAAAAGCTAATATACATATGAGAATATACATCAACATCTTGTTTACAGTAACATATTAATTGATGAACAGTTTGGTTTTAGAATAAATTCTTCTACTGTAAAAGCAACACATAAAGTACTTAATACAATACTCAATGCTGTAAACAATAGAAAAATAGTTGGTTGTATATTTTGAGATTTACTTAAGGCTTTTGATTGTGTCAGTCATACAATATTGCTGGCTAAATTGAAATTTTATGGTATAACTGATAAGTTCCTTAATGTAATAGAATCTTATACTGAAGACAGATTTCAGAAGGTCTCAATACACTCCGATAACATCTCTTCAAATTGGGAAAAATAACTCATGGTGTTCCTCAAGGATTAATTCTTGGTCTTTATTGTTCCTTATTTACATTAATGATTTGCCTAAAGTATTAATCCAGAATGCTTTACCGATACTTTTCGCTGATGACACCAGTGTAATTGTTATAGACTCAAATGTAGTTGATTTTCAACTTAATATGAAAATAGTATTTGAACAATTAAATGATTGGTTTAATGTAAATTTATTATTACTAAATTTTGAAAAAAAAAACAGGTTTCATTCATTTTTAAACAAAGAATGCTCGTGAGACAAATGGTAAATCATGATAAGAAAATAAATTTATTGCTAATTTATCAGATACAAAATTTCTAGGATTATGCCTCATTAACACAATGGATTGGAGAGTACTTATAGACGACCTTATACCTAAATAAAGCAAGGCATGGTATGCCATTAGAACTCTAAAACAAATAATGTCACAAGAAACGTTAATAATGATATATTATGCCCATTGTCACTCATTAATGACATAAGACATTAATATATTAGAGGTGTTATGTTTTATAAAAAAGTATAAATTGGAACCTCAAAAAAATGAACAAATACATGATCATAGTACAAAGGGAAGTCAACATTTACATATCATAGCATGTAAAATAAATCTCCAAAAAAAAAGTGTAATAAACATGGGGATTAGGCTGTATAATAAGTTGCCAAAATATATACAACAGGAAGAAAGATACAA
>Ga0123355_10002691_pt1 | contig 25190 bp, 21 predicted proteins | sample TergutEmb28metaG_3_FD_89872 | JGI IMG/M metagenome (GOLD analysis project Ga0123355, IMG submission 89872) | Embiratermes neotenicus P1 segment gut microbial communities from Petit-Saut dam, French Guiana - Emb289 P1 | ecosystem: Host-associated > Arthropoda: Insects > Digestive system > Gut ...
AGCGGCGGCCCGTAAAAGTAATGCGGTTGGTGAACTCATTCAGAGCCCCTTGAGGGGCTATGCCAGTAAAAGAGCCTTCTAGGCTCAGTGCATACCACCACTTCAAGTGGTGGTTGTGATTTGGCCGTCTATCGGATAACGATGCTGTCGAAGAACAGATCAATTAATCCCTCGTCATCCTCGCTGAGCAATGCAATTTCCGCAATATACACGTCATCTCCAGAGGAAAATGCCCGAAGGGCGATGGGATTCCCGTCAAACTGACCGTAAACTCCATGGTAGCGTATACCGCTTATTGTGCCTTCAGACCAGCCTGCAACTTGGAAATCATCCTCTTCGGCAACGCCCTCTAAAAAGAGTAGTCCCACATCTTCCGGCGATAACCCCCAGCCTTGTATGTGCGGAAGGACACTCTGAAATGTGATCAAAGAGACAAGAACAGCCCGCGTCCCGCTCTCTTCAACCAATATGGTCACACCGGGCATATCCGGATCCCGCTCGGTCTCTTCACTAATGCGCTCGGACGGCACACGCATGGTCACAGCGCCGGAGGTGTGTTCCGTCCAGTCCTCAAAATTGCGCCCCGATGCAAAAGCGCCCGTGCTGGCGCCATAAGCCAGAGCGCCGAGCCCGATACATGCGATGATTACAAATGCGACGATCCGCCCCTTCGGCATCCTCGGCTTGTTTTCCTGCATCGCAGCGGAAACTTCTCTGTTTACAGTCGCCTCGTGCCGTTTGACCATTGTGTGATATTTAAAGGTGTAGATCAGACCACCTATTATGCCGAGGAATAGACCGCCCCGCATAATGATGGCGGTCACATTGACGTGTTCCAAACCGCCGGATATGACCCAATTTACGGAGTCCGCAACAAGTGCCAGCAAGGCAATAATGGCGCATATCCTACTGTGAAAACTCACGCCGACAGCCAAGCCAAGATACAGTAGGCCAAATCCAATTTGGAAAAACGCGGCGGCGGGATCAAATATCCCACCGGCAAAATCGCCAAGAAAGTCCGGGAAGATGGTTATCACCGTGCCGAAAAGGACATTTATCACAGCAATGATTGTGATTGCCCCTACTGCACCGTTGATCTGTTTATTTGCCGCGTCCATCTCTTTTTTCACGGCCTCAACTTCTTGGGATTGTTCCGTCTGTGGCTCATAGGTTTGATTTGGTTCCATGTCATGTATCTCCTCTCGTTTTTTGCACAATCAAGAGTAATTGTACTACATGACGGAATAATCCGCAACGGGTTTTCACACCCTACCGATCCAACGCCTCCAACCGACGTGCAAAGTCGATACAAATCTCTTCGGCGGCCTCCATGTCGCCGCCCTCCCCGTGGATATGCAGTATGGGCTGTGCCGCCGCGGGGGAGATGTGCGCCCAGCCCCGCCCAATGGGGAGCCGGATTCCCTCGATGAGCTCCGCTGCGGGCTCTGCCAGGGTTCCGGCCAATTCCCGCATGAGAGCGGCCCGATCCCTTGTGACGGATACCTCCCGGTAGGCTGTGTGAATCTGCGGCGCATTCTGGCGCAGGTCGCACAGCCGTTTCCCGCCCACGGCCATGATCCCCACCAGGCGGGCGGCGGCGAATATCCCGTCCCGGAGATAGGGCCGCCGATAGTACAACCCCTCCGCCCCCTGATCTCTGCCCAGGCGGAGGATCTGCGCCCCGTGGGGGGCGGCCAGTTGATCCAAGGCCATGGGTGCGGCGTAGGGTACGGCCACGGTCTTCGCGCCGCCCTCCAATTCTAGTGCGACCAACGTGGCCAGAATCTGCTCCGGTGGCATCACGTGGCCCTCCTCGTCCTCTGCCCGCAGGGCCATCCCGTCCCGGGTCACCTCGAAAACGGGGACATCTCGATTGTGCCGGGAGAGCTTGCCCCCCATCTGTTCCAGCGTCCGGCGCAGGGTCCGGTTGGCGCCGCCGTTCCCCCGTACCTCCACGGGGAATGCGGGCAGTTCCCCCATGTCGCCCCAGGACGCCGCGGCGGAGATATACGCCTCCAGCGTCCCGGTGGCGGCGGTCAGTTCTCCCACTTGGGCACCGCTGACCCGGCGGAACTCCCCAGAAAAGAGAACGGATTCCACCCGCCGCTCCTGCTCTCTGGTCAGGGGCATCCCCCGGGGGCCGTAGACTTGCAGGGTGACCTGTTGGGCATCCGCCCAATTCCGATGGGCAAATACCGTCCGCTGTAGGCCGTAGAGATCCGCCCCGAAGCGCATGGCGGCCTCGAATCCGCCGTCCAGCTCCAAGCCGATCCCTCCCGCCGCCGATATGCCGCAGGCCAGGGCCCGGGCGGCCAGGCGGCTGGCGGCGTCCCCGGAGAACCCGATACCGATCCGGCCCTCCCGGCCCAAGGCCGATCCCATGGCGAAACAGGCCTCCGGTGTCAGCGTGATTCCGATCTCACCGCGAATCGCGCCGCCGCCGGAGAACCGCAGGCCGCTCCGGGGGGATCCGCTGACCAGGTTCTCTGTCACGTACGCCCCGGTTGGAATCTCTTTCTGGGGCCAGACCCGCACGCCGGGGGCCACCACTGCGTCCTCCCCCACAATGGTGCCGCCGCCGATGACGGCGCCCTCCTGCAGAATCGCTCCCCGGCGCAGAGATACGCCCCGGCCGATGACGGCCCCCTCCAGCCGCGCATCCCGATCCACAAGGGCACCGTCCACCACAGAGCGCACCACCTCTGCCCGGCTAGAGATATGGCTGCCCTCGCCAATGATGGCGTGGGGGCCGATGGCAGCCCCGGTCTCTAGGATCACGTCCCGGCCGATATAGCAGGGCTGTTTTACCGTGACGCCGGCGGGGACAGGGGAGTGAGCCCATAGTCCCTGGCCCCGGCGCTCCACGCCAAAATCTAAGTGCAGTTTCTCATCCAGGGCGTCCATCCCGCTCTGGAGATAGGCCGCCGGGCTCCCGATGTCGCACCAATAGCCCGTGGCCTCCACGCCGTAGAGCGCCATCCCTTTCTCCAGCATCTTGGGGAAGAGATCGCGCCCGAAATCATAGGGTCCGTCGGCGGGAATCTCCGCCGTGGCCCGGGGGGATAGGATATAGATCCCTGTGTTGACCCGGTTGGTGAACACCTGGCTCCAGGGGGGCTTTTCGATGAACCGCTGGATCCGCCCCGTCTCGTCCGTCATGACCAGGCCGTATTCCAGTGGCTCCGGGTGGGCGTATAGCACAATGGTGGCATCTGCCGCCCGGTCTCTGTGGAATTGGATGCACTGTTGGAGATCAAAATCACAGACCGCATCTCCGCTGATGATGAGGACATCTTCCCCGCCAATAAAATCACCGCAGGCCCCGACACTCCCCGCCGTGCCCAAGGGCGTCTCCTCAATCTGATGGGTCAACTGCATTCCATAGGCCGATCCGTCCCCGAAGTGTTCGATGATAATTCGCGGCATAAACCGTAGGGTGAGGCAGGCCTCGGTGATTTGATTCTTCTTTAGCAACTGCAAAATATGTCCCAAAACGGGACGGTCAAACAGCCGCACCATGGGTTTCGGCGCATCCACGCTCACGGGCCGGAGCCGGGTCCCCTCGCCCCCGGCCATAATAATCGCTTTCATTGGGATCCTCCTCGATGGAACTCTTTGTGCGTAGTATTTCCAAATCGGAGGCGGATTAGTCGGTTGGCTGTGCGCCGGCGATTAGGGCGTTATCTGTGAGGAGGGCTTCGGCTCTCACACCGCCAAATCAATCACCACAATCTCCGGCCGATTGAATATCCGGGGCGGGAATACAGTCTTGGATAGTCCGCGGGATACCACGTGGGTGGTGGCTCTATGGCGGTAAATGCCCCCGGCCCAGCGGGGAAATAGGCCCTGTCCAGGGGCGAAAAGGCCGTTTAATAGCCCGGGAATACGCACCTGACCGCCGTGGGCGTGGCCGGAGACCACCAGGTCAAACCCGTAGCGGGCATATGCCTTAATCAGCTCCGGCTTGTGGGCGATTAAAATCCGGTAGCCGGAGGCCGTTTTCACCGGGGCGAAGATCCGCTCCATCACGGCCCCGTGATGGAAAGTCGGATCCCGGTGCCATGTTTTTTCCAGGTCGTCAATGCCGCCCAGAAGCAGGGGTACTCCGCTGATCTCCAGCGACACAATCTCGTCTGTGAGAACGGTGATGCCGTATTGTTCGGCCAGGGCTTTCATGGCTGTCATATCCGCCCGGCGGCACTCATGGTTGCCGATGACATAGTAGACGGGGTAGTCACATAGCCCCGCATAGAGGTGGGCCGTCTGCGCATAGGGCCGCTCATCGTCTACCATATCTCCCGCCAGGAGGATTAGGTCGGGATTGGCGGCGTGAATCTCATCCAGCAGCTTTGCCTGCTTTTCTCCGTAGGGGCTGGAGTGGTGGTCCGCCAGCAGGACGATGCGCAACGGCTTTTTCAACGACTTGGCCGGAATCTCATATCGCCGGACGGCGAGCCGCAGGTCCAGGGCGAAGATCGCTAAGGCGATCAATAAAATTGCAATAAAAATATAGAAAAATGTTATCATAAATCCTCGTATTACTTTTTCTTTGTTTTAATCATCAGCAGATGCACCGTGACGCCTATGCCTATGATCCCCAATAGAATATATGCCCAGACCGCCTGGGTCAAGACCATGGAGGTAATCAATCCCGTCCACAAAGACGCAATACTGGCGCATTTCAGCCAGAGGGGAATCCCCGCCCTTGTACGGTAATTTTCGATATATGGCCCAAAGACCCGGTTTTTTTCCAGCCATCGGGCCATTTTTTCGTTGCTTGCGGAAAAACAGGCGGCGGCCAACAGGACAAAGGGCGTTGTGGGCAAACCTGGGAGCACCACGCCCACAGAGCCGAATCCCAGGCACAGAAAGCCCGCCAAGAGTAAGAGAATTTGTTTTAGTCCCATCCATTATGCCCAGACTGCCGCCCTGGTTGCGTGCAGTCACTCCTTACAAATCTATTTTTGCGAGGGCCATCACCTGATCGAAAATCAGGCCCTCTGTCATCTGCTAATTTCAATCATACAGGAAAAAGTCCTGGTTGCCAATCAAATGTTGGGGCTTTTGTCAAGAGGATCTTTTTTGAGCATGGAAAAACCCTTTGAAATAAGGCTTGAAATTGCCTTGCTTCAAAGGGGGTTCTCGATATTCTCCGTTCAGAATCTCACCTATCACGCTATGAGGCGGGGGTGGAGCTGTACTACACTATTTGCTTATTTTGCAGTCTGGCTCTTCTCGCCCTCTGTACATTTACCGCCCCAAAATCCAATCTACAATGTCCCGCAGTGCCGGGGTGTACACATGCCCCGGTTCCATGATGCTCTCAGCATGTTCGATGAAATTTTCTGCTGTGGTAGGGATAAAGGAGTGGTTTAAGTCCTCATATAAGCGGAAGGTGACGTTATCCTGCCCTGCAAATATCTCTTGAAACAGTGCAAAGTCTACATCAGCAAGAATTTGAAAATCTCTGCCGCCCTGCATCACCAAGATGGGCGCTGTGATGTTTTGCGCATAGTTTTCAAAGGCATGTACCATCAGATCCTTGAAATAGTATGCCATGGTACTGCCGCCAAGCATAGGAACCGGCGTTTCCTTTGCCGTGTCGCTCGGCATATCGGCAAGAGCGTCAGACAGTTCGGCGAGCTGGTCAAGCTCGACAAGCATATCTGCCATGTCCTTCTCTTCTACCAGGCCTTCTTCAATCGCTGTGGAGATGGACGCTCTCGTCTGTTCAATCAGTACTTCAAGAAAAGGACGTGGAGTGGCGCCCATCAAAACTAATCCAGCGAAATCTCCACCTTTTGTGTGGATGCGAGGCGCTAAGATTCCTCCTAAGCTGTGCCCAACGAGATAGGTTCTATCTGCATCAATGCGGGGGTCGGCTCTTAGCATTTCCGCCGCGAGAAGTGCGTCTTCTATCGACTCCTCCCATACCGTAAAACTTCCACCCAGCTCTTCCATCATTTGTAGGCCATGAGTGAAGGTTCTCTTGTCGTAGCGGATGACGGCGATCCCGTTTGCGGCCAAAAACTCAGCAATATCGCGGTAGGGCGTATTACCTGCTCCAGGCATAGTTCCGTCCATATCATTGGCCCCGGAGCCGTGGACAATCACAACAGCAGGCACTGGCCCTGTTACATCATCAGGCATGGATAATATGCCATCTAAGGGAAATGCTGTCCCCTCACCAATGACAATGGGATAGTCAACAAATCCCTCTCGCTGAATTGGCCCATCGGCAGCCTGACCGTTCCCTACATCAGCTGGGAGCGGAATGATTCCCGCTGTGGACAAGCCCGCGATTAGGCCATCTTCCGAAAAGATGATATTCCACCCCAAACCAGAGCTTTCGTGTCGCATAATGACACCGGAGATGTAAAATTCGTCTACCACGACATTTTCTATTTCGTGAATTGTAATAAAAGCCCCTGCGATTGCGATAATATCTTCTTCCCACATGGCCTGCAAAGCTTCTGCATCAATAAGCGCGGCCATGGTTTCGTCGAACATACCAACTGCGGCTTCAAAATCACTCCTTGTAATCGCAGTTACAAATTCTTCGGCCCGTTGATTGTAAAAATCCCAGTTTATATCGCCTGGGTTAACTTCATTCGGTGTGACATCTTCGCTTATTGTATCCTCACCTCCACTCCCACAGCCGCCGAGGGTGAAAAGCAACAAGACGGATAGGATAAGTGCGAGCGAAAGTTTGTTCCTAAATAGATGTTTCATATTTTCTGCTCCTTTTGTAGTAGTTATGTGCCAAGCATCGCCCAAATGGTGAGCGCAACACTGCCGACGAGCAATAGAACAATTCCGACGACTACCAGCTTCCCTGCCAATGTGCCCACATTCATGGTCATGCCAATTCCAAAACGCTTCTCTACAAGAAAACTGCTGTCATTTGGGTTGTTGTAAATAAAGCCGCCGACCCAATGTCGATCATCATCCCGCTCTACACCCTCGTTTTCTAACCCTAATAGTCTATTGCGCTCGGCTCGAATTTTATAGTGTGACATCACTGGGATGACAAGTGATACAAGGCTATAAATAGGGGCGACAATATACAAGGCGGTGGTGTTTTGGATTTCCGATAGATAAAAAATTACGACATAAAAGAGGCTTGATAAAATAGTTAAGAAAATTATACACTTTGACCATTGGCCTTTGAACACCTGGTTTAAGTGCAGGTTTATTTCCGTGTTTTCACTGTATGTTTTTGTTCGCATTTTGCCGATTGCAAGATAGATAGAGAAAAATAGCGCCAAGATGATTAGCCCGGCAATGATGATTGACCACGACAGTCTTTCTCGCTGTTCAAAGACGTTTCCGACAATTGGGACAAGCAACATGGCCAAGGGAAGAAGAAACCAGATTTTCGACATCATGAATGTGTCTTTTAATCTGCTTACCGCAGTATCAACAAAGAGTATGCGCTGCGCACCGACCTGCCACTGCTTTTCTATTTTTAGGGCGTACATTTGGGAAGCAAATTGAGTGATGGTTTTTATCTTTAAAGACAGAAGAACGACAAGCCAAAGGAAAAAATAAGCCATTGCAAGGGAAAAGTGTTCTACCATGAACAGCATAGGAATCATCAGCAACAAAAAGATGAGTGTGTATAGCGTATACGCTCTATGGTATTTTTTTACAATTTCGCTTACAGCCTCGTCTTTCAGGGCGTGGGCAGGCAGGCTTACGCCTAAAAGAATATTGCCGTTGGGGCGAGCTCCCGCTTGGCTTGATACATACAGCCCGATTAGAGCAATGAGCGCCGTTCCCATTAAGGCCATCAAAGTTATCATGCCATGCCTCCTGCGTAAAATAGGTCCATTTTGCCATAAACGTTTTCACATAGTTCCATGAACTCATCACGGCTTAAGCCTTTCAGGGATGATTCTGCAATGAGCAGTGTCAATTCGCTTTCCACCTTTTCGCGGAACTGTGTCGTTAAGTCGATCTGCGGGTTGACCTTCGCACCATGCCGTCGGTCGATTTCAATATAACCTTCTTGTTTCAATATGGTGTAGGTTTTGCTGACAGTCATTGTGTTGACGCCAATATCCTCCGCCATTTGCCGCACAGTGGGCAGTCCTTCTCCTAATTTTAAATCCCCGCACCCAATGCCCATCACAATTTGATTGCGGAGCTGAACATAGATTGGTATAGTGCTTGTAGTGTCTAGCTTTATAATCATTGCAAACCACCTTCCCAGTCGCAAGAGCTATTTGTCATATTAACTATAATACAAGCGATACTTATAGTTGTCAAGAGGATTTGAAAAACAGGCGCTATGGATATGGTGAGTATGATGTGAGCGCGGGGGTTGCACAACAATCTCAAGCGTTTTTTTGAAAAGTTTTAAAAAACACTTGAGATTTCGTTCTCTTTTTGATATTCTAGACGCGTGCTCTTTAGCGCGCTAATTTGCTCAAGTGCCGTGTTTCATTTTTTCTCGCTGGGGAGAGGACACACTAAATCTGGAATGCAAGGAGTATTGGTATGAAAAAATTAAAAATGCTTTTAGCCGTATTGCTGATAGCCGTAGTGGGTATAGCAAGTCTGAGCGCTTGCTCTCAAGGCAGTGCGGACGAGTTCACCGTTGGGATCCTGTCAGGTGCGCAAATCCCCGCGTTTGAATTGGGGACACCGGGGTTTCAAGATCGCTTGACAGAGTTGATGGAAGCGGAAGGAAAACAGGTGAACTTTATATATCAGAACGCAGGCGGCGATTCCGCCATGTCCACGACAATTGCCAATACGTTTGCCGCCCAGCAGGTAGATCTGATCTTCTCCCTGGGAACAAGCGCCTCCCAACAGGCGTTGCCGGTGGCGACCAATGCAGATATCCCGCTGGTATACGGTATCATCACCGATCCCGTCGGTGCGGGTCTCGTCACGGAAGTATCTACGGGTTCATCGAGCGCACTGCCAATGGAGACCCAGGTGGAGTTGTTGGAAGAGTTGCTGGGGAGCGCGCTCAATGCTGAAAACCGTGTCGCCTTTTTGTATACGACGGATGAGCCGAATTCCGTCGCCTCTCTTGAGCGGCTGCAGGGCGTTGCGCCTGAAGACACCATCGTGCCCTTCGGGATACCGGCAAATGGGTTGGAACATCTGACACAGCATTTTATCAATATTGCCGCAGACGAGACCATCCGCGGCATTTATATCCCCCAGGACAATCAGATCACAGGTCAAATGCAAATGGTGCAGAACTTAAACCGCAGTCAGAACCCGGAGCGCCGCTTGCCCGTGGTCGTGGCTGACCTGCCCATCGTAGCCGGCGGGGCGCTTGCGTCTCTATCCGTTGACTTTGCGGCCAATGGCGCCGCCGCCGCAGATATCGCCTTTGATATTTTGGTAAACGGAACCTGGCCCCAGACCTTTTACTCCCCCACCGCCGCGTCTCTATCCCTGTACATCAATGAGACAGAAGCCCAGGCCATTGGGTTTACGATCCCCAGCGCGCTGGCGGAGCGGGCAACTAGGACATTCTAATGACAGTTGACATGTTTTTAACCAGTATATACGGGAGCCTGGGCCAGGGGCTCTTATACGCCCCTGTGGCCATAGGCATCTTTATGTCCTTGCGCATCATGAAAAAGCCGGACCTGACCGTCGAGGGGACATTTGCGTTTGGCGCCGCGATTGCCATGACAATGTTGCACGGCGGCGCGCATTTTTGGACAACCCTCATCGTCGCGCCCATTGGCGGCGCCGTCGCAGGACTCACCACTGCGCTGATCCACACGAAACTGAAAATAGACGGGATTATTTCCGGCCTGCTTGTCACCATGGCACTGTTTTCCATCAACCTATTCGTGATGGGGGGCAGTACAATTTCCGCGCCCCTTGACAGCTTTATATTTGCCCCCATAAGGGGACACCTGGTGGCATTGGGCCTGCAGCCTTTCGATGCGCTTTTATGGTCTTACGTACTCGTAGGGGCGATCACGCTTATGGTGGTTATCTCTGTGTTGTTTTTCCTTTACAGCACTGCCTTCGGCCTGTCAATACGGGCCACGGGCGACAATGAGCGTATGGCTTGTTCCAACGGTGTAAACACAGACAGCCGCAAAATTTCCTCCCTCGTCATATCAAACGCGATTACCGGGCTGGCGGGGGCGCTGGTGGCACAGCAACAGAGCGGCGCCAATGTCAATACGGGAACAGGGGTTCTCGTCATCGGGCTGGCGTCCCTTGTGATCGGCGAGATCATAACGCCTAAGAACGGGAGCATGTTGACGCGATTGCTGTTTATTTCCCTCGGTTCGTTTATCTACTTTAGCTGTATATCCCTGGTCATCGTCTCCGGGCTGCTCAGCCCCGATTGGACACGTCTGCTCACAGCTGTGTTTGCCTTGGGCGCGTTGTGCATACCAAAACTGCGCCAAATGTATTCCAAGAGGCGGATCGAGGTGGCCAAATGATAGCACTTGAAAATATATCTATGATTTTTGACAATGGGATCGAAAAAAATCATGTGTTGAAGTCTCTAAGCCTCTCTATCCCCGAAGGGCAATTTGTCACAATGATCGGCGGCAACGGCGCCGGCAAAAGTACACTTTTTAATATTATAAACGGCAATATACACCCCACGTCAGGGTCAATCTTTTTTGACGGGGAAGATATCCAGCGAAAAAGCCACAGCGCCCGGGCGGCTATGATCGCCCGTGTGTATCAAGACCCCAATTTCGGAGTCTGCCCTGACCTGACCATCGCAGAAAACATGGCATTGGCCTATTCCCGCAGTAAATGGCGGGGGCTCCAATGGGCCATACGCAAACGAGATATCGCTTTTTTCAAAGAAAAGCTGGCCGAGTTCGACTTAGGGCTGGAAAACATGTTGCGCAAAAAAGCGTCGCTGTTATCAGGCGGACAGCGCCAGGTTGTAACGCTGCTCATGGCGACTTTGCAAAAGCCCAAGCTGCTGCTTCTGGATGAGCACACGGCGGCACTGGATCCGCGGATCGCAAAGCAGGTCATGGGGATCACAAAAAAACTGGTTGAGGAACAAAACATCACAACCATCATGATTTCCCATAACATGAGCGATGCCATTGCATACGGCGACAGATTGATCATGCTCGACGGCGGCGAAATAGATTTGGATGTCTCCGGCGATGAAAAACAGACCCTCACCCCGGCGGAGTTGATTACGAGGTTTGAGGCATAGGAATACAGGCGTTTATCGAAAATAACAAAGCCTTGGAATCTAGTGATTCCAAGGCTTTGGATTGTTTGGTGGAGATATGCGGGATCGAACCGCAGACCTCTTGAATGCCATTCAAGCGCTCTCCCAGCTGAGCTATACCCCCACGTATGCGTTTCGCAAGGGGTATTTTAGCACGAACGCATCCAATTGTCAATATAATTATCCGTGATCCGTTGTCAAATGACGGGAAATTCGGTACAATATACGCATATCGAAAAAAGGTGGAGGCGGGTGACTTATGAAGCGAACTGCAATTTTGGTGATCGTCTTATTCCTCCTTGTCGCTACGGGCGGGGTGCTGTTGTACTATGGGCTGTCCCTGCGGCAGCCGGAGGATTCTATGGTGGGAGAACATTCTGCCATAGAAGATATACGGGAAAGTGAAGATTTTCTTCCCGGCGAGCCTGAACCGGAGGGGACGCCGCCACCTACTGTTCTGATATATCAAACAATCACGGCGACAGAGGCGCTGGAGATGATGGAGAGCGGAGAACCCTTTGTTCTGCTGGATGTCCGCGCTCTTTCAGAATTTGAGGAGATGCATATAGCGGGCGCAATCCTGATCCCCGGGCAAGAACTTGCCGTGCGTACCCCGGCAGAATTGCCGGATCAGGATGTGCGGATTTTGGTCTACTGCCGGAGCGGGCGCAGGAGTGCCGATGCCGCCCGGATCCTTTTGGAGTTAGGGTACACGAATGTGTACGATATGGGCGGTATTCTGGATTGGCCCTATGAGGTTGTGCGATAGAAACGAGTCTTGTGACATGAAGCGTCACAAACACTTGTCGATGATTTACTTCGTGAAATCAGATTCCTTCATTTTTTGAATGTTTGAATCGGAAACTAAGTATACATCACCATAAAACTCCATTTCACCATTTTTTACACGGATAACGCTCTCATAACATGCCACATATACATCTATTGTTTGTGAAAGCGGAAACAAATCATTCTCAAACAGCTTGGAATTGTTCATGTCGATATGCGCTTCAAAAGCAAAATAATCGAACCCGAGACCATCCGTACCCTTACTTTTTCCGGCTGTATATCGTGCACTGCCAATAGAGATATATTTTGAAGCAATCCATTTCGCACTCATATTCATAGCGCCTGCACTAACACCCATTATAACGGTGGCCTTGCTTTTTCTGATGGCTGCAAGCAGGTCATATTCATCCAAAAATGCTCTTTGTGCAGCCGCCTGACCGCCAAGAAAAAAGATGGCGGAAGCATTTTTTACGACAACATGCGTATCTTCCTTCGTTGTTCGATAATCAATCAAGGAATACGCATCAAAACCGACACCTGCGGGTTCAAGCCATGGGTCCCTTGCGATGCTGCATTGTTCGATATTGAAAGCGTAGTCAGCAGGGTTTGAACCAATGAATACAAGGGATTTCCTTTCGGGCAGATCATGAAGTAGTGCGCCTGCTACTTGTTTGGGCATGCTCTCATTAAACCAATCGAAATAATAATGTACTTTCATAAAATCGATCCTTCCCAATAAAATGAACGTATACAGTCATCAGAGCATTGCACTAAAACAGTGCCAGAGGCAGTTGCTCCAGAGAAGAAAACTTCCGCCAGAGCTGGCTGTAGGTCTCCTCGGTGGGCGGAAGCTGATCGGGGATCATAGCCGGGATGCATCCGGCCCGGTGGGCGCCTAAGATGCCGATGGGAGAGTCGTCCAGCACGAGGCACTGGGCCGGAGGATAGCCTAGCTCACGGGCCGCGCGGAGGAAGATATCCGGGGCGGGTTTGGCGTATTCCACCATATCAGCCGTGACGATAGCGGTAAAATATTGTGAGAGCCCCGCCGCCTCCAAGAACGCCTCCGCCACGGCATAGAGATTGGAGGAGCCGATGGCCAACGGGAGTCCCTTCTCGTGTAGAAGATGTACCAGTTCACGGGCAAACGGCATACAGGGCATTCCGTGCTCTATAATATAGTTCTCAATCCACTGGGCCATAATGGGCATGGCCTGCTCCGTGGTGAAGGTGGGGCCGTAGTGGGCTTGGAAAATTTTTTCGGAGTCCTCGTAGCCGATGCCGATGGTCAGCCGTGCAACTTCGACGACATGGGGGAGCCCCAGGGCCTCCCCTACGGGAGCCCAGGCCTGGAGATACAGTTGCTCTGTGTCAAAGAGCAGCCCGTCCATGTCGAAGATGACCGCTTTGATATCCAATTTCTCCACTGCCCCTGTCAGGGGCATAGTGAGGAGATAATCCTTGCAGACATAGCCGTTTCCCACGTCAATCTCCACTTCGCCCCGGCGGATAAAACCCATACGGGCATAAAAAGCGAGGGCGGCGGCGTTAAGCCGGTCACAAGTGAGGCGGATCTGGCTGCACCCGCCGCCCAGCTCAGCGATGACTCGGTTGAGTAGTGTGCGGCCCAGCCCGGATCCCTGCTGGCTGGGGTCCACATAGAGTTTGCTCAAAACAAGGCTTTCTCCGTCCACATATCCGGCGGTGTAGCCGATTACTGCGCCGTCTAACTTGGCGATATAATAGCAATGCCCCCGTTCTGCCGTGTCCCGAGAAATGGCAGCAGGGCTTTGAAACGTGTCCAGCATATGGTCAATCAACCCCGCCGGGTGGGGGGGCGTTTTATAGGTCATATGCCATATCTCACGGGCAAAGGCGCTGATGGCGGGACTGTCGTCCGGTGCGGCAGTTGAAATAAATATGGATGGGTGCAAGGCGGCGTCCTCCTTGGGGATTTGCCTGTATTGTACCATGTCGGGGCGGGGGGCGCAATCTTACTGTTAAGATCCGTTGCTTGTTTTTTGCGCCGCATTGCGCTATACTAAGGATATCTTACCATTGGGAGCTTATTTATGCCAAACACATCAGGCCGATTCAGTAAGTGGAAAAAGGGCGGGGTTCTGCCCATATTTTTTATCGCCATAATATTGATCGCCGTTATTTTGATCGGAGTTTTCCTCCTGTGGCCCGGGCAACAAGGGCCGGAATTTTTGAATCCATTTTTATTTCCCCTGGAGTATGAGGAGTTGATCTACAGGTATAGCGAACTCTACGACTTAGATCCCTACTTGGTCATGGGGCTCATCCGGGCGGAGAGCAGTTTTATCTCAGATGCCGTTAGCCCCGTGGGGGCCAGGGGGCTAATGCAGATCATGCCCAACACCGCCGAGTGGCTGGCGGAGGATCGGATGGGGATCAACTTCCACGTGGACGACCTCTTCAACCCGGCCTATAATATCCGCATGGGGACGTATTATTTGCGGTTGCTCCTAAACATGTTTGAGGAGCAGGATACGGCCCTGGCCGCCTACAACGCCGGCATGGGCAACGTGGGGAACTGGCTCCAAGACGAGCGGTACAGTGCGGATGGGAGAACCCTGCATACCATCCCCTTTTCTGAAACCCGGTACTATGTGCCCCGGGTGAACCGCTATATGGAGATTTACAGAGAACTCTACGGAACGCAAGACGAAGAGGTGTCACCATGACACACTGGCTGGAACTGACCATTGACACACCGGCGGGACAGACGGATTTGGTCACTGCCCAGTTGAACGCACAGGGAATCACCGGCCTGATGATTCAGGATGAAGCGGATTTTTTACAGTTTCTAGAGGATCACCAACCCTATTGGGATTACGTGGATGAGGATCTGCGCACCGCAATGGCGGGGGTGAGCCGGGTGACCTTCTATCTGGAGGATACGCCAGCGGGCCAAACCCAACTGGCTACCTTGAAAAATATCCTCTCCTGGCCTATTGCGGCACGGAACGTACAGGAGGAGGACTGGGCAAATAGTTGGAAGCAGTATTTTCGTCCCCTGCCTGTGGGCCGGCGGATTTTGATCGTCCCCCAGTGGGAAACCGTCGATCCCGGTGACCGGGTGCCGTTATCGATCGATCCGGGCCTGCTCTTCGGTACGGGATCCCACCCCACCACCAAGCTCTGCCTCGGCGCGCTTGAGCGGTTGGTGCGCCCCGGACAGCAGGTGCTGGACTTAGGCGCAGGGAGCGGGATTTTATCCATCGCCGCCCTGCTCTTAGGTGCCGGACACGCCACGGCCTGTGATATCGACCCCAACGCCCCCAGGGTGGTCCGGGAAAATGCGGCCCAAAACCACTTGGACGAACGGCATATCACGCCCCTGTGCGGCGATGTGCTGGCGGAGGGTCCCCTGCGCAGGGAGATCAACGGGAGGCAGTATGATCTGATTCTGGCAAACATTGTGGCCGATGTCATCATCGCCCTATCCGGCACGGTTGCCCCTTGGCTGGCCCCCGGCGGATATTTTATCGCCTCCGGCATCATAGATGGCCGGGAGGGAGAAGTAGAAGCGGCACTCTGCGCCGGCGGATTTAATATCCGGGAGCGGCACGAAGAAGACGGTTGGCATTGTTTCGTGTGCGGATTAGGGAAAAAACGGGAATCCGCACTTCATTCTTGACGAACTTTGTCGGTTGCTGTACAATGTAGTGTAAATTACAATTTTCATTTCAGATAAATCCGGCTGTGCCGCTTGCCGGAAAAGCGGTGACCGTGCTTTTGCACGGGGCGAGGGAGCGTTATGTCCATTGTTCCCAGAGTAAAATGTAACCGGTGTGACCGGAGTTTTTCTGCACTCAAAAATCAGTGCCCTTACTGCGGTGCGCCCAGAGCCCGTATGGGCAAGGTTCTCGCCAACGTCTCGGCACCTGGGGCGAAGTTGATTATCCGCGGCCTTCTCCTGCTGGCCATTTTGATTACGGTCATCAGTATGATTACCTTAGATTTGAGTGGAGATCCTGCGGCACGTCCCCCGGCTGACGGCGGGACGACCAATGTGGCCAACGGGCCGGAGGAGCCAAACGGCGAAAACGGCGACGACCCGGATGATCCCACGCCGACACCTATGCCAGTAGAAACGCCCGAACCGGCCCCGGCTGTGACCTCTGTGGCGATCAGCTGGCGGTTCCAGGTCGGCAATATCAACGAAATGACCCTCCGTATCGGGGACACACTGGATGTCTGGGCCAATGTATTTCCTGTTGATGCTGATGTGGATATCCGCTGGGAGACGGCAAACCCCACGGTGGCCAATTTTACCGTCAACGCAGACAACTTGAGAGAGATCGAACTGGAGGCCAGAGGCGCCGGTAATACAATCATTACTGTCACGGCGGGAGGACATACCGCCGAGTTGATTGTCCGGGTATGGTAGGAAAAGTATTGACAACCTCCCCCCATTGGGGTACAATACTTCTTGCCTGTGGGGACGATTAGCTCAGCTGGTAGAGCATCCGCTTGACGTGCGGGAGGTCAGCAGTTCAAGTCTGTTATCGTCCACCAGCATACCTCTTATGACCACTCCTCACATAGAGGTGGTTATAAGAGGTTTTATTTACCCTATTCGCCGGAGCTTTCTGGTTCGCTTCGTACATCCTGTCGGTGGAGGGAATTTATGCTTTCTGTGTTCAGGCGAACAGATAAAGAAAAAATTGCGCTGCTCCTACTATTTTCAATTTTAACGTTTGTACAGCTTTGGGTGGCAAGATCACTCCAATTTGTACCTGTTGCAGATGCGGGAAGTATCTTTTCCGGAGCGGTGGGGCTTGCAACGACGGGCGAACTTCCTAATCCCGAGTATTTTGCCAGGTTTGGAAATCAATGGGGACTGCTTATATTTATCTCTGCATTTTTTTGGGTTGGGCAAGTTTTCACTCAAAACTTTTTTATGATATATGCCGGTGTTTTGACACTTCTAATCAATATCGGTCTCTATGCGCTATATGATTTGGTTAAAACGAGATTTAACAAACGTGTAGCTTTTATTATTTTGGCGATTGTGCTCCTGTTCCCCAAAATATATTTTTTCCCATCAAAGATATACACAGATGCCGCCTCTGTGGCAATGCCTATTATTGCGCTTAATTTGTTTTATAGAATGCGAGCAGAAGAAAGCAAAAAATGGGTTTTATTCGCTGTTTTAACTGGGGTTGTACTTGCCCTCGGCGCGGCATTTAAGCCGACCGTTGCGATTATGTTTATTGCTATGGGAATGCTCTCATGGATATATAAAGCGCATGTGCGGCTTTATAAAGGGCTTTTGATTGCAGGCATTGTAATGGCGATCTTGCTCTCGGCGAACATGCTCAGCCGGAATCTCGCTCTCGGGGATGAAATGTTAGAGCGGCATCAGGCACCGTGGTTTCAGTGGTTTGTCATGGGCCTAAAAGAAGAAGACTTGGAAAATAACATGTGGATCGGAACAAATACAGAACCTTTTTATAGCAGGACTGTCCACATGGAAGTACGCGCAGAAAGAGAAGCTTTTATCCGGTCGGAACTTGTTAGACTCGTGGATGAGAAAGAAACCATGGGAGATTGGGCAAGGCTTTTTGTAAAAAAATATATTGTGCTTCACTATAGAGGAGACTTTGCGCCCGGATGCACCATCGTATTTTCAGAGGATGATTCGGGGCTAAAGGCATGGTTTGGAGATATTAGATTTTCAGCACCTTACGTTGCATATAACAGGGTGATTCTATATAGCATTATATTTCTTGCCTATATTTCGATTTTCTTCAAAAGACGAGACTGGGTGGCCTCTTTGGCACTATTCGGTGTTTATTTTTTCTTTGTATTCCTCAGTGAAGTAAGCCCGCGGCAATTATCGAACTATCTTTTTATTTTCTTCTACTTGTCTTCCATCAGTATAGACGGCATTCTGCGAAAATTAGGATGGAATGGACAACAAAATGTGAGAGAACCCCTGTAACCTATAGATTACAGGGGTTCTCTTGTCTGAGTTCTGTGCTCAGAGCGCATGCGCTGATCTCGCGCTGTTTACAAGTTTCCCAGCCGAAGCCCTTTGATAAAGGCCTCCACCTGCCGCTGTTTCCCCTCGTCTAAAGTTTGGAGCAGAGAGAGGATATTACATTCCAGCGCTGTCATTTGGGCGGTTGCGCTTGGCCTTCGCACATCGGAATACCCGGCGAGAAAATCCAGGCTGACACGAAAAAACTCCGCTAACTGGATACACGTCTTCATATCTGGGAGGCGATCCCCCGTCTCATAGAGACTGATGGTAGACTGAGACGTATTCAAATGCATCGCCAAACCGCCCTGATTCAAATGCCGCTCCTGCCGCAATTGCCGAATTCGATTCATTTCGACACCTCCAGACAAATTATATACGATATCTATCAATTTATAACAAATCCTGGTAATAAATATTTATATATAGAATATTTAAAATTGAAATTTGAAATAAATAGTATTAAAATTACTAATATTCCTGGCTAAACGCAATGTGACCGTCAACATATATAAATACAGAGAGCATTCTGACAATATTTCAGATCTCAATGAAACACTTGCATTTTCGATGAAGTTCGCCTATAATGGAAAGTCAGAAGTCAACATAATATTGGAAAGGACGCATCATGAAGAAATTCAGACGCATGTTTGCCGCCCTGTTGGCGGTTACGCTTCTAGTGGGTTTGTTTCCCTTAGAAACTACAGCAGAGGCTTTCACCCCGGCCCACAGTGTGATCCGGGTGGGGATCAACGGCTACCGGAGTTGGCAGGTTACGCCAAACGTCACTTTGACCAATACCGGGGGACTCCGGATTGGAACTTTTAACGCCTCCCGGCAGTTTGTCCCCACCGGCAACACATTCACGACCTTGCGGGTCGCAGGCAGCGGCGCAAATGTGACAGTGACCGATGGGGCCGGGGCGACAGTGTTTACCGGGGCCAGTGTGAGCATCGGGCCGGTCAACTCCTCCATTACCACTACATATGCGCTCCCCAATGCGAGTTTTGGGGGCAACGTCAGGAGTAGTTTTTACTTCTTCGGCGGATTTCGCTTTCACTCCTCCGGCGGCAACCTGACGGGAATCAACTATGTAAACATTGAGGATTATGTCCGTGGTGTGGTGCCCTATGAATCCATCCCCTCTTGGCCATTGGAAACGCTCAAAACCCAGGCCCTCACCGCCAGGACTTTCGCCGTAGCGAACTTTGGTCGCCGCGGCGCTCACGGGTTCGATGTCTCCAACACCACGTGGTGTCAGGTTTACAGAGGCACCCACGGCGCCAACGCCAACACAGACCGGTCCGTCCGTGATACGGCGGGACAGCTCATCCTCCACAACGGCCGTCCCATTGAAGCATTATACCACTCCTCCAGCGGCGGCGCGACAGAGAATGTACAAAATATCTGGGGAAACCCCAGAGCGTATCTCTTGGGCGTATTGGATCCCGGTGAGCAGAATCCCGCTTCGCACCGGTGGTCCCGCACTCTCACGGCGGCGGAACTCCGCACCCACATGCGCAACCGGGACTCCGGTTTCAACTTGCCGGATATTACAAATGTAATTCCCGTCTATACGGAGTTGGGGAACATGTACTCCATCACATTTGTAGCCTCCAACGGCGCCACACGGACGTATAGCCGCGGCGCGGCGCGGACTGTTGTCCTCGGCGGACTACATAATGTCACCAGCCAACGGTTTACCATTACAAGCAATGCACCGAGCGCGCTGGCACTGGAGGCATATGGTGACCTCCACTTTGAGCCCGATGTCACAGAAGACGACCTGGATCTCTTCCCATTAAGCGATCTGCACATCTACCACAGCGAAGCGGAAATTTTCGCAATGCTTGAGGCGGGGCTGCTGGACGATATGCCGGATGGCATCGTCGCGCATCAATGTGATGCGGAGGGGTATGAATCCATTGATCCGGCCTCCGCTCGGACGTTTACCATCACCAATTTCGGGTTCGGCCACAATGTGGGGATGAGCCAGTGGGGCGCCCACTCTCTGGTCCAAAGGGGATTCACCTACGACCAGGTCATTCATTTCTACTACGCCAATGTGACCATCTCTGGCCGCGGCCCAACTCAGCCGCCCGAGCCCCCCGGTCCAGTTCCGTTTATCGACGTTCCGGCCAATGCGTGGTTCTACAATGCGGTGAACTACGTCAGAGAGCAAGGACTTATGTTGGGCACCTCCCACAATACCTTTGCCCCTCATGAACTCACTACCCGGGGCATGTTTGTGACCCTCCTGGGCCGTATGGCGGGGATTGACCCGCTGAATTACGCCCATACCGGTGTCATTACAGGCAGTATAGTCAACCACCGCTCCGGCCCCGGCACGAACTACCCGATTATCGGCACGTTTCCCCGCGACACTGTGGTGCGGATCACTGGTGTACGGGGCGGCTGGTTCCAAGTTACCCACAACAGCAGAGTGGGCTATGTCTCCGGCGATTTCTTGGCCCCCCAGCCGGGCACCCACGCTGATGTGGCCCCGGGGCATTTCTACACCCCTTACGTGGAATGGGCCAGCAGAGCCGGAATCGTCACCGGCACCGGAGACGGCAGATTCCTGCCCGGCGGCACCATGACCCGGCAGGAGATGGCTGTGTTCCTCCACCGCTACAGCACGGCGATGGGGATCACCCTCCCACAAGATACCACTCTCCCGGCCTTCCGCGATCTGGACACAGTGGCCCCTTGGGCCAGAGACGCCGTGATCGCCATCCAGCGGGCGGGGATCATCCAGGGCACAGGAGACGGTTATTTTGAGCCCCTGGGTCTAAGCGAGCGGGCCGCCGTGGCCACTTTGATCGCAAATTTCCACCAACGCCACGGATAAAAGACATCTGGGCACGGTAAAAAAACGTTCTCCCTTTGTCAAAGGAAATTTTCCCTTGACAAAGGGAGAAAAAATGCGTAAAATACTTAGGCTGACTATTTCATTGATTTAGTTAGCGTGATATCTATGCGCCAGTAGCTCAGCAGGATAGAGCAACTGCCTTCTAAGCAGTAGGCCAGGGGTTCGAATCCCTTCTGGCGTACCAGTGCGGCGCATGCGTCGCACGGTTATGGTGGGTGTAGCTCAGTTGGTTAGAGCACCGGATTGTGGTTCCGGGGGTCGCGGGTTCGAATCCCGTCATCCACCCCATATTTATCCCAGTGGGATGTCGCCAAGCGGTAAGGCACCAGACTTTGACTCTGGCATTCGAAGGTTCGATCCCTTCCATCCCAGCCAAGATCCCCACGGGGTACTTACCCCACGGGGGCCTATACGACCCATTAGCTCAGTCGGTAGAGCATCTGACTTTTAATCAGGGTGTCCGGCGTTCGAGTCGCCGATGGGTCACCAAAAAAGACAGAGGACGACGCAAATGCGTTTTCCTCTGCCTTTTTCGTTATATGCAAAAAAAAACGGGCGAATGCATTTTGCATTCGCCCGTTTGCTTCTCTATCCGTAAATTCGCTGGAAATTCGCAATCAGAGTAGCCACGGCGGCTCGCTCACTTAGACCCAGGGGCTCAAAATAGCCGGCGCCCGTGCCCTGGATGATCCCCGCCCGCTGGATGGCGATTACGGCGTCTCTGGCCCAAGGGGCCACTGTGTCCAGATCGCGGAAGGCCGGGAGGGTGTTGTCCTGCGGGAACGTGATCTCCATTGCCGTGCTGTAGCGGTGAAGGAACACGGCCATCTCCTGCCGGGTCATGGTGTCGGCGGGCAGGAATCTGCCGTCTCCCGTGCCGGTGACGATCCCGGCTCTGCTGGCCCACTCCACGTAGGGGGTGTAGAAATGCCCCGGGGCCACATCGGAGTGGGTGCCCGGTTGGGGGGCAAAAAAGTCCCCGGAGACGTAGCCGGTTCTGTTGTCGCCGACGACCCGGAACCAGCCGTCCCGCACCCCGACGATCCGCAGGGAGGTGTCGCGGGGAAACGTGCCGATAATGGGGTAGTTCGTACCGGGGCCGGAGCGGTGGTTGACCACACTGCCTGTGATGATACCGGTATGGGCGTAATTCAGCGGATCAATCCCCGCCATGCGGCCCAGGAGGGTCACAAACATGCCCCGGGTGGTGAGTTCGTAGGGGGCAAAGGTATTGTGAGAAGTGCCCAGCATAAGCCCCCGCTCGAACACAAAGAACACGTGGGGGTGATACCAGGCCCCTTCAGGGACATCGTTGAAAGGGAGGCCCGTCAAGGCAAATTCGACGGTGACCGAATGGTCTTGTGTGATATCGGGGAGCGTGACCTGGCTGGGTGTCCCCACATCTATACCGTCTACCAGCACACGGCTGACAGAAAAGCCGGAGTTGGGTGTAAAGACAAAAGTTTGACTGGCGCCCTCTGCCACATTGACATATCCGGCGGGGATGATCGTACCGCCGGGCCCGGCGGAGGCGGAGACGGTGTGCCGTTGTCCCAGTCCCACATCCACAGCGGGGTCCGGGGTGAAACGGACGTTATCAATGGTGTTGCTCCGGTACAGGGCGAAGCCCCGGTCAAAGGTCTGGCCGATTAGAGCCTGTAAATTCCCGGCGTTGCCGCCCACGCCCCATCGGCGGAGGCGGGGGGTGGGGATGGTCTGATCCATGATCTCACGGCGGCCAAATTGCCGTTTGCGTCGAACTCCACCGCCGTCACAACCATGTTGTGATGAGAGGCGTTAAACACATCGCCCACTTGGAGGGCGTTAAGGTTTTGAGTGATCCGATGGGCGTGAATGGGGAATGTCCCCGTATGGGTGCGGTGGGGATGATCCAGCGCCCAGGATACAAAGCTGGAACAGTCGGCCCCGAAGTAGGGCGCCCTTGTGGCGTGGGTGCCGTTGAAGGAGAAACTGGTGTACATGACACTGTTAATATCCTGTACGGCGGCGGCGAAGGTGGAGAGGGTCGCCCCCCACGGGATGTAGCGTCCCCGGGTCACCGGCTGGGCGTAGGGGATGCCCACAACAGTCTGTCCGGCGCGATAGATCGTATTCCCCCGCCAGCCTATAATGTCTTGCAGAGGTGTCCAACGGATTTCCGCCTGCTGTCTGGCCCGCTTGACCACGTTCTGCTGAGATTGGGTCAGAGGCAGAGAGTGGGTGGTGGCATTTAAAGGCACGAGGATGGGCTCAAGCACAACCCCCGCCAGATAATCCGCCAGAGCCTCTGCGCAGACGGGGCAATCTTCGTGGGCGGTATCGCTGTAGCTCCAGGGGGAGATTCGAATATCCCCGAGGGAATAGGGCCTGATCGACAGAGGATCGCCGGTGAAGAGAGTGTCAATGGCCACCTGGTAGTCGGCAGTTCCCCGGCGGAGGATCAGATAGCTGTCTTCTGTGAAGAAACGGGTGACGCCGGATTCGATATACCGATCGTCTGCGAACAGGGTGAAGTTCCCCAGATATCCCGCAGCGTAGACGGTGCCATGAGCTGTGGGGATGAACCCAGTCACGGAAAACGCCGTTTCATCGGTTTGGATCTCGCCGGTTTGGAGGTCTGCGCGGTAGACTCTCTCCTCCGAGAGAAATAGCGCCATGGCATCTCCTGTGATGTAGAGCTGATCAATGGGCGCGGCCCATTCCAGAAGGGTCTGGGGTGCGCCGTCCGGAAGTTCGATTCGGCGGAGGAGGGTCGCCTCTCCCGGCAGGACGTAGTAGAGGCCGCCGCCTATGGCGTTGAGGTGCATACCGGGTTCCGGCGTGAGCTGTGTGTCGTCTAAGTAGATTCCCGTGGCGTCGGCCCAGTAGAGGCCGCCGTCCGATTGGGCCATTTTCCCGCCATTTAGGCTGTTGATCGGGCTGTTCCCCAGCGCAAATGCCGCCTCATAGGGGGCCGCTAGGGCCGGGATAGACGTCAAAAGAAGTGCTAGAATGAGAATCATTGTGCCGATGTGCTTTGTTCGATGATGCATAAAAATACCTCGCTGTTTTTATGGGCTGTTTTCGCTTTCGATCCCCCGGGTCATGTAGTAACTGAGGGTCAGAAGACTGTCAGAAAAATGGATGTTCTCCACCACCACATGGGGGCTGGAGACGGTCAAGTCTTCGTTGGTGAAGTTCCAGAGGCCCCGGATCCCGGCCGCAATGAGTCGTTCGGCCATGGCGGGGGCGCTCTCAGCGGACATGGTTAATACCGCTACATCTGGGCGGTTTTTTTGAAATTCGGCCTCCAAGTTGTCCACATGGCAAACAGTCAGGCCGGACATGGTCTGCCCGACAATGGCCTCCGAGATGTCGAACACGCCCACCAGGCGGACGCCGTAGCGGGAAAAGGGGAAGTTGCTGATGATAGCCCGACCCAAGTTACCGGCACCGACGACCACGGCCCGCCGCCCCTCGCTGATGCCGAGGATATCGGATACTTCCCGGATGAGCATTTCCACCCGGTAACCATATCCCCGCTGGCCGAACTCGCCGAAGCAAGAGAGGTCCTGCCGGATCTGGGAGGCGGGAATCCCCATGCGCCGCCCCAGCTCCTCAGAGGAGATGCGGATCGTACCGTCTTTGTGGAGTGTTTCCAAATAGCGTAAATACCGGGGGAGGCGCAAGATAACATTGTGGCTGATTTTCGTTTTTTTCATAACTGCAACATCGTCTCCTCCTTTGGATTGGCGATTATTGTACCATAAAATAATTCAAATTGCAACTCCCCCAACCATTGCAAAATCAAGAGTTTTCAGACTATCAACCAACCTAGAACCCTGAAAAAAAGGATACACTAGACGCACACTAGTAACACATAAACCGTACAGATTTTTCAGTTTCAAAAGCAAAAACTATGCCCGCTGTACAAGGCGTTTAATATGTATGGCGGGCACTTGTCATACAAGAATTGAACTGTCCACAAGCAAAGGCTTTAACGAAACGGAAAAGGACATGGGTTAGCCGTGCCCTCACCGTAATCTTAATTGCAATAAAGTTTGACTATAATCCAAAGGACAGGTGTTTTCTCCTCGACCTTTGAGTTATGAGCGCGATTTGGGGTGTGCTTGTTTACATTGATTTCAAGAAAATGTTAGAAGAATAGAGACAGATTTCCGTTGGCTTTCATCAAGAAGATCAAAACTCGTCATTTATTGCATCTGTTGGCCTTTGACTAAAAATCACAAAAAGTCACAGGTTTTCACGGTTTTGCTAGATTTCCGTGGAAAAAGGCGTGTCCATTGAAAAGGAGTGAAAAATGTGGTACCCTGTCAATA
>Ga0123355_10002692_pt1 | contig 25188 bp, 24 predicted proteins | sample TergutEmb28metaG_3_FD_89872 | JGI IMG/M metagenome (GOLD analysis project Ga0123355, IMG submission 89872) | Embiratermes neotenicus P1 segment gut microbial communities from Petit-Saut dam, French Guiana - Emb289 P1 | ecosystem: Host-associated > Arthropoda: Insects > Digestive system > Gut ...
ATGATGCCCCCGGTCGCCCGCGCCCTTATCGTCGGCACACCAAAATGCACAACGGCAACCTGTAGGGACGGTCGCCCTCGACCGTCCGCGGACGACCGGGGGCAGTCGTCCCTACAAGATCATTTCAGCGTGTTGTACATTGTAGAATGATGCCCCCGGTCGCCCGCGCCCTTATCGTCGGCACACCAAAATGCACAACGGCAACCTGTAGGGACGGTCGCCCTCGACCGTCCGCGGACGACCGGGGGCGGTCGTCCCTACAAGATCATTTCAGCGTGTTGTACATTGTAGAATGATGTCCCGGCCACCTGCGCCCTTATCGTCGGCATTGAGGCGATCGCCTCGATAATGTGCCGCAGTGACGGGGCTACACAGGGGGATATTCCATTTTTTGTTGACATCTTGCGGACAAGTGTTACACTTAGTATATACAGAGAGAGGCAGGTGCATCCAAATGAGCAACCCCCCAAGACAGGCGCTGAGTGAAATGCGTAAGACACACGACAGCAAAGTCCAAATAATCCCCGCCCACGACGGCGCATCTATCCGGGTGGCCGGGTTTGCGCCGTATCCACGGCCTGTCGAACTCGCCGGGGTGATCCAGATCGTCCACGGGTTTGGGGAGAGCATGGGCCACTATGGCGATGTGGTGGATTTTTTCACCCAGAGCGGATACGCCTGCGTCATCCACGACCAGCGGGGATTCGGCGAGATGCCGGACAAGACCCCTGCGGAGCGGCGGGGAGCCAGGGGGATTATCCCCAGTTATGACCATCTGCTGGAGGACGTCAAAACTGTCCGCAATCAAATAGCGCTCTGGTATCCGGAGGCACCGGTGATCCTGTTGGGACACAGCATGGGCGGCGGCGTTGCGGCCAACTATCTCCTCCGATACCCAGTGGGAGACTATGAAAAAGCCATTTTGGAAGCGCCATGGTTCAGACTATACAAGCCGTTGTCCCCAGCACTTGATCTATTGGCAAAGATTCTAGGCAAGATCAGCCCCAAGATCGTCACCCGTGCAAAGATGGATACAGACGCCCTCTCCCGGGAGCAGGCCGTCCTCCACGGACAAAAGGGCGACGATGTATTCCACAACCGCATGTCCCTCCGGCTGTATACGGGGGCCGTCGCCGGGGGGGAGTACGCCCTGGAACACGCAGCCCAAATTCCGATCCCCACCCTGGTGTTGGGGGCGGGGGCGGATAAAGTCCTATCCACAGCGGCGATCCGCGCCTTCGCCGACAGGGCGGGGGAGCAGGTCACATATATAGAGTACCCGGACGCCTATCACTGCCTGCATCGAGATACCGCCGGGCCGGAGGCGCTGGCGGATATGTTGACGTTCTTGAAAAGCTGACAAAAAGCGTGGCCGGATGGCCACGCTTTTGCCGGTAATAGGGGAAAGTAGATTATTTGCCTCGGTTATTTTCAGTATTCGGCTGTCCGGACTGCTGTTGCCTGTTCTTCTGCTGTTGCTGCTGCTGTTGTTCTTGCCTCTGCTCCGGTTGATTTTTCATATCACCGGATTGGTTGTTTTTCTTGTTCTTCGCCACGAGAGAAACCCTCCTTTCAGCTGGTTTATCCATAGTTTTACCCATTACAGGAATTTTATACTATCTATTTCTTGCCGGGACAGCCCATTTATGCTAAAATGATCAACGAACGATCATTAAAAATACAGGATGGAGCGTATCATGGCTGGTCATTCCAAGTGGAACAATATCAAACAGAAAAAAGGAAAAACCGACGCCCAGAGAGGGAAGATTTTCACCAAAATATCCCGGGAACTCATCGTGGCGGTCAAAGAGGGCGGGGGAGACCCTGCTTCCAACGCGAAACTGCGGGATGCCATTGCTAAGGCCCGCGCGGCCAACGTGCCAAACGACAATATCAAACGGGTGATCGAAAAAGCCGCAGGCGGGGACAACACCACCTACGAGGTGGGGACCTACGAGGGCTACGGCCCCTCCGGCGTGGCCGTCATCGTGGAGACCATGACCGACAACAGAAACCGCACCGCCTCGGATATGCGGCACTATTTTGACAAGTACGGCGGCAACCTGGGTACAGAGGGCTGCGTGGCCTGGTCCTTTGACCGCAAGGGCGTATTGGTCATCGACAACGAGAACGAGACCCAAGACGAAGACGCCGTCATGCTGGACGCCCTAGACGCCGGCGCCGCGGATTTCACCTTCGAGGAGACCGTGTTCGTCATCTACACAGTCCCGGAGACCTTCGGCGATGTGCGCACCATGTTAGAAGAAAAAGGATACGCCTTCCTATCCGCCCAGATAGAGATGGTACCCCAGAACGATATCAAACTGGAGAACCCGGAGGACCGGGCCAAGATGGAAAAACTCCTATCTATGTTGGAAGACAACGACGACGTACAAAACGTCTGGCACAACTGGGGGGAATAGGGTATGGGGCATTGTTCTTCCATGTACAGCATGGTAAATGCCTCGTCGGGACGGCCGCCCCGGTCGTCTGCGGACGGTCGAGGCGACCGTCCCTACACAGGTCCTGGATTATGCGGGACAATGATGGAAGTGACGCCCTACATCGTACCCACGATGACCCTATATCCCCCTGATCAAAGCCATACGCCGCGCTTATTTCAGCCCTATATTGCCCCCATTTTCCTATAGAGAGGACAGTTATACGTGAAAAAACTATCCATCATCGGTCTGGGACTCATCGGCGGATCTATCTCCGCCGCATTGAAGGGGTTTGAGGACTATACAATCTACGGCATGGACATCGACCCAGACGCCCTGGCCTACGCCAGAGAGCACCACATGGCGGATGTGATCACAGACAGCGTGGAGGAGGCTATCACCGATGCAGATGTGGTCATCTGCTGCCTCCATCCCCAGGGGATTCTGGACTTTTTCCAACAGTACGGCGAAAAACTCCGCCCGGGAACACTGCTCACAGATGTGGGCGGCGTAAAATCCGCCATTATGGAGGGGGCCAAGTGCCTGCCCGATTGGGTGGACTTTATCGGCGGCCACCCCATGGCGGGGCGGGAACGGGGCGGCATCCAGAACAGCACCCGGCGGCTCTTTTGGGGCGCCCACTATATCATCACCCCCCGGCCCGACAGCCGGCAGGAAAACATCGATCTGCTCAAACGGATCGCCGAGTATTTGGGGTGCCGGGATACGGTCTCCGCCAGTCCGAAGAAACACGACGACATCATCGCCTACACCAGCCAGATCATGCACGTGATGGCCGTGGCCATCTGCGACGACCCCCACATGTTCGACTGCAGCGGCTTCGTAGGCGGCAGCTTCCGTGACGTCACCCGGATTGCGGCCCTAGAGCCGGACCTCTGGACGGAGCTCTTCTCCATGAACGCCGAGAGCCTCACGGCCACCATCCAGCGGCTGGAGGACAACCTGAAAAGCTACCGGGAGGCCATTGCCGCCGGGGAGCGGGATGTGCTCATGAAAAAGCTCCAGCACTCATCCGACCGCAAACGGCGGATGAACCTGGAACATCAGAGAGGCGACGACATCCACGCATTGATCAATTAGAAGACAGGTTGGTGCAAAACATCAAAAACGGGACGTCCTCGACGCCCCGTTTTACTTATTTTTTCGCCGTAGCACACTTATTGCGCTGGTCCTGACGGGGGTTCATTGGGAGTGCTTTCTTGTTTCTGTGCTGCTTGCTTTTTCTTCCGCTCACGCCGCACACCTACAAAGTGCAGTATAACCATAAGAGCCAAAAGTACGCCTCCATAGAGGGATAATGTTTGATTCCTGAAGAGAACGCCAGACACTATAAAGGCAATCAGAATCAAATAGAGAATTGTTCGAAACACCGTTCTAAGAGCTTTGCTTACTTTACCCTCAGCACACTGCTCCTCCATCCCGATATCTTCTCTGAACTGCTTCCGTTTTTCAAGCCTATCGCTTGTGAAAACTAAAATGGCCATAAGAAGAAATAGTATAAATCTGGAACGGTAGGTTTGTGGCGCATCCTGCCAAACAGACATTTCTAAACCTATAAAGATAAGAATAATTATTGAGACTATGCCAAGCGCATGCCTGATGATCAGAGAAATTTTATTCTCCATAGCTATATCACCACCCCTCATTTCTTTATCCAGCATTCTATAAGACTTTTGCCAGCGCAAAACTACTCGGCGAACAACGCCGTGGACAGATATCGCTCCCCGGTGTCGGGGAAGATGACTACAATGGTCTTGCCGGCGTTCTCCGGTCGCTTTGCCGCCTGGGTTGCGGCGTGGAGGGCCGCTCCGGCGGAGATGCCAACCAAGATGCCCTCCGCACGGACACCCCCCCGGCCCGCAATAAATGCATCCTCGTTAGATACGGGGAAAATCTCGTCATAGATCTGGGTATTCAGCGTATCCGGCACAAACCCTGCGCCAATGCCCTGGATTTTATGGGGTCCGGCCTTGCCCTGGGATAGGACGGGAGAATCTGCCGGCTCTACGGCGATGATATGGAGATCCGGGTTTTGACTTTTCAAATATTCCCCTGCCCCGCTAATCGTCCCGCCGGTGCCGACGCCGGACACGAAGATATCCACCTTGCCGTCCGTGTCCTGCCAGATTTCTGGGCCCGTGGTCTTAAAATGGGTCTGGGGGTTGGCTGGATTGGTGAACTGGCTGGGCATAAATGCACCGTCGATCTCCTCCGTTAGGGCCTCGGCCCGGGCGATGGCGCCCTTCATGCCCAGAGCCCCCTCCGTGAGGATCAGCTCTGCGCCGTAGGCACGGAGCAGATTGCGCCGTTCCACACTCATGGTCTCCGGCATGGTGAGAATGATCCGATAGCCCCGCGCGGCGGCCATAGCGGCCAGGCCGATGCCCGTGTTGCCGCTGGTGGGCTCTACAATAGTACTGCCGGGGGAGAGCACACCTCGGGCCTCGGCGTCGTCCAACATGGCCAGGGCGATGCGGTCTTTGACGCTTCCGGCGGGGTTGCAACACTCTAACTTGGCCAAGAGCGGCGGGTTGATGTTATGGCGCTCACTGTAGCGCGCAAGCTCCAATAGGGGCGTTTTGCCGATGAGTTCTGATATGTTTTTCGCGATACGAGCCATGAGAGATTCCTCCTGTTTTGTTATGCGTCGAGGGAGTTTGCCAAACGTGTCAGGCAAGTTTCCAGAGTTGCTTTGGGACATGCGGTGTTGATGCGGACGAAACCGGCACCGGTTGGGCCGAACATGTCGCCCCGGTTGAGCCAGATTTTTGCCTCCTGTGTGAGCCTGTGATCCAGGGCGTCGGCGGAGAGGCCAAGGGCACGGCAGTCCACCCAGGCCAGATAGGTACCCTCCGGCGGAATGAGACGCACCGCCGGCAAATTCGCCTTGAGAAATCCGTTGATCTCCGCCATATTGGCTACGAGATAGGGGAGCAGACTATCCAGCCACGCCGCTCCATTGGTATAGGCGGCCCGGCAGGCCACCAGTCCCAGACTGCTGGCCGAGGGGGCACCGCTCCGATGTAACTCTTGATAAAAGGCCCGGCGCAAATCCCGATCCGGGATAAACGTGTTGGCCAGGTGCAGACCTGCCAGGTTAAAGGTCTTGCTGGGAGAGGTGGAGAGGATGATACGCTCTGCCGCTTTGGGGGTCAGAGCGGGCAGAACGTGGTGGGTGTGGCCGGGGAAGACGAAATCGCAGTGGATTTCGTCAGAGAAAATCAGAACGTCGTATTTCATACAGATGCAAACCAGTTCCCGCAATTCCGACCCCCGCCAGACCCTGCCTACCGGGTTGTGGGGACTGCATAAAATAAAAAGTTTCACTTGATTTTCAGCGATCTGCCGTTCAAAATCGGAAAAGTCGATGATGTAGGAATCCCCCGTCAACTGGAGGGTGTTCACCACGGGCCGCCGATTATTGGCCAGGATACTCTCCCGGAAGGGATGGTATACTGGCTCCTGGATTAGAATTGCATCCCCGGGGTTTGTATAGGCACGGATGGCGGTACAGAGGGCGGAGACCACGCTGGGGGTTAAGACAACCCAGCTAGGATCGAATCTATAGTCAAACCGCCCCGTGAACCAGGTTTTCAGGGCGTCGAAGTAATCCTGGCCCGGTTCGGAGTAACCAAAAATGCCGTGGCGCACCCGCTCAGACATGGCCTCCAGAACCGCAGGGGGAGCGGGGAAATCCATATCCGCCACCCAGAGGGGCAGAATGTCCGCAGACTTCCCCCGGCGGACGGCACCGTCGTATTTCACGCAGTCGGTCCCCCGGCGATCGATGGGGTGGTCAAAGCTGTATTCCATGGGCGTAGCCCTTTCTCGGTCAGTTATAGTCCATAATAGCATATAGAGTGTGGCCCCAGTTGTCAACATGCTACTCCAGGCCGGGGTGATAGACGCCACCCTGCTTTTATGGTACAATTCATGGTAGTTTTACTTTATGTGTTCCAGCGTTTTGTTTGGGGTGGGCGGGGAATTTATATTCAGAAGAGAGGATTGTAATGAGTTTATTTTCCTATATAGCATTTCCAAGACAGGTTGATACAAGCTGTTTGATAAGTAAGGTTGATGAATCAAAACGGGTTACTGTCGCAGAGCTCAAAGGGACAGAATTAGAATGCTTGTATCAAGGGCTGCCAGACGAAATGCGCATTTATTTAGGTGATATAACTGATTATGATGAAATGAGAATTTTTGAATTAGACTCTGCGTCTTTTCGTGGCGTTTTCAAGAATGATTTTGTCTATTGCCTTGAAGCACGTTTTGATTTCTGCGATTCAAAAGAAGCAATAGATAGAGGAATGGAGATATTCCGCAAGCTTACAGAAGCTCAAAAGGATGGAATGACCGAAGATGAATTTATGGAAGGCTTAATTAAAGGTAATAATGATACAAAAAATTATGTTACTCTTTGCAGACAGCAATTATATGATATTGTTCAACTAAACACTCAACCCGACGAGATTGTAGAAATCTATTCCGTATGGGGAGACCATAACACATTCGACTTTGGGCCGCCTGTGGAAACAAAGTCAATCTATGTTGAGCGAATATCTACATCGGAATCATTAGATTTACAGGATAATGTGAAATTTGAAATCCACCGCACAATTTAAGCAAGCCCCCGTGTAGTCCATGGCAGTGCTGTGGCTTGCATTTGAACAGCAGATCACAAATAAAACCAGTAAAACAGGGAGAGCGCCCCCTGTTTTACTGGTTTTTTGGTTCAAAGAAACCCTATGCTTCCATCTCCCCCGACGGGAGAGACACAGTGGCCTTGAACAAATCGCCGTCGATGGAGATGGTGAATTTTCCTCCCTGGGCGTTGACGAAGCTCTGTACAATGGAGAGGCCCAATCCCGTGCCGCCGTCTGTGCGGGAGTCGTCGCCCCGTTTGAAGCGTTCCGTCAGCTCGGCGGGGTCCACGTTTAGCTCCGTGGCGGAGATGTTCTTTAAGACGATCCGGACCAGATGGCCTTCCTGCACGGCGTCCAGATACACCCGGGAGCCGGGGAGGGCGTATTTGAACACGTTGGACAGGAGGTTCTCCATGACCCGCCACATAAGTTTCCCGTCGGCCAGGATATAGAGGTGCTCCGGGAGGTTGATCCGCAGTTCCAGATCGGAGGCTTGGATCGCGCTGTCCAACTCGCCTAAGACTTGATTGAGCAGGTGAACGAAATCAAGTTCCGTGATATTTACCTCAATATTGCCTGTGGCGGCCTTGGCGGCCTCGAATAACTCCTCGGTTAAGATTTTCAGCCGCTGAGATTTTTGCTCTAAGACATCCAGATACTCCGATGCGTTTTCGGAAGTCAAGCCCTCCTGTTTCAACAGATCGACGTATGTGATGATCGACGTGAGGGGGGTGCGGATATCGTGGGATACGTTGGTGATGAGCTCCGTCTTGAGCCGCTCGCTCTTCATGCGCTCATCCACGGCCAGATGGATCCCGGCGGAGATGTTGTTGATGGAATCTGCGATCCGGCCCAACTCCCCGCCGCCTACGTCGATTTCGCTGTCGTAGTGGCCCCGCTCTACCTCCTGTGCGCCCTGCTCAAGCTTGTAGATTCTGAGGGCATAGCGCAGAAGGAAGAACGTGACGACTGCGGTAAAGAACAGAGACAGGAGGAATATGGGGACGGGGTGCCATGTGGTCTGCCCCATGACACCGACCATGAGCATAAGGAAAAAGGCGGCGACGGCGATCCCCGCTACCTTGACTGTCAAAGATGCGCCCGCCCACAGGGAGCGCACAAAGCGCAAAATCCTGCGCCCGCATTGGGTCGGGACAACAAAGAGCAGGGTATGCCGCCAGAATCCCCCGGCTTTGATACGCTTTGCAAAGCTCAATAGCCACAGGAGCATCGGTGCGCCGACAAAGACTGCGAATACGGCGAACAGCATGTTCCAGACGGCAACGCTTGGGGCGAACTGCGTCTGGCCCGCAAAATTAAAAAAGAGAATCACAGAGAGGGCTGCCCAGCCGAATAGAACAGCCAGGCTCAAATCCAGATAGGGCCTGTCGATCTGTGCGAAATGGACGCCCTCCGCACCCCGCCGCCGCCCTGCGCCCAGGAGGGAGATCACCAGCAATACTAAGATCAGGAGCGCACTTGCGCCCATGATGGAGAAGTCCCGGATATACGCCGTGCGCGCTGCGGCGAACAGGCCGGTTTGGGCGGAGACCACCTCGTCAGTGAAAGCCAGATAGAGCGTCGCATCAAGAGGCCAATCCCAGCCCCAGCCAAAGTTGACTGGATGAGAGGCCACCATGTGGCCATGCGTACTATGTGTACCAGTACCTACAGTAGAGTGAGTGAAATAGACGGGGTGGGATCGGAAATAGTCGATGTTTTGCCGATCCAAGGCGACGTTGGAGTGGGTGGCGGTGCCGGTCTGCAGATAATAGAGGAGGCCTGCTGTGTTGGTGAGTTCTTCCATTGTCCGGCGGAAATTGTGAAGTTGAGAGGCAATGGCGTTTCGCTCCAGTTCCCTGTGCTCCGGAGAGCCATAGGTGCCGGGGGGGCCTTTGATCACGGCGATGTAGTCGTAGTGCACAGTGGCGAAATGATCCAGAGACCAGTGTATCTGCGGTTGCCAGCCGTGATGGGAAGACCATTCCCAGCGGCGCACCCCCTGTTCATCAACCTCATCCCAGCGCATATCGGCCATTTCCCAATGTTCCCAAGGCTCCCACCGGACGTGTTCCCCGGCACGGATAGAGGCCTCGTCTCGGAAAGTCAGGACGCCTGACGCATTCCACACCGGCAAGGGCATGTGACGGGAAAAGAAGTATTGACCGCCAGATAAGTCATCAAATACAATGCTTGGGCTGACCCGTGTCTCCGACTCTGTCATAACAAGAGCCAAAAAGCGATTTAGTATGACAAAGCACAATGCGATAATCAAAATAAAACATATAATTTTAACGGCTGGAACCGCTGTCCAGCCTCTCCATTTTGTAGCCAATTCCCCATACCACCTTTATATAGTTTGGATTCTTCGGATCAAATTCGATTTTCTCCCGGATACGCCGGATATGTACGGCCACAGTGTTGTCCGCCGCATAGGCGTCCTCGCCCCAGACCCGCTCATAGATCTCGTCAATGGAGAAGACCCGGCCCGGGTTGCGGATCAGGAGGAGTGCGATCTTGTACTCCAACGGCGTGAGGCGCACATCTGCGCCGTCTACTGTCACGGTCTTGTGGTTATCGTCCATAGTCAGCCCGCCCACGGTAAAGACCCCCTCTTGGGGCGTCGGCGCACTGCCCAGAACCGTAAAGCGCCGCAGCTGGCTCTTGACCCGGGCGATGAGCTCCAACGGGTTAAAGGGCTTCGTCACGTAATCGTCTGCGCCGATGGAGAGACCCATGATCTTATCCGTGTCCTCACTTTTGGCGGAGAGCATAATAATGGGGATATTCCGGCGCTTACGGATTTCCATGGTGGCCTGCAGCCCGTCCAGTTTGGGCATCATGATATCCATGAGGATCAGATGAATTTCCGTCTCCTCAAGGACGGCCAGGGCCTCTAGGCCGTTGTGGGCCAAATGGGTCTGGTAGCCCTCGTTTGCCAGATAGACTGCAATAGCTGCCGCGATTTCCTTATCGTCGTCGCAGATGAGAATATGCATCGTCATAGCGTGTGCCCTCCGAGTGTTGTAACTGCTCCAATTATACCACATCCTTACCCGAAAAAAGAGAACATTCGTGTTTCCCTCGCCCCAGGCGGGGGGAAACATAAATCCCGCAAGGCAAGAATAGCAGAGGAATCTTACAAACAAGCTGGCATATTTCTTAAGAAATACTTACAACGGCGAAAAAAGAGATCCCCTTGGTATTTCCCCCGCCTGCGGTGGGGGAAAACACGGAAAACGGCTCTGACGAAAAACCGCCATTCAAATTGAAATGGCGGTTTAGATATAGTCAACCCACTTGTAAAAAAATACGCGTACTACGCCTGCCCATACCCGTGATTCAGCGGTCCCGCACCTGCGCCGAGATCCAGCATGGCGGCGATGGCCCCTGTGAGATAGGCCTTGGCCAAAGTTACACTCTCCAAGAGTGACCGCCCCTCCGCCAGACGGCAGGCGATGGCGGCGGAGAGGGTACAGCCGGTGCCGTGGGTGTTTGTATTGTCGATCCGCTGGCCCCGGAGCCAGTGGGGAACGCCGTTTTCAAACAGCAGATCCGTGGCGTCCTGTCTGCCGTGGCCGCCTTTGATCAAAATCGCAGAGGCGTGATCACCGCCGATGACCTGGGCCGCTCGTAACATATCGTCCTCGCTTTCGATAGGAAATCCGCACAGGACTTCGGCCTCCAGCATATTAGGTGTGATTACTTGGGCCAGAGGGAACAGGGCCTCCGTCAGGGCCCGGATGGCGTCGTCGGGCAAGAGCTTACTGCCGCTGGTGGACACCATGACGGGATCTAAGACAATATGCTTTGCGCCATATTGCCGCAATTTTTCTGCGATGATATAAATCAACGCCGGACTGCCCAACATGCCGATTTTTACGGCGTCTGGGACGATATCGGTAAAAATGGCGTCCAGTTGCTGGGCCACAAATTCCGGGGTTGCCTCCTGTACGCCGAATACCCCGGTGGTGTTTTGGGCCGTGAGGGCGGTAATAGCGCTCATGCCGTACATCCGGTGGGCGGCGATTGTCTTCAAATCCGCCTGGATCCCGGCCCCGCCGCTACAGTCGGAGCCGGCGATTGTCAGTATTTTAAACAAGTGGGTCACCCTCCTGTTGCTTTCGTATTCCCCCCGCCGCAAGCGGGGGAGACACAGTGAAAATCTCTACTTATTTAGAATATGGACTTCGGTCAACTGCCGCAATGTCGCCGCCGTCTCCCGCGGTGTGGGGCTGTCCATAATGGCCCGCACCACGGCGATGCCGTGGGCGCCGCTGCCGTGGAGGACGTCCAGATTCCCGGCGTCCAAACCGCCGATTGCCACGGCGGGGATGTTGACGCTGTTTAAAATATCACACAGGGCCGATACAGGGGTCAGCACCGTCACCACCTTGGTCTTGGTGGGATAGATGGCCCCCACCCCCAGATAATCGGCCCCTGCGGCCTCTGCGGCCCGGGCCTGCTCTACGGTTTTGGCCGTGGCGCCGATAATCGCATCCGGCCCCATAACCGCCCTTGCGGCTGCCATGGGCAGATCAGCGGCACCCAGATGCACGCCGGCGGCACCGGAGGCCAGGGCGATGTCCACCCGGTCGTCGATGATCAGGGGGACGTCAAATTGATCCGTCACGGCCTTGACTTTCACCGCCAGATCATAATATTCCCGGCCGGAGCGCTCTTTTTCCCGGAGCTGGAACAGGGTCACGCCGCCGGCGCAGGCCTGGGCGATAATATCCAGAAAATCCGATTCCCCCCGGCCGTCCATGCCGCCGATAAGGTATAGTGTGGTGTCTAATTTCATAGTCAATCCCCCCTGATGTAATCGGTGTAGACGGGCTGCAGACCCCGGCTCTGGATCATGTGATGGATTTCCGCCACACTGCGGACGTCGGCGATTTCAAATTGTTCATCGCCTTTCGGCTCTAGGTCGTGGCCCCCCACCCCCACCAGGACGCCTGCGGATATCTTCGTGGCACAGAGTCCTACGACATGATCCCGAAACCCCGCCCGCTCCCGGGTGGAGATGGTGATCCCCGCAAAGGGCAAAAAGAGCCGATAGGCCAGCATGACTTGGAGCAGTTGCCGCTCTCCCACAGGGGAGAGATCGGTCTCCGATTGACCCAAAAAGGCCCGGAATCGCGGCACAGAGAAGGCGATTTCTGCGCGGGGATGCTTTTGTTGCAAGAAATAGGCGTGGAGCCCCGCCGCAAGGGCGTCCCGGCGGAAGTCGCCCAGACCCAGAAGCGCCCCGAAACTTACCCCCCGCATCCCGCCGCGGATGGCCCGCTCCTGGGCGTGGAACCGATAGAGAAACGCCCGTTTCGGCCCGTCGGGATGGACACGGTCATAGGTCTCCGGGCAATAGGTCTCCTGATAGACATTGACAAAATCAGCGCCGCAGGTGTGGAGATAGGCGTATTCGTCGGTGTTGAGGGGATAGATCTCAAGCCCCACGGTGGAGAAATATTCCGCTGCCAGTTTGACGGCCTCACCGATGTAAGCCAAATCGCTCATCTCCCGAGACTCCCCGGTGAGGAGCAGGATTTCATCCAATCCTGTGGCGGCGATGGCCGCCAACTCCCGCCGGATTTCTTTAAAAGTCAACTTGCCCCGGCGGATGAGATTGTCCCGCCCGAATCCGCAATAGGTACAGTTGTTGACACAGTAATTGGCCAGATAGAGGGGAGTGAACAGGGTGACATTGCCCCCGAACTGCCGGGCGGTCTCAATCTTTGCCGCCGCCGCCAGTTCCTCCAATAGGAGCTCGGCGGCGGGGGAGAGGAGGGCGGCGAAATCCTGGATATCCCGCCGATCCTTTGCCAGGGCGGCCCGTACCTGATCCGTTGTCATGGTAGCTGGGTCATAGGCGGTGCCCAGAGCCAGCACCTGATCTAAAATGTCCGATTCGATGGCCTCCATAGTTGGCTGATAGGTCATGTGATCTGTTTGTGTGTGGTCGTATGCCATCTAGTCCTCCAAAAATCCGGTCAAGGGACTGGACGCCTCGGCCATGTCCTCTAATATCCGGCCCGGTCCCGCCAGATAGGCGGCCCGTCCGGCCTCGACGGCCAATTTGAAGGCGTGGGCCATGGCCGTCACATCGCCCGCCGTGGCGATGGCCGTGTTGGCCATGACGGCGGCGCATCCCATCTCCATGGCCTCACAGGCCTGGGAGGGGCGGCCGATTCCGGCGTCTACAATAATGGGCAGGTCAATCTCTGCAATGAGAATTTTAATAAAATCCCGGGTCAAAAGCCCTTTGTTACTGCCGATGGGCGCACCCAGGGGCATAATGGCCGCCGCACCAGCATCCCGCATCCGCCGGGCCGCCTCCAGATCGGGATACATATAGGGGAGGGCCACAAAGCCCTCTTTTGTCAAAAGCTCCGTGGCGCGGACGGTCTCCATATTGTCCGGCAGGAGATATCTCGAATCCCGGATCACCTCAATCTTAATCAGATCCCCGCAACCCAGCTCTCTCGACAGCCGTGCAATCCGCAGGGCCTCCTCCGCTGTCCGTGCGCCGGAGGTGTTGGGCAGGAGGGTGATCCCGGGGGGGATATAATCCAAGATGCTCTCATTGCCCTTCAGATTTGCCCGCCGCAGAGCCAAAGTCACAATCTCCGCCCCGCCGGCCTCAATTGCAGCCTGGATCAACTCCAGGGTAAACTTCCCCGACCCCAGGATAAACCGGGAGGAAAAAGATTGTCCGCCAAGGATCAATGTATCGTGCATAAGAACACCTCTTTCGTCGCATTATTCACTATCCAGTCCCATCAACAACCGGATCACCATATTCGCCTGGTGTCCGGCGCAGACTGATACACGGGGGGCCATGAGGCCCATGCCCGCCCGGGCCTCTGATTCCAGATCCCCCACGAGATAGAGATTGGAGAGCCGCCGCCGGGTCTGAATATGATTTGCACTGTCAAAGCCAGCCAATCCCGAGGCCGCCACGATTTTCGTATCTCGATTGGGGAGGAGGGCGTTGATCAGGTCGGCCTTAGATGTCGGGTTGTCAAAGGCCTCCACCACAATGGGGTATCCGGCGAAGACTGTCCCGGCGTTTTCCGCCGTGATTTTTATAGTTTGGGTCTTAATCTCGATGAATGGATTGATCTCCGCCAGTTGGCTTTTTAAGGCCGCCGTCTTGGGCTTTGCCAGATGGGAGAGGGTGTAGTGCTGGCGATTCAGATTGCTGGGTTCTACGATATCAAAATCCACCAAGAACAGGGTGCCGACCCCCATCCGGGTCAGCATCACCGCGATGTGGGAACCCAGGCCGCCGAGACCGGCGATTGCCACACGTCCCGCTTTCATCCGGCTGTGGACGCCGGGGGTATGCCGGGCTGCCATCATGGTCTCTAACTCGTCTTCGCTGGGCATAATGCCCTTTTGGATCACCACGAGGTGATCCCCCTCCTGTAAGGGCTGGTCTTCAGTGAGTTGGTAGCCGTTTAAGATGACCACCTCATCAGATTTCCGGAGGGAAAAGGCCGTAGATGCGCCGGTATCTATGACCTTCCCGTTCAAAACAACTCGCATCAGCCGCCTCCTACAAAGGAGACAATCTCTAGTTGATCCGTCTCTTTGAGGACGACAGTCTCAAAAGCAGATCTGGGGACGATTTCGCCGCCCAGCTCCACCGCCACCCGATCTAAGACGTAGCCTTCCCGCTGGAGGAACGCCTGCAGCGCACAGGTTTCGTTCAGGTGAATCTCTTGGCCGTTGACATGCATGGGATGGCCTCCTACAATATAAAATACGGTAAAGGCACGGTAGCCAGCCGTGTCTTTTTCCGTTTCGTGCCTAGCTGTTAGAATAAGAGCGGACTGGCCTGACACAGATGGCCCTGAACTATTCGTTCGCAAAGGAGTCCGTCAGCCGCCCTCTTGTTCGCAGCGTTCGATTTACGCAGGTTGTGCCGCCACATGGTGCGTTCGTGTTACTCAGGAGATTGAATCGGCAACGAAGAATGGGCGGTCCGCCAAAGCTAAAAGTCAATCTATAGGAGGTTATACATGAACGCTGTTGGAATCGATGTGTCAAAAGGAAAGAGTATGGTGGCAGCCCTGCGTCCGATGGGTGAAGTAGCGATTGCGCCACAGGAAATTCCACATACGGAAGTGGATTTGGAGAGATTAGCCTACGACATCATCTCATTGGGCGAAGATACTCGCGTTGTCATGGAGGCAACAGGGCGATACCATGAGCCTGTAGCTCAGATGCTCCACGAAATGGGGATTTTTGTTGCCGTTCTCAATCCATTGCTCATCAAGCAAAGCGGTGGCGGAAATATCCGCAAAGTGAAGTCCGATAAGGCCGATGCCCTCAAAATTGCCAAATATGGGCTTGACAACTGGAGTGATTTGCGGGAACATACTCCCATGGATGCACTCAGACAACAATTGAAACTGTTCAGTCGTCAGTACAACCTGTATATGCAAACATCGGTGTCTTTGCAAAACAATCTCATCTCGCTACTAGACAAGACTTGGCCGGGGATAAACGAAGAGTTCAAAAGCCCCATGCGAACCGATGGCAGCGTGAAATGGGTCGATTTTGTCACGACCTTTTGGCACTGTGATTGCATTCGCTATGCCGGTCAGGACAATTTCACCGAACGCTACCGCAAATGGTGCAAGCGGAAGGGCTACAACTTTTCACAGGACAAAGCGGAGGAACTGTACATAGTAAGCGCGGGTCATTTTCCTACCTTGCCAAAGAGTAGTGGAACAAAACTCCTAATCACGACCGCCGCAAAAGAACTCACAGCCGCTTTAAGCGGAATTGCCATCATCCGTGCCGAAATGATTCGCCTTGCACAGCAGTTGCCGGAACACGGCACAGTACTTGCCATGTACGGTGTAGGCGAAATCACGGCAGCACAGCTCATGGCTGAAATTGGCGATGTGCGGCGCTTTGCTAACCGTGGATCGATTGTCGCCTTTGCTGGTGTTGATCCGTCCGTGAACCAGTCGGGCTCATACCAACAACGAAGCACCACTTCCACAAAGCGCGGCTCTCCGCACTTGCGCAAAACTCTCTTTCAAGTGGTTTCTACCTACATCAAACGTTCCCCCATGGACGAGCCTGTGTACCAGTTCCTGGACAAGAAACGCTCTGAGGGCAAGCCCTACTACGTCTACATGACCGCCGGAGCAAACAAGTTCCTGCGCATTTACTACGTACGCGTCAAGGAGTGCCTCGATGTGTTGGATGAACCTGAAGCATAGAGTGTAGCCTCGCTTTCCCTACTGGTCGGCGCAAAAACGGATGAGGTGGCGGCCTGTTTTGTTATACCTACTTTGAGGCGCTTAGAATTTGCCTAACTTCTTTCGTTTTAGGGCTTGACTTTTATTTGCAGGACTCCTTTTCCATAAAAAAACCTTTTCCCGCCGAGGGGAAAAGGTGAATCCATCTACTTTGGATTTGCTTTTCCTACGGCGGCATTACCCGCATCAGGTATAAGGGTCGAAGTCAAATACTTCCTCTCAGCCCCGATCTGGAGCTCCCCGTGATTGAATTTATCTATATGATAACAAGAAATCTAGGTTGATGTCAAGGAAAACCGCCTGATCTTCAGATCAAAAGTTTTTCTTAATCTGGCTAATTGCATTCTTCTCCAACCGAGACACCTGGGCCTGGCTGATGCCCACTTCGGCAGCCACTTCCATCTGGGTTTTGCCGTCATAGAACCGTAGGGCCAGGATGTGCTTTTCCCGCTCGCCCAGGCGGTCGATCGCCTCGTTGAGGGCGATTTGCTCCAGCCAGCTCTCGTCTGTATTTTTTGTATCCCCCACCTGATCCATGACGCAGATGGCATCTCCGCCGTCGGTGTAGACCGGCTCGTGGAGGCTCACGGGGTCTAGGATGGCATCTAGGGCAAAAACCACGTCCTCCCGACGGATTTCCAATGCACGGGCAATCTCCTCCACGGTGGGTTCCCGCTGGGTCTCGCCCATGAGCCGCTCTTTGACCTGGAGCACTTTATAGGCCAAGTCCCGCATACTGCGGCTGACCCGGATGGGACTGTTGTCCCGGAGATAGCGGCGGATTTCGCCGATAATCATGGGGACGCCGTAGGTGCTAAATCGCACGTTTTGGCTGATGTCAAAATTGTCAATGGCCTTGATGAGGCCGATGCAGCCCACCTGGAACAGGTCGTCCACATTTTCGCCCCGGCTCAAAAACTTTTGGATTACAGAGAGCACAAGACGGAGATTTCCGGCAATGAGCTCCTGCCGGGCCTCCCGATCCCCCTCTTTCGTGCGGCGGAGCAGGGCCATGATCTCCTCATTGCTGAGCACCTTGAGTTTCGCCGTATTGACACCACAAATCTCTACCTTGCCCTGCATAGCCATGTCCTCCTTGGGATTCAATGCTGATGCAGACAGTATTTCCCTGGAGGCGGTCTTTGATACGGCGAGTGGCGCTTCTTTTCTTTGTGAAAATTTTCCTCAAGCGTCAGGTTACTACCGGACATAGTACAAACCTGTCGCCGAATAGGATGTAATACGAATCCTGGATACTTTGTATCCGGGCAACGCCCGCTTTGCGGGCTAGCAATTGCACAAATAGTGTGCAATTACACGTCTTTATTTAGTTCCAATATAAAAACGAAACGTCATGTTTTTATTTGGAACTCGTATAAAATGAGGAGGGGATGTCTATGCAGTGTACAGTGTCTGATCTCCGGGCGAAGGAGATCATCAATCTCAATTCCGGCCATCGGCTGGGATTTGTATACGATGTGGAGCTCACCTTGCCAGAGGGGCAGATAATCGCCCTTATCGTCCCCGGTCCAGCCCGATTTTTTGGCCTGTTGGGCAGGGAGGAGGATCTGATTGTCCCCTGGGATCAGATCACAAAAATCGGGGCGGATATTATTCTGGTGGACATGGAAACCACTCCGCGCCGCCATCGGCAGGAGCGGAGTGGATGGTTCCTCTAATCTTTAAAAAAGGCCTTGCTTTTTGCAAAATATCGTGCTATTATAATCAAGCGCTATGCGCCCGTAGCTCAGCTGGATAGAGTGCCTGGCTACGAACCAGTAGGTCGGGAGTTCGAATCTCTCCGGGCGTACCAAATAATAAAACCACTGTAACCGTTGAGATTACAGTGGTTTTATTATATAAGAGCCGTATACTATAGTCAAAATAGTCAAACCACTTGAAAATAGACCGCAAGATTTGAATTGTTTTTCAAGTTGCTTGACTAGATCTCTCAATCATCCGCTGGGCGGCGGATAGGACGCCCAGCTTGCCGGATTCAAAGGTCAATCCGCCTTGCAGATAGGCGGCATAGGGCGCCCGCAGAGGGCCGTCGGCGGAGAGTTCAATGCTGGCCCCTTGGACAAAGGCCCCGGCGGCCATGATGACGGGGCAGTCGTATCCCGGCATATCCCCCGGCACGGGGGTGACGTAGGCGTCTATGGGGGCGCCCTGCTGAATCCCCTGACAAAAACAGGTGAGATCTTCCGGGTTGCCGAATTGGATCATCTGGATAATATCGCTGCGCACGGCCTCCGGGGCGGGATCGGCGTAAAAGCCCAGGGACTCCATCACAGCGGCGGCGAACACGGCAGTTTTGAGGGATTGGGCGACGGTGTGGGGAGCCATAAACAGCCCCTGATACAGCAGGCGGCCGTGGCCCAGGGTGGCCCCGTAGTCGCCGCCGATGCCGGGGGCCGTCATCCGGCCCGCCGCCGCTTGGACCAGGTCGGCCCGGCCCGCAATATACCCGCCGCAGGGGGCCAGGCCCCCGCCTGGATTTTTGATCAGACTTCCGGCTATGAGATCGGCGCCCGCGTCCAAGGGCTCCCGGGTCTCTGCAAATTCGCCGTAGCAGTTGTCTACGAAGATGGGCACAGTGGGATTTACTGTGCGGACGATCTGGCAGATTCGCTGGATTTCCGCAATGGTCAATGATCTGCGGGTGGAGTAGCCCCGTGAGCGCTGGATGGCGACAACGCCCACATCTGATTTGGCCGCCGCCTCCCGGATGGATTCATAATCCGGGCCGCCGTCAGAGGCGGGGTCGATCTGGGCGTAGCCCATGCCGTAATGCCTCATAGAGCCGTGGTGATTCCCCGTCAGGCCAATGACGCCGTGGAGGGTATCATAGGGAATTCCCGTCACATATAACAGCGTCTGGCCGGGAGTGAGTGCGCCGAACAGGGCCGACGCGATGGCGTGGGTGCCGCTGACCAGCCCCACCCGCACCAGCGCCGCCTCGCCGCCGAACACGTCGGCAAAGAGGGCGTCTAGGCCGTCTCGGCCCCGGTCCCCCAGGCCGTAGCCCGTGCTCCCGGCAAAAAAAGTCTCGGAGATCCGGTGTCGGTGGAAGGCATCTAATACTTTGCGGGTATTGGCCTCTGCCATCTGGTCGATCTGGGCAAAGACAGGGGCGCATCGGGTCAGAGCGGAGTGCTCCAGCCCCCGGATTTGATCAGAAAAGACAAATGCGCTCATAGGGGATTTTCCCCAAAGTCTGCCAGCACGGCCCTTGTCAAACCCAGGAGGTGATCCATATCCTGCAGACTTGCCGTGTTGACCCCGGTGTGGAGATTCCGCACCGGCGCGGCCAAGCCCGCCACCTGTGTACCGATCCCGGCCCGCTGGATGGCGGCCCCGTCAGTGCCCCCGGCGATGACCTGCTTGGTCTGCCAGGGGATGTCAAGTTTCTCGGCAAGGGCTGTAATCCGGCGGTATAGAGCGCGGTCGTATACGGTGCCGTTGTCCATAAAGGGGATCACCACGCCAGCGCCCATGCGGCAGACCTCTTTGCCAGGTGCCGCCCCCGGGATATCCGCCGCCGTGGTGCCCTCTAAGATCAGGGCCACATCCGGCTGGACACGGAAACCCGCCGTCGTAGCGCCCCGGAGGCCGATTTCCTCCTGGACGGTGAAAGCGAAGTGGGCATCCACCGGGAGGTCTTCTGCAAGGAGGGTGAGGAGTACGGCGCAACCCACCCGGTCGTCAATGGCTTTTGATACGAGACATCCGCCCATCTCGAAAGGCCGGGTGTCAAAGCAGGCGGTATCCCCCAGGGACACCAATTTTTTTGCGGCCTCGGCGTCAGATGCGCCCATATCCAGGTAGAGTTCTTCAATCGCGGGCATTTTGCTCCGCTCATCCTCTGTGGATAAGTGGACGGGTTTTAAACCGATGACACCGGGGATGCCGGCGGCGCCGATCCGTACCCCTTTGCCCGGCACTACCCGCCGGTCGATACTGCCCAAAGGGGCGAATTTCAGATAGCCCTCGTCGGTGATGCCCGTGATGATAAAGCCCACCTCGTCCATATGGGCGGCCAGGAGAATGGTCTTGCCGCTGTGTTTCCGGCCTTTTTTCTCTACGATGACGTTGCCTATGGGATCTACTGTGGCATGGGCATAAGGCCGGACATAGTCGAGAATAAAGTCCCGCACCGGACCCTCGTCGCCGGATGGGCCGGGGAGGGTGCAGAGGGTTTTCAGCAGATCAAGCATGGCGGGCACCTCCCAAATCTTCTAATAGGGCGGCCAAGAGGGCTGCCACGGCTTTGATATCTGAAAGCCCCACGATCTCCCGCGGGCTGTGCATGTATTTGATGGGTAAACTAATCAGCGCCGTGGGGATTCCCGTCCGGGAGATTTGACCCATACTCGCCGTGGTACCGGTTCCCCCGGGCATGACTTCGATCTGGTGGGGGATATTCTGTTCTTCAGCCAATTGTCTAAGCCGTTCCGTCAAATCCCGATTCAGCGTGGGACTCAACCCGATGGCGGCACCGCTCCCCATGGGGAAGGTCTTATACGGATCCGCATCCGGCGTGTAGGCGAAGGTCACGTCCACGGCAATGCAATAGTCCGGCGCCAAGGCAAACAGGGCGGGGATCACCCCTCTGCACCCCAACTCCTCTTGGACGCTGAACAGGACGGTCAAGTCGATCTGATCCAGCTTGTCCCCGAACTGGTCAAGGGCGAAGAGAACCGCCGCCATGGAGGCCCGGTTGTCCAACGCTTTTCCGCAGAAAAAATCATCTCCCATGGCGAACGGCACCGTGTCGTAGACCACCGGAGTACCCAGGGGGATGGCTTTGGCCTCCTCCTCTGTGAGACCCAGATCCAGGGTCAGATCATCTAAGGCGATACCCTTCTTCATGGTCTCCGGGGAGAGGACGTGGGGAGGCAGACAGGCGATCACCCCGGACTTTGGGGGATCGGAGAGCAGCCGGAGCTGCGCCCCCGGCAAGAGCCGCGGATCAATGCGCCCCAAGGCGGACAGGGTGAGAAATGTGCCCTTCACCCCTGTGACCACAAAGCCGATCTCGTCCAGATGGGCCTCCACCACGACATGGGGGGCATTTGACCGCCCGCAAGATTTCCGGCCCATGACGTTGCCCAAAGTATCCACGGTGATCTGATCCATATAGGGTGTGAGCAGGTTGATTGCTATTTGTCTGGCGCCGTCCTCCGCCCCCGCCGGACCGGGAGCTACGGAGAGCTGTTCTAGTGTCTTGATCAAATCCATATCCCAATTACTCCATTGTTTCGTTTCGAGAGTGGGCAAACGGCGTTGATTTCGCTTTATTTTTCCCCGCCATAGGCGGGGAAAAATAAGAAATCTTTCAACGCCTTTGTCTACTCCCTTAGTTTCTGTGTAGTCGTGGGGCATATTACGGTTATAAATGCGCTATATGCGGCCTATAAAGCCAGTACGAGCTGCTTATACACTTTGCCCCGTTCGTCAAAATTTTTGAACTGGTCGAAAGAGGCGCAGGCCGGGGATAAGATGACAATATCTCCCTCCGTTGCCGCCCGCCGGGCGGCGGCGACGCAGGCGGCCATATCTTCGCAGAGTTCGATCTCCACTGCGCTCTCGGTGTTCTCTACGCTGTCTTTGATCTTCTCCGCCGTGTGGCCGGAGAGGATCAGATGCTTGACCCGTAGGCCGATCTCCTCCCCCAGCTCATCGAAGGGGATCTGTTTGTCATAGCCTCCGGCGATGAGGATCACTTTCTGTTGGAATGATTGCAGGCCCGCAATGGTGCGGGTGGGGCTGGAGGCGATGGAGTCGTTATAATAGGTCACGCCATCCAAGGTGCGGACGAATTCGATCCGGTGCTCCACTCCGGCGAAGGTGCGGGCCACCTTTTGCCAGACCTCCAGGGGAACCAGCCCTTCCGTGGCGGCAAAGGCTGCCAGATAATTGTCCACATTGTGGATTCCGGGCAGGGCGATATCTCCACGGGGGAGGATTGCCGTCTCTTGGCCGTTTTTGGCCATCCAGAGGGTGTTGTCCCGGAGGAAAAACCCGTTTTGCAAGGTCTGGGTGCGGCTGAAATATGTAACTTGGCCCACGGCCTGTTCTTCAAATGCGGCGGTGATCTCATTGTCGTAGTTGAGCACCAGCCGGTCTGTATCTTCCTGGTGGAGGTAGATATGCTCTTTGGCGTGGACGTATTCCCCCATGGAACTGTGGACGTCTAAGTGGTTGGGGACGATGTTGGTCACCACGGCGATCTGGGGGCTCTGGGTCATGGTGATGAGCTGGAAAGAGCTGAGCTCCGCCACGCAGATATCCCCCGCCTTCATGCCGTCTACATCGGGCAGAAGGGGCCTGCCGATGTTGCCGCCCAAGTGGACATTGAATCCCGCCCGCTCTAATAGTTTTGCAATAATAGTGGTCGTGGTAGTCTTCCCATCGCTTCCGGTGACGCCGATGATGGGACAGGGGCAGAGGGTGAAAAAGACCTCCATCTCACTGGTGAGGACCGTACCCCGCCGTACCATATCGGCGATTTCCGGGAGATTGGGCATGAGCCCCGGAGACCGGAAGGCCATATCGGCCTCCAGGTTGTCCAGATAGTCCGGCCCGAGGCGCAGGGAGACGCCCAAGGCCTCCAGATCGTCGGCCAAAGTGCCGAGGTCTTCCCGGTCTTTCTTGTCGCAGGCGATTACCTGACAGCCGCTGGACGCAAGCAAGCGGATCAGGGGCGTGTTGCTCACTCCAATGCCTAAAACGGCAATCCGTTTGCCCCCCAGGGATTCCAGATATTCCTGTAGTCTACTTTTCACGCAAAACCACCTCACTGCAATTCGCAACTATAAAATCGCTGGGAGTATTATACCCTGAAATTTTGGAAAATTCAATTGAAAAAGCGGGAATTAGGCGGGGAACTGGAAATTTGACGAGTGCTGTGATAAAATAATATAATCATTTAACTATAAATTGATATGAGATGGTGTGCTATGAAAAAGCCGAACATTATAACCGTGCTCTCTATGGCGGCACTGCTCTGTCTTTTGATTGTGATGATCGTACAGTTGCTGCCGCTGCTCAGAGATGTTATTTCCAACAGTGAGGATGAGGCGAGCATCGTGGCGTATGTCAATTCGATTGGCTGGCGGGGCGTTCCTGCACTCATTGGATTATCTGCGCTGCAAGCCATTATCATCATCGTTCCCGCACCTGCGGTGGGCGTGTTGACGGGCCTTAGCTATGGGATCTACTGGGGACCCATCATCTTTCTTTCCGGCGTCGCATTGGGTAACCTGTTTGTAGTTGTCACTGTGCGCCAGTTGCACAGTTTGATCCCGTCAAGAGCAAAACAAACTGCAAAGCACAAAAAATTGCTGTCGAAAGAGCAGTTGGAAAAAATCAAACGGCCGGAGTTGGTCGCCTTCTTACTGGCTATGATCCCGTGGCTCTCTAGTGCTGGCCCGTATCTGTTTGCGGAGACCCGTGTCTCGTTGGGTAAATATATTATAGCAGTCGTCGCGGGCAATATTCCCTCCACGCTCCTCTATGTGTTTTTGGGAGATCGTATCTCGCGGGGGAATTATACGGCGGCGATTATCATTGCCGCTATTGTGGTTATCGCCGCAGCGTTTATCCTGGTGTTTCGGAAAAAGATCATGGAAAAGATCATGGTCGAAAGGGATGTATAAGCAAGTGAAATCCCCAAACAGAGAGGAGCTTTTCCATGCGGATTATGGCAATTGATTTCGGAGACGCGCGCACCGGACTGGCCGTCTCTGACCCCACGGGAACCCTGGCGGGGGAGGCGTGGACGATCACGGAGCGGGATATGGGGCGTGTGGCCCAGGCGGTGGCAGAAGCGGCCGCTGCTCGGGGCGTTTTGCGCCTGGTTCTGGGCTATCCGAAAAATATGGACGGCTCCCTGGGCCCGCGGGCGGAGAAGAGTGAGGCGTTGAAAGTCCAGCTGGAGGCACGCACCGATCTCCCGGTGATCCTCTGGGACGAACGGCGCACGACTGTGGATGCGGACAACATCCTCAAACAGGCGGGCCGCCGGGGTAAGAAGAAAAAGCAAGTTTTGGACGCCGTGGCCGCCAGTTTAATCTTGGAGGGATATTTGCGGTCGCTGTAGGACGTGGGATTACCTATGTAAGTACGAAAGCGATCGCCGCCTGGATGTGTTTTCAGCGCATCCGGGCGGTTTTTTCACATAATGGCGGCCTCTGCATAGACTGGATTGATAATCAATACGCGCAAGGAGGTTATATAAGATGCCTGATCGTGTTCTGCCCGGTCCGGTGCGAGATAATGACTGCATTAAAGAGGCCGTCTGCATTCATACACGGAAGATATTTGACTCCTGCAAGGACAAAGACTGCATTGAAGATCTGCGGTTTTATCCCACGGCGGAGTCACAGCGATACATAGAAGGGGCCGTCAGTGTGCGGGCCAAGTCGGCCCAGCTGCTATACGTCACCACAGATGTGGAGGAGATCACCTTCAACCGGGGGTTTTACACAGTGGACCTCCGCTACTACTATAAGATAAGAGGCGAGGCCTTCGCGCTCATCAACAAGAGCGCCAATATCACGGGCCTGGCCGTGTTTGACAAGCGGGTGATCCTGTTCGGCAGTGAGGGCAACGCAAAAATCTTCACCTCCGACACCGTGGTCGGCGGATTGGATGAACACTCTTTAGCCAAGACCAATCTCCCCACCGCCGTGGTGGAGGCCGTTGACCCCATTATCCTGGGGATGAAGGTGATAGATGTCCGTGACAATCTCTGCGACTGCAGTGAAGTGACAGAGGTGCCCAACTGTATCCGTGACG
>Ga0123355_10002693_pt1 | contig 25187 bp, 19 predicted proteins | sample TergutEmb28metaG_3_FD_89872 | JGI IMG/M metagenome (GOLD analysis project Ga0123355, IMG submission 89872) | Embiratermes neotenicus P1 segment gut microbial communities from Petit-Saut dam, French Guiana - Emb289 P1 | ecosystem: Host-associated > Arthropoda: Insects > Digestive system > Gut ...
TTATTATATTTGGGTATTTTATGAAAAAAGAGGTAAAAAAGTAAAAATAACTGGATATAAAAAACGTGGAAAAATTTTAAGAAAAACCCCCCCCCCCCCCGCATTTTACAGAATATTAAGGTCATATCATCCCAACGGGTACTTGAGAAGGAAAGGTAAGCAAATGGGTAATGGTCATACCAAGATTGGCGTGTGGGAACACTTCGATGAGTCGGGGCTGTTGATTAAAACCGTAGACGAGGACAAAAAATTCGGCAAATTCGGTTATAATGAAGTATTGCTGTTTCTGCATCAACAAGGGTATATCAATTTCGAAACAGGGGAAGGCAGAGAGCGTGTCAGCTTTGGCTATAATGTGGAAACAAAGCGATGGTGGGTTAGTGTTGTTGTCAGTGGTTGGGCAACAGACTATATTATTGATGGGGAAACAGGCGAGGTAATAAGTAGAGAAGGACCTTCGATAATGGAAATATAAAAACAGATAATGTAATGGATTATTCACACCAGCCACCTGCGGAGCTAAACCGAATCAGCTTGTTTTATTGGCAGTGGCTGATTATTAACCCAAATATTCTTAGACGATGAATCTTTTTTTAATTATTGCACTGTTTGTATTATGTAGCAGCACATCAGATTACAAAACTCAAACCCTAAAAATAACAGATATGGAAAATAGATTAGACTTTGACTTATTAGATAAGTTTGCGAGAAGAAGAGTCAGAACAGACTCCGTTGGGGAGTATGTTGATTATAGTTGGACATTTACTGACGAAAGTGGCACAAGAACACAACTATTTGGAGATACGAGACGTGGAATAGTTGTACGTCAAACCCCCCCCCCCCTGCATTTTACATAATACTAAAATCATACCATCCAAATGGTTACTTAAGAAGACACGGTAGAACGATGGGTGGTGGTTCCACAATGGTTGGTATATGGGAACATTTTGACGAATCGGGACAGCTGATAAAAACGGTGGATGAAGACGAAAAATTTGGCAAGTTCGGTTACAATGAGTTGCTGTTATTTTTGCATCAACAAGGTCATATCAACCTTGAAACGGGAGAAAATCGCGAAAGAACCACTTTTGGCTACAATATAGAAACAGGACGTTGGTGGGCACGTACCATAGACTCCGGCTATTGGGTAACACGATATATTATTGATGGCGAAACCGGCGAGGTTATAAGTAAGGAAGAGAGACAAGAAGGAGAGGAATAGGGTTATTAACAAAAAAAATTCTAAACCATGAATCCGTTTTTAATTATTACATTGCTTGCATTATGCAGCAGTGTACCAGACTACAAAACTCAAACCTTAAAAAAAACAGATATGGAAAATAGATTAGATTTTAGCTTATTAGATAAATTTGCAAGAAGGAGAGTCAGAACAGACGCCATTGGAGAGTATGTTAATTATTTTTGGTCATTTACTGACGAAAGTGGTACAAGAATACAATTATCCGGAAATACAAGGCGTGAAATAGTTGTACGGCACACCCCCCAAAACCTGCATTTTACCAAATATTAAAGTCATATCATCCTAATAGATATTTAAGAATGCACGGTAGAACGATGGGTGGTGGTTCTACAATGGTTGGTCTATGGGAATATTTTGATGAAACCCACCGGTGCGAGTCTGTGACCCGTGTCAATCAAGGGCACGGATTGCAAATCCGCGCCAGCAGATAGTACAGATTGAAATATAAAATGAAAATGAAAGTAAATTTTCAAGAAACCATAAAGCAAAAAACCGACAAGGAATTAGAAATAATTTCTAAAGATTATGCGTTCTATTCAGAAGAAGAACGGCTTATTGTTTTGAATGAGTTGAAATCTCGGAATAGCTTATCGAAAGAATTATTGATGGACAAAGAACATATTGAGTCGTCAATAGAAAAAGATGTTTCGATAACAGAAGCCATAAAATTAAAAAAACAAATTTACAAAGGAAATGCAATATTTGTAGGTGCATTTATAGGAGGCCCTTTGGTTGCCGGTTATTTAATGACTGAAAATTTCAAGGTGTTTAACGAGATTGGTAAAATAAATAAAATTTGGAACTATGCTGTTTTATGGACAATAATAATTTTTATCATTATTTTGTTTATTCCTGCCAACCCTTTTAATTATCTTCTCACGGCGATAATTGCATTCTCAATTGCATCCTTTGCCCATTTTATGGTTGAGCGTTTTCAAGCCAAAAACATTTCGGCTTATATAGCACTAGGCGGAGAGCCGTTTGGTTGGTTTAGAACAATTGGTGTTACCATAATTGGGGTATAATTACTGTTGCCATGTTATTTGTTGCACTATATATTACTTTGTTTTTTATTATCGCCTTTAGATAGAACACCACTGGCGCGGGTCTGTGACCCGTGCCAATCAAGGGCACGGATTGCAAATCCGCGCCAGCAGATTTGAAAATCCGCAACAGAATAACCAGAAAACCAAAATTTATTCGTATATTTGCAAAAAAATAGTAGAAAAAAGCCACTATTCTAATCTTGAACCTTAAAAAAAACAAAAAATAACAAATAAAAAACCAAAAACCATGAAAAAACTACTTATTAGCTTAACCCTAATGTGCACAGCATTATTTTCTGTGCAAGCACAACGAGAAATCAGTGTGGGCACTTTCGATGCCTTGAGGGATTCAATTGCCACTTATGGCACCGCAACGGAGAATATAATTATAACCGTTACGGCAAACATTCCAAATGTAACACCACTAACTATTCCTGGGAACAACTCCGAACACACCCTCACTATTCGTAGTACTGGGGTGCCTGCTACGCTCACACGTGGTGCTTTCGGCAATTTATTCATTGTGCATCCCAATGCTACGCTTATTTTAGATAGCATCATTATTGATGGCAACCGCAATGTTGATTCCGTTGTTGGCGGGTCGTTGGTGCAGGTAAATGGAGGCACGCTTGTCATAAACAGTGGTGCGATTTTACAAAATAACAATAGTGAGTTTACCGCTGGCGGCGGCGTGTCCGTGAATAGTGGTGGATTTACCATGAATGGTGGCCAAATTACTGGAAACAGTAGCAACAACATCGGCGGCGGCGTATTTATGGGTGGTACATTTACACTTGGCGGAACGGCTGTAATCACAGACAACACAGTAGCGGTAGGGAGAAACAATGTCTTTCTTGACAATCGGCACATCGTTCTTTCATCACCCGCGGCAGGAATGCAGGTGGGAGTGACAACTGCACCAGCCAATAATGGCATTTTTGTTCAAAACGGTGCAAATGCCGGGCATGTGCAACACTTTTTTGCTGATGATACAAATAGAAGGGTTATCCTTTATCCGGTGGAACAGGGAGTTTTGCGAGTAGCTTTACCCAACACTGTAACGATTGTAGGCGGTACTATCACAAACGATACTACAAGCGGAAGATTTTTTGTAGGGGACACCGTACGTATTCGTGCAAATCCACCATCAACAGGGTTCGAATTCAAAAATTGGACGACAACACCACCGGTAATTTTTGCCAATGAAAACAATGACAGTACTACCTTTATCATGCCATTGTCAAATGTGACGGTAACAGCGGTATATGAGGCAATCGTTTATAACATAATTTTTAATCTGAATGATGGGTCGGGAACTGTGGACTCAGCAACTTACACTGTGACAACGCCAACATTCTCTTTACCAATACCAACACGAATGGGTTGGACATTTGACGGTTGGTTTGATAATGCAGGTCTCACGGGAACAGCGATAACACAGATTCAGCAAGGTGACACCGGCCATAAAGAATTTTGGGCACGTTGGCAAGTGACAGTATATACAATTACCTTTAACTTGAACGGTGGAGACTCATTATCACCTGCTCCACCAAGTAATTACACAATCGAAACCGATACAATCACTTTGCCAACAACTCCTACAAGAGATGGTTTTACATTTGGCGGTTGGCGTGATGATACCACAGGAGTAATGATAACTCTCATTCCGCAAGGCAGTACAGGCAACAGGTCATTTACTGCACAATGGAACCTCACTACCTTCACTATTACTTATCATCTGGATGGTGGCTCGGGAAATATGACACCAACAAGCTACACCGTAGAAACAGGAACCATAACTTTGCCGATACCAACACGCAACGGTTTTGCATTTGGCGGTTGGTTTGATAATGCAGATCACACGGGAACAGCGATAACACAAATTCCGCAAGGTAGCATCGGCAATAAAACATTTTGGGCAAGATGGGATATCATAGTCTTCAATATTACCTACGTTTTGAATGGTGGCACAAATCATCCTGATAACCCCGTCTCTTTCAACATACTAACTCCAACTATTGTTTTGCAAGAGCCTACTCGCGACGGCTTCACTTTTTCAGGATGGGCAGAAGGTAACATCATTCCGATAGGTAGCACCGGCAACAGAACATTTACGGCACAATGGTTTTATGTTTCCATTGTCGGATCAAATCCCATTTGCATTGGACAAACCACCCAATTACAGACATCGATAAATAATGGTACTTGGGAGAGTAATAACGATGCTATAGCAAGCATAGACCCCATTACAGGACTTGTAACAGGTTTGTCAAGTGGCACGACAACGTTTACATTTATAGAAGATGGTACCGGTGCCCGAATAACCACACCGCTTGTTGCCGTATCGTCCGACAGAGCTCCTGAAATCAACAATGGCATTGGTGTCAGAACAGACCCAACGGGAATGCCTTACCTGTTAACTTTTCCAAACGTTGCGGGAGATTTTTTCTATCAATGGTATCACAACAATGCTCCTATTGCCGGTGCTAACAGTCAGTTTTATTATTCCCCAAACGGCTTGCAAGCAGGCACATATAAAGTTTTTGTAGCCTATGCTCACTCGACATCATGTGGAAGTTTTACACAACCGCTTTTAGTAGACTTACAGCGGAGAAGCATCTCACCGGAGTTGTTTTTCCTATACCCTAATCCTTCTGACGGACGTTTTTCCGTTATATTCAACAAAGACATAATTAGCGATACAACAGCCGTAACCATCAGTTTGTTCTCGCTTCAAGGTGCTAGAATAGTGGAACAACAAGTAATCGGTTCCCAAACCTTTGAATTTGACGAAAATCTCAACAATGGAATTTACGTGTTAAGAGTTACAACCGACAGCAATTTAAGCGAAACAAGACAGATTATTATCAACAACTAATTAAATCCGCGCCAGCAGAAAATCAACAAATGAGTAAAAAGATAAGCGAAAGGACAATAGCTGACAGATCCCTCGCCTTCGGCTCGGGATGACACACCGCTGTGTGTGGGTATAAGAGGATGTAGCGGCGGCTTCGCCGCCGCTACATCCTCCCCCCCCTCTCTGCACACACTGTCATTCCGAAGGAGCGAAGCGACTGAGGAACCCGTTTGCCACCAACCTTTCACAACAATTAAACAACTAAACAACAAATACCATGAAAAAATATATTCTTACCGTAATTTTTTTAGTAAGTGCAACCTTTTTGTTTGCACAAGTGAACGTTCGCCATAATATGTTTGTAGCAGATGTAGACACAGATCGCGGAACTTTTAGGCAATTAAATCTCAGATCTATTGTTCCGGAAAATGCCGTATCCTTTAATTTAGGTTATGGCATTCCAACCATAAACAATGCACTGACCAACCAAGATTTTTGGGACAAAGGATTGGGTACGGGCTTATCGTTTGGTGTTAATTACAGACGTCATTTATTTACATCAAACATCGTAGACGGTAGAGAGGTCAGGCAACCAACGCTGTTTGGAGCAGGTGTAGGTTTAGGAATTAGCCATTTAAGCCAACAGGCAGTCATGAACTACAACCACACCGAAATCCTCCACAATTTTGTGGATAGAGATGGCTATGTTGCTGATGTAACACTTTCGTACAGAGGTATTAGAGAAAGGGTGTCGCTTACCTACTTAGACATTCCGCTTTACCTCGAAATCGGAAGACTCAGTCAGACCAGACTAAGCGGTTTTTTTAATGCCGGAGTAAGAGCGTCCATACTTGTTTCTAATCAATTTACGGGCGAAGGAACGTTCACATCTACGGGTTTTTACCGAACAGGTGAGCTCACAGGTTATACACTTCGTGATATTCCTTCACTAAACTATTTTACGAATAGATCCGCTTACCTAAATCCGGAGTATGATTTATCGAGTTTTGTCTTGTGGGGCAGTGTATCGGGCGGTATCAATATTCCGTTTAGCAGTTTGGAAAGAAACTGGGTAAGCCCATGGGTTTTGCGTGTTGGGGTGAGGGTTGATTATACGCTTACTCCTATTTCCCGAAGCATTCCGGAGCCGTATTTTACAGGTGCAGATTTTCGCATTAATCAAAGCAATATGTTGGGCGGAAATGGGAGTCGTGTGTTTAGGTTTGGGTTGGATGTTAGGTTGATTTATTGTTTTTAGAAAATGCAGAAAAATAAATTGAAAGTAATCAGAATTTTAACCTGTCTGTTTGCTCCCATTAGGCACCGATTTGCAGTGGCTGTTGCGCAACTACAAAGCAAGGAGATGTCTCGACTCCGCTTCGCTTCGCTCGACATGACGGAAAGTGATATTAGGAAAAGATGTATAGAGGTTTTGGTGGCTTCGCCGCCAAAACCTCTATACATCTCACTCTTTGCAAAGCACCGTCATTCCGAGCGAAGCACACTACGTGTGTGCGAAGTCGAGGAACCCCCTTGCTACAGAAACAACAGCCACTGCAAATCCGCGCCAGCGGAGGATGTTCTTGTCCCAAGCGGAATAGTAATGTTACCTTTTACAAGGCAATAAATATCAGTAAATTATGTCTTAACTTAATGACATTGGGCACGGACGTCTGCGCCAGCAGGATTTTACTAAATAGTGAACCCATTTTTAGTTGTTATTTATTTTTTGTATCTTTGCAAAACGTAAGATGAAAACCTACACAAAATGAACCCGATTTTATTGTATCCGCAAAACGCCGCACAGGCAAAGTTTTTTAGCGAGAGTGCCGAAAAACAAGGCGTTGAAATGATTAGTCTCCCAAACGAAATGCTTGAAGATATGGAAGACTGGCTTCTTGGTGCAAAAATGTACGAGCTAAGCAAAAATTTCAAGCCAGTTCCTATGGAAGAAGTTAAAAAGCTAGTTGCACAAAAATTGGCTGAATAATGGTTGTTATACCCAGTGATTATTTTTTTGAGAGTTTCAAAAAAATAAAAGACAAAAACATTATCCGTCAGGCTGATGTAATGCAGAAAAATAAGCTCAAAGCAATCAAAATTTTAACGTGTCTGTTGGTTCTTACAACAAGCTCTCTATATGGACAGTTTGATTTCTTGCGAGACCCCGCTCCCCCAAGCAATCCGGAATTAGAGTTTCGACAACAAGAACAGCGTAGAGCAGACTCTATAAGAAATGAAAATAACACCATTTTAAGAAACCAACTTAGAAGACATAGCCAAGAGATAGACAGGTTAAAAAGCGCAGTACTCAACATAGACACATTAAATACACCAAAACAGGACGTTAGTAGATTAATTGACAATTATAGAATAGACTTGGGTAGAATCAGAAATGCCTTTGACGGTGTAAGTTCGGACATAAATATGCACGGAATAATAGATGACGGATTATTTGTTTTAAGAAACCATTTCGATGCACAAGAAGCGGAAATAAGAAAGCAATTCAATGAACTGCTACAATGGATAAACAGACCGGAAGAACCCAAAAAGAATTGGCTCGCCATTTTAGGCATTGCGCTTGGTATTGTTTTCGTATTGGCAATGGTTGTTATGCAAGTAGTCATGAAAATAGTGGCAGATAAAAATCAAAAGAAAACAATGAAAGATGGCGAATGGCAAGCACTGAACCTTCAACATCAACAAATACCGCAGAATCCGGAAGTTGAGCATTTGCCTTTAATTGAGGGTCTTCTCTCTCAATATACCGGTTTTATAGAAAAACCACCTAAAAAACGGCATAAAAACGAAGCATTGGAAAAAATTAAAGAACTGAAGGTGCTAAAACTAAAAGCCAGTCCAAAAATTTCTATCCTCACAAAATAATAGACTATGGAACAGATACTCAGAAAAAAATATACAAAATAAAAACACAAAAACATGTCAAACTACTACGTATGCAGTGGAGCCAAATTAAGATGCTCGATGGGCGACAGTCCATCGGACTTAAAAGTTTTGCATGCTGGTACAACGGTGACCATCAGCGATGAATTTCAAGCAAGGATCATGGATCACCAACCGATGATGAACATCCAACCTTTTGGTCAGTGCCAATCTATCTTAAATCCAACGGTAGCAGCAGCAACTGCCGCCAATTTCGGTGTATTACGCCCGATGCCCTGCATTCCCAATACGCCCTCACCATGGATGAATGGCAAAATGAATGTGTTTATAAAAGGTCATCCCGCTTTGTTAGATTGCTCTACGTTGATGTGTATTTGGGGCGGAATGATTGACATTACCCACCACGGACAAAAAGGACCCAACTTGGTTGAAACCGGTGCAACGCCGGTAACCCGCGAACCCCATGAAGAAGAAGGTTACGGAGAATTATTTGATATTAATTATAACATGTAGCCATGAGATTCAGCTATCCAATAAAAAGAATAGATTCTTTAGAATCCTTTAGCAGATTGTCAAGGTCGCAGTCAGGCGGTAATTTTCCAATAGGTAGTTCTCTCACTTGGCACGGAGGGATACATATTGAAACAGAAGATCATATCTCATGTATAGCCGACGGTACAATAGTTGCGTACAGATTCTCACAAGACTATAAAAGCTATAAAAAAGAAGATAAGGACATTCTTTTTTCCAATAATTTTGTTCTTGTTCAACATCATTACAAAAGCCCGAAGGAGCAGGAGTTAATTTTTTACAGTTTGTATCAGCACTTGCAACCCAGAAATGGCGAGTTTGTTATCATACCGCCTTTTTTATCAGAAACGGCTGACGATGGCACAACAACATGGCGTGCTGATGCAGTGAGTAAGGATGTCAAAAACTGCAATATCCCTGTGCAAGCAGGAGAAATTTTAGGCTATGGCGGATACAGCGGGGTTGGAGAAAATAACCCGAAACTTGTCCATTTAGAAGTATTTACGGCGGCAGAAGAAGAGACGAATCTGAATAACTTCATTAAGAACGAAGAGAATGACGGTATAAGTGAATGCGGCGAAAGAATATCAAACCCTCATGCCTTTCTCCCTGCGAGACTGAGAGAATCTTTCCCTTGTAGATTGTTGGGCGATACTCAAATTACGGATGTGAGCGAATATGAGAATCATTATCGCATCAAGATTGGCAGTGTAAGACGTTGGATAGTAGCCCGGCAGGGTGACCTGGGACCTCTTACTCACGACGGGAGAAATCCGGTTACAAACGAATGGATCAATCCGAGATTTTCTTTCACAAACAACATCGATATTTTTGGCGGTCTTCCGCAACAGGGTGATTTCATAAGACTTTTGGAACCGAAAACGCAAGCTGAAATAAACGCAAAAAGAGATAGAGGAGACTACTCACTCCTTGTTGAATATGAATACCCCAACATTACCGGAAGAACATTTTTTATAGAAAAGAAATATTTGGAGAAAATAGAAATAGAAGTACCGGATAATTCTTTGGAGAGAACACTTTTTAAAACTTTAGGTCCTTGGTTGTACCTAAACCAAGCCAAAAGCGTAAATCCTGCATTTTATCCGGAAAGAACCGTTCGAACGGAAACGCACTACCGACTTCCTCTTTCTTTAGGCACTTCTGTTGTGGTGCAAGACCTGCATTTGCGTGTGCCTTCAGATGACAGAGTAACAGACGTGGGCGAAAACAGCGTAGTTGTACAAATTTCGCCAGAAAACACCGTCACTCCACCGGGAGGAAGCAAGCCTTGGTATTACAAGCGTCCTTCGTATGTCTATAATAATGCAAAAGAACGCAACTGGGTGGAGGGTTATTTCCAAGTTGATGCCGATCGTGTTTTCCCTGCACACAATTGGCATAACTTTGGTTTTAGAATATCGAAAATAGACCAAGATAAATATCGCATGGATCTTGAAAACCCTTCGCCTCTGCTACAAAAAGTTTGGAGCATTATCAAAAACAACGACGAAGAAGAGATGCCGAGCAATTTTTGGTTTACACATCGGCTCAAGGACGATCGTCATATCTTTGCCCTATCTCGCCACATTTTTTTGCACCGCAACGACTGGGTTTATGATACAAACAACGACATAAAAGCCAACCTTGAAAAAGAGTGGAAAGATGCTATGGACAAGTTCATACGAAAGTATGCCAAAAACGCTGCATCAAAAGACCTTTTAGAAAAACAACGTGACGAAAGACTAAAACTACTCATAAATTTAGTGGTAGAGCTTAGTTTTTGGAATAAAATCAAGATAGACACTACCTCGCAACAAGAAGGTGAAACACCTTTGGCGGAGTTTCCGACAGAGCCGTATGTTTACCATTTTCATCCGATTGCGTTTATTGAGCAGATGATGAAAATGACACCAAAATGGTTTGAACCTGTGGCTAATCCGCAGATAAATAAGTTCAATTCGAATGGAGCTGTAAGTCCACGAAGTGCCACTTTTGGTGACACAAGACGAAGCACAGATGGAACAAGAAGATTTCATTCAGGACTTGACCTTTTTGCTTTACCAGGAACCAAAGTCTACGCGTGTTTAGATGGGACGATAGTTGGATATAATTCAAACATAAACAGTAGTGCCGGCATAACTTTGAGAATAAAGGTAAATAACACGAAAGAATTTATAAATCGTGTTAGAGAAGTCGGATATAAACTGCAATTTGCTGATGAAGAAATGGGAGTAGATATAAAAGAGACTGACAGCGTATATTTAATATATATGCACCTCAAAGAGAGCTTTTATAAAGAGACAGATGTAAATAAAACTAAGGTAGAGGCAGGAACTCATATCGGGTATTCAGGTGTAACAGGAAGTACAGCCACTGGAACTCGGGCCCCGCATCTTCATTTTGAGATAGCAACGGTTGTAGATGCCTTTGGGCGAGGAAGGTCTGTGCGAACTAATCCTGCACGAGTAGTTGAATTGCAGCCATACGATACAATAGAGCAAGACAAAGCTGCTAAATACAAACATCATAAAGATGGAACTAAAACAAAACCATAAAATTATGAAAACAAAAACACTTACAAAGCTCATAATACTATTTGGCTTTATAATATCTTTTTCGTGTACAAATAGACAATCAAGTGCCAATCAACCATGTATGGTTGTTAATGTATATGATGTAAAAAATGACGAAGTTTTTGAGCAAACTGCCAATAACACGGAGGAAATAATTATTTATAGAGGCTTGGTACTTATAGAGGCGTACTCAAAATTTCTCAACGACAAACCAGCAATAGGCAAGCACCTATTAACCGTAATTTCCGATACAACTTACATTAGCATTGTTGATAACGAGCATGTCAAAATAATCTATATTATTGATTATGAAAGTGATGGTTTAGTGATAAAATTACACTACCTGAATGCTCCTAAACAAGGCAATGTTACTATTATTAATTTTGAATATGGTTCAAATAACACACGTGTTCGTATAAATCGGAAGTCAGAGGATTTTTGTGAAAAAATATCGGAAACAGTAATACAGAGGGATGATATTGAATTTATAGAAGAACGGGTTCCTTTTACATTGGAAATAGGTGGGGTTTGGAAAGGCATGTATTATTATTTTGGCAGAATAACAGGAAGACCTGAAAGGTTTATTCTATCAGAAACATTTCAACAGTTTGTCAAAAGTGATTCTCCTATTTTTCGCTTTATGGGGGACAATAGTATCTATCATAGGGGGCCTATAGTTGGACTTGATGAATTACGAAGTGTAGATGGAGGCAAACGCTGGCTTTTTATTATAGCAAGAGAAAGTAATATTGATGATGAGATATTGACAGATACTATTTCATTTCAAGGCACTTATAGTTTCTCAAATAATCATACGCAAGAAGAAAGAGCAAGTCATGTGAATTTTATCCGCTATTTGGGGATAGGAAGATTTGATGTACATACAAACAATTTTACTGTTGAAAGAATGTATGGGATAGATGTAAACGGTAAATTAACGGAAACATTTAATCCGAATATTACCTTTGAGCCACCGTCGGAGTATAACGAAGAGGTATGATAACAGCAAACATAAAAAATTAAAACTGCAATGAAAAAATACATCATCATTTTAAGTATCCCGCTAGCGCAAACGTCAGCAGGAAATAAAAAAACAAATATACGATGAAAAAAGCAGGAATAATTTTAGGAATAATAGCGTTAATCGCCAGCGGTTGTAACTTGGTTCCCCGAAACAATATAGTAGGAGTGGAAACAAGCGAAATTTCTAACGATTCTGTAATTTCACAAATCCCATTTATGAATGTTGTCGAAAAAGATGCCGTTTGGATTTATGAAAATTCGAATACGGTCGTTTTTCGGAAATTTTACCCCGACACTCTTATCATGGATTTCAGTTACATGCCATTTGAGGTACGTGAATCTTACAAGGTAAACGGTTTGAAGTTGCTATTTGGCTATTACAGACCATCTGATAGAGGCGAAAAGTCGCCATACGATTCAGAAACAGACTGGGGAAAAAGGCTAGTTTGTTTCAATGAAAAAAATGAAATAGTTTTTAGGTCGCATGGAGAGCTAGATTCATGGATTTTTCGCCCTGTTTTTTTTATTTCGGACGACAAAAAGCAGATTGTTATACTATGTCAGCTTGGAGCTGAACACTATTGGGGAGCAACTGTATTTCTAATAGAAAACAACAAGATTTATCATATCGGTCTTCTTGACATTGAACCACATAGCGAAGAGGATTATGAGTTATTAATTCCTGTTACTTCTGTAACAAACATAAAGCGTATCAACAACACACTAGAGTTTACATTTAATGAAAAATCAATTGAAAATGTAAGATATACTTATGTGGCAGGCGAGTTAAATAGAAGACCACGATGAGAAAAATAAATCTGATGATGGAACAAAAAAGAAACGTTAAAAAGATGGTATTTGTTTTCCTGCTTTTCACAATGTTTAGTTGTGGAACAACGACAAATAGAAATGAGCAGGCAACTGACAATATACAGTCAGAACAGCTGGAACTGTCAGAACTACTAGAACAGTCAAAGAATTTCTGTGAAGATATATCGGAAACAGAAATACAGTGGGATGAGATTGAACTTATAGAAGAAGAGATTGCTTTTAGACTTGAAATAGGTGAAGTTTGGAAAGGGATGTACTATTATTTTGGTGGAAGGCTAAACTCAGGAAATTTTATTCTATCAAAAACTTTTCAGCATTTTTTTAAAAGCGACTCTCCTATTTTTCGCTTTATGGGAGATAATAGCATATATCATAGAGGACCTATAGTTGGACTTGATGAGCTACGAAGTTTAGAAGGAGATAGACGCTGGCTTTTTATTATAGCAAGAGAAAGTAATATTGATGATGAGATATTGACAGATACTATCTCATTTCGAGGAAGTTATAGCTTATCCCGTAATACGCGAGAAGAAAGAGCAAATCATGTGAACTTTATCCGTTATTTAGGGATAGGAAGATTTGACGAGCAGACAGACAGCTTTATAGTTGAAAGAATGTATGGGATAGATGTAAACGGTAGATTGACGGAGACATTTAATCCGAATATTACCTTTGATGTGCCGCTTGAGTATCTCGAAGAATTGTAATGTAAAGAATTAACTAAATAATCAAACCGCTGGCGCCGACGTCCACGTCGGTGCCCATACAGAAAACTAAATGAAAAATAACAAAAAAAAATATGGAAAATTATACAAGGCACGGACGTGGACGTCCGCGCCAGCCGGGTAAATTCTGTATAAATAATCTGAACACACCTAATTATTTACCAAAAAATCGTATCTTTGCAAATTGTACCAACACAGAAAACAATAATAACAAATAAAAACACACAACCATGAAAAAACTACTTCTAACATCATTAATCATCCTCGCAGGAGCAATTGCGGCAAAGGCTCAAGCTCCTGATCAACCAAGTGCGATAACCCCCAATCATAGCGTATGTGTAGGCGATACTGTAACCTATTCGGTAACTTATGTGTCGAATGTAACTTATATTTGGAACCTACCTGCAGGTTGGATACGGATCGATGATGATTCAACCCACAGTATCACAGTTATAGTTGGTACGGCAGGCAACGGAATAATCACTGTTACTCCAAGGAATAGTGATGGCAACGGTCCGGCAAATATATTAACAGTCACGATAAATCCTTTACCAATTGTTCTCTTTACCAGACCAGATACCATTTGTATCGGGGAAACCACCCAATTATTTCCAACAATGTACGGTGATTGGACAAGCAGCAATAGTTCGGTAGCGAGCGTTAATGCTCTTACAGGGCATGTAATCGGTCTATCAAACGGAACTGCAACATTTACATTTACAGCAAGTACAGGCTGTCAGGCAACCACACCACCTGTTACTGTACATTCTTTGCCAACTGTTTCCATTACCGGCTCAAGTTCTATTTGTGTTGGAGCAACCACCGAATTATCTCCAACAACAGGCGGCACATGGATAAGTAATAATCCTGCCGTAGCAAGTGTAACCAATGCAGGGCTTGTAACAGGACTGTCAAGCGGTACAGCAACATTTACATTTAGGGCAAGTACAGGCTGTCAGGCAACCACACTAGCTGTTACGGTAAACTCTTTACCAACTGTTTCCATTACCGGCCCAAACACTATTTGTATCTGGCAAACCACCCAATTATTTCCAACAACGGGCGGTACTTGGACAAGCAACAATCCTTCAGTAGCGAGCGTAACTAATGCAGGGCTTGTAACCGGTCTATTAAACGGAACTGCAACATTTACATTTACAGCAGATGGCACAGGCTGTCAAGCAACCACACCAGAAGTCAGGGTAGATTCTTTACCCCAAGTATTCATTACCGGCCCAAATATTATTTGTGTTGGAGCAACCACCGAATTATCTCCAACAACAGGTGGTACATGGATAAGTAATCATTCTGCCATAGCAAATGTAACAAGTGAAGGAGTTGTAACAGGACTGTCAAACGGCACTGCAACATTTACATTTACAAATTCAACTACTACCTGTCGAGCAACCACACAGGCAGTTACTGTAAATCCTTTACCGATTGTTTCCATTATCGGAATAAATATTATTTGTATTGGGCAAACCACCCAATTATCTCCAACAGCAGGCGGTACTTGGGTAAGCAGTAATCCTTCAGTAGCAACCGTAACCAATGCAGGGGTTGTAACCGGTGTATCCAACGGCACTGCAACATTTACATTTACAGCAAATACAGGCTGTCAAGCAACCACATCAACAGTCACGGTAAATTCTTTACCCCAAGTATCCATTACCGGACCCAATACTATTTGTGTGGGAGCAACCACTGAATTATCACCAACAACAGGTGGTATATGGGTAAGTAATAATCCTACCATAGCAAGTGTAACAAGTGCAGGAGCTGTAACAGGACTTTCAGGTGGCCATGCAACGTTTAGATTTATAGCAAGCACAGGCTGTGAGGTAGCCACACCAACTATTACTGTACATTCTTTACCAAGTGCTTCCATTACGGGCCCAAATACTATTAATATAGGTGAAACTACTCAATTATTTCCAACAATAGGCGGTACGTGGACAAGTAGTAATCCTTCCGTAGCAAGTGTAACCAATGAAGGACTTGTAACAGGGCTGTCCAACGGTACAGTAATATTTAGATTTACAGATTTGGCTACTAACTGTCAAGCAAGTACATCTTTGGTTACGGTAAGTGCTTTGTTCCAAGTTTCCATTACCGGTCCAAATCCTATTTGTATTGGACAAACCACTCAACTATCGCCGGCAGCTGGTGGCACATGGGTGAGTAATCATCCTCACATAGCAAGCGTAACCGATGAAGGACTTGTAATAGGTTTGTCGAGCGGCACTGCAACATTTACGTTTACAATGGGTGATAATCAAAGCGTAACCACGCCGTTCCTTGCCGTGACGCCTGACAGAGCTCCTGTAATCAACAACAACATCGAAGTCAAAACAGACCCAACGGGAATGCCTTACTTGTTAGCTTTTCCAAACGTTGCAGGAGATTTTTTCTATCAATGGTATCACAACGGCACTCCGATTATAGGTGCTAACAGTCAGTTTTATCACTCTGCCGGTGGCTTGCAAGCAGGCTCATATAAAGTTTTTGTAGCCTATGCATACTCGAGAACTTGTGGAAGTTTTACCGAACCACTTTTAATAGATTTACAGCGGAGAAGCATCTCACCGGAGTTGTTTTTCCTATACCCTAATCCTTCCGACGGACGTTTTTCCGTTGTATTCAACAGGGACATAATTGGCAATAACACAGTCGTAAACATCGGTTTATTCTCGCTTCAAGGTGCAAGAATAATGGAAACACAAGTAGCCGGTTCCGAAAGCTTTGAGTTTGACGAAAATCTCAACAGCGGAATTTACGTGTTAAGAGTTACAACCGACAGCAATTTAAGCGAAACAAGACAGATCGTTATCAACAATTAATTAACCAAATCAACAAATGAGCAAAAAGATAAGCGAAAGGACAATAGCTGACAGATCCCTCGCCTTTGGCTCGGGATGACACGCCGCTGTGTGTGGGTATAAGAGGATGTAGCGGCGGCGAAGCCGCCGCTACATCCTCCCCCCCCTCTCTCCACATACACCGTCATTCCGAAGGAGCGAAGCGATAGAGGAATCTGTTTGCCACCAACCTTTCGCAACAATTAAACAACTAAACAACAAATACCATGAAAAAATATATTCTTACAGCAGTTTTCTTACTAAGTGCAACTTTTTTGTTTGCACAAACAGACGTCCGCCATAATTTGTTTACAGCAGATGTGGATACAACTTTCGGCACATTCAGACAATTGAATCTCAGGCATATTGTTCCGGAACATGCAATATCTTTTAATTTAGGTTACGGCATTCCGACCATAACCAATGCACTGACAAACCAAGATTTTTGGGACAAAAGATTGGGTACAGGCTTATCGTTTGGTGTCAATTACAGACGGCATTTCTTTATGTCAGGCATAACACAAGGCAGAGAGGTAAGACGGCCAAGGCTGTTTGGTGTAGGTGGCGGCTTAGGAATCAGTCACTTAACACAGCGAGCAACGATGGACTACAACCACACCGAAATCATCCGCAACTTTGTAGATAGAGATGGCGATATTGCTGATGTAACACTTTCGTATAGAGGTGTTAGAGAAAGAGTGTCATTGACCTATTTAGACATTCCGCTTTTTTTTGAAATCGGAAGACCAAGTCAGGTGAGATTAAGCGGTTTTTTTAATGCAGGAATAAGAGCGTCCATACTTGTTTCCAACCAATTTACGGGCGAAGGAACATTTACGTCCACAGGTTTTTACAGGAGAGACCAGGATGCAGGTTTTAAACTCTACGATATTGATGCGTTACACTATTTCACGAATAGAAATGCTTACATAAATCCGGACTATGATTTATCACGGTTTGTATTGTGGGGCAGCTTGTCGGGCGGCATCAATATCCCGTTTAGCAGTTTGGAAAGAAACTGGGTAAGCCCATGGATTTTGCGGGTTGGAGTGAGGATTGATTATACGCTTACTCCGATTTCCGGAACAATTCCGGAGCCGTATTTTACAGGAGCAAATTTTCGCATTAATCAAAGTAATATGCTTGGTGGTAGCGGTAGTCGCATATTTAGACTTGGCTTGGATGTTAGCTTGATTTATTCTTTTTAATTATGCAAACCCGTGTCGACGACTCATTAGATAAAAAAACAAAACCGATTCACTAATGGAACAGATATTCAAAAAAATAAATAATATACTCACAACTTGCTTGGTTGCCCTGTTGTGCTTACTTGGCGATAGTGCTTTAGGGCAAGGTGTTACAGCTGTCCGTGATGGCACAAGGGTTACCGTAACAAACAACACCGGTCACAATATCGTGTTGTTTAGAGCGGATATGACGGGAAGCAATGCAAGACGTAACAATTCTGACTTTGACGGAGCGGAAGTAAGAGGAGCCGGAATAGATATTCCAAGACCTACTCACAATCACTATACCGTTATCCTGAACGGTAGATCAGAAACCTTTGAACAGGATAGTAGAGGTAGAATTGCCGGCAGTATTATTTACTATATTGGCCAAAGACCTTTGGGAAATCCGAGAGAGGTTAGAATATTATCTCCCATTGAATACATTGCTGCTACAACCCCCGCAGCTTTGCCAACCGTTCAAAATCAGGCTCAACCGGAAACTCAACAAACCGGCGACAGCCAAGACCAACCGACAGCCACAGAAATAACAAGGCCGACAGATACACCTGCCCCGCCCGAAAATCATAGACATGTAGAACGTACTTCTGATGCCGCTACTGCCCCATCCGGCACTACCGACGTACAGCGCCAAGATCGCCCCGGCGTAAGTCCCCCTGCGCCTGCAGCTACCCCCGGAGCGCCTGGCAATCAAGCAAGAATAGCCGATTTCAGAAGAGAAATAGGTTCATTACGCGATAAATGCAATGCACTGTTACAACAAGCGGAACTTTCGCCTCAAGATTCTGCTGCTCTGATTACTAAGCAAAACCTATGTGCAACCTTGATTTCTCAACTAAATAGCTTTCAAGAAAATTTAACCGATGCCGGTGAAAAAAGACAAATAGAGGAATTAAAAAAACAATTAGAAACCCTGCAAGAAGAAATTGTTATCAGATTGGGTGCGGCTCAATTAAGAGAGAGATTCAGAAACGCCGTTTACCCTCAACTTTTAGCGTCTTTGGATTCTATCAGAAGTTTTATTGATGCCAATAGAAACAAACCTGACTGGTATAATTGGTGGGGAAAGTGGAATTACTCGAATCGTTTGAACAGTATTGAAAAAACAGGTTCTCTCAAAGCCCGAAATTTTATTGACAGTATTTCTAGAATTTCGGAATACCAAACTATGGTTTCTATACTTGAATTTGATTTTCAAAATCAAATTCAGAACAGGATAGAACGATATAGAAATATTCTTGATGGGCAAGATTTTAGAGTTCCGGTTGTCAAACTTTTAACCTTCGGCATAATGCTCTTAATTGTCATCGTTGTGGCTGTTGTTTTTGTTTATATGAAACGCCATAACCAAAAAATGGAAAAAGAAAAAAAGCAAAAAGAAGAAGAAAAAATAGCGGCATTAGGGAAAAGTACATTCAAAAAAATCGACAAAACCAATGCTACACAGCCCGAAAGTTACAAACACGGCTTGTCGGAAGTCAAAGCAGATGCAGGACGCCTCTACAAAGAAATAGACATGTTCGATTTTGTGGAAGATTCTTCTATTCACAAGATTTACATCAGTCGTCAGTTGATTGAGGAACTTCATAAATTTTTTAGTGATTCTCTAAGACCGGACGGTAAAATTATGGAAACAGGCTGTTATGTTGTCGGGCGTTGGGACTATGCTTCAAACACCGATCATAGTTCGACCGGGCTCACTAACCAACAGGCTTACGACATCAGTTTGGAATACATGGTAGAACCCGGCAGCGATGCCAGATATAGCGAATTTGAGTGTGAGTTTGGGCTCGAAATCGGCACTTCGTTAGTTATAAATAATCGAAAATACTCTGAGCAGTCCAACTCTGAATACGTTCATACGTCTTGGGTGCACTCACATCCCGGATTGCAACTTTTCTTGTCGAAACAAGATTTGATTGTTCAAGCCACATTAACAAATAATTCGCCTTACAAACGTATGCTCGCTATGGTTATCGACACAAAAACCGAAGGTCTGAAAATGGCATTTTTCTCGCCAAAAGCATCCGAACAACAGGTTATGAACAATGATAGCGACCTCAAAAAGACCATAACGCTGGACGAGTTGTTGGAGTGGGCTAAAACGCCGATTGGTAATTAATAAAAAATGAAAAATGATACACAACAGAAAAAAAATGAAAACATTTCACAGAAAACAAATAATCCCGCTCTTGCTGATCATCGGCGTGGTTCTATTTGGCCAATCTTGCACGGAGCAAATAGCACATCCCGAGGTAACGGATGCCGACTACAACATCAGTATGGCTTTCTCAAAAGAATGGCACAGTAGAAATGCAGATACGTTGTTCGCATACTTCAACATTACGGATGCAACAGGCAGGAAAGTCAGGTTTGAAGGCTTGGATAATCCGGATAATATTGAAACCTTGGAAGCTATCGAAATCGGAAATAGAGCGATAACAACCTATGTTCGAATTGATGCAACAGATCCAACAGAAAGTCAAAGATATTTAGTTTCAACAAATTCGATGTTTTTGTTTTTAGTTGACAGAACAGATATTGACCAGTCCCACTTAGACCTTGTAAGGAATGCAATAAGACAATCACTGAGTAAACTTCCCGATTCTACAGTCTATATCTCGTTTATTGATAGATATGAAGAACGAAGACTTATTACAGAATCAAATTTCAACGAATTTGAAAACTATTTTACAAGACAAAGAGCAGGAAAGGCAATAGAAAGAGCTATTTTGGAACAATTCAGATGGTTGGCGACAGAACAACAAAGAAACCCGAGCATGCACTATCATTTACTCGTTTGCACAGATGGAATATTTTCTGATCATACCGACTTAATCGGAGTTGCTATTCCAGAAATCGAGAGAATTGATGCTGCTTCAAGAAATAATATTACAATTCATGCATTTCGCTACGGAAGCGATGCAAACCAGGATGCTATTTTTAGAGGGTTGACAACATTTCGTCAAAACAATCCCGGACGTTTTTATTCTATCGAAAATCCGGATGCCATTGCCGACGTCCTCGCAGGCTTTATCATAGATGAGTTCTTTTTCGATTACAGGCTTACGTATGCGAGAAGATTCAGAAACGATTATACGGGAGGACAGCAATTAACCTTAGTACTCGACATCACAACAATAGATGGCAGAAGACTATTCGGTACAATAGACTATAGATTGGGAACACCGACCCGTCCTATCCGAATGACCTTTGAAAATTTCTTTATCTCGGTGCTCTTTTCGCTGTTAATGCTTTTCATAATTTATTTTATTATTCAGGTTGTTATTCCGTACATTACCTACAAACGGGAAAGGTTTAAAGAAAGATATGTCGTGAAATATGCGGAAATCAAGGGAGACACAATCATAGAATTATGCCCTTATTGCAGCATGCCCTTTGAGGACGACGAAGATATTGTTGTAAAATGCCAGCATCGAACACATTACGAATGTTGGCAAGAGCACGACTACCATTGTCCCGAATACGGAAGATACTGCAAGGAAGGGGTTCAATATCATTTTGATAAAAAACACGCTTTCGACCTTCAAAAGGGACCGTTTTATCGTAAATGGGCTATAGCAGGTGCTTTCAGCGGGTTGCTTATTGGTGTTTTCAATTATTTATTTTTACCTTCTGTATCGTTTCTGTTCAGGGGTATTTCCCATTTTATGGTCAATCTATTTTTTCCGCGTTCTCAATATGAACCGGTTGTCGGTTCCGTGGAAAGATATGCAAGAACTATTGATAAAGATGGAGTAATATATGGTGCTCCCGAACATATTTTTGTTTCTTTTGACCATAAAATAAGCGGTTTGTTGATGACAGGTATCTTGCTCGGATTTATATTAACCTTTCTGTTTAGCTGGATCAACGAATATCGCAGCAAAAAAGGGAAAGTATTATGGTCAATAATCGGTCGTTCTTTCATTGGTGCCGTAACAGGATTTACTGCATTTCTCATTGGTTCTGTTGTGTGTATTCTTTTTGGACAAGCAGGTATGGGAGCAGCTCCGCATATTGATTGGATTCCATGGATTTTATTTGGACTCGGCATGGCGTTGTGTTTGTCGGTTGGAACAACTATCAAATCAAAAAATGCCATTATCGGCGGTTTAATATCGGGAGCGGTAAGTTTTGCTTGTCTTTTCTTTTTATCTTTAGAAATTCTTTCGCCTTTCGGAATGTTTTTGAGTTTTATGTTGTGCAGTGCCGGTATTGGTATTTCTATCTCGACAATACACTATATGTCTCAAAAATATTTCTTAAAAGTTGCGCACAAAAACAAGTCCTGCGAAATTGCTATTCACAAGTGGATGAACGAATCGGGCGGAAGAAACGAGGTAACCATTGGAAAATCCGTTCATAGCGTCATTCAAATAAACTGGGCTGACGAAGACGAAAAAGCAAAAATCCACGACATTCAAGCAAAACTCTATATTGATAAAAAACGCCACAAATCCTGCGTTGCGGCTTTGGAAGAGGGTGTGCAGATTGATGGCAGAGATGCAAAAGTAAACCATCCTCACGTGCTCGAAAACGGGAACTTCTTTATGATTGGCAATACAAAATTTGAATACATCGAAAAATAATAACCATTAAACTCTTTACAAAATGAAAAAACAAATCTTTACAGTACTATTCTCATTAAGCGCAACTTTTTTGTTTGCACAAGCGAACGTTAACCATAATTTGCTTGAAGACAGATTTATTGTTCCACAAAACGCAATATCTTTTAACTTAGGATATGGGATTCCGACAATAACCAATGCACTAACAAACCAGGATTTTTGGGACAAAAGGTTGGGTACGGGACTATCGTTTGGTGTCGATTACAGACATCACTTCTTTACATCAAACATAGTAAGCAATATAGAAGTAAGTCAGCCAACTATGTTTGGTGTAGGTATAGGATTAGGAATCAACCGTCTGACTCAACAAGCAATAATGGACTATACTCATACCGAAATTATTCGCAATTTTGTTGACAGAGATGGCGATATTTGCGATGTAACGCTTTCGTACAGAGGAATTAGAGAAAGAGTTTCGTTGACCTATTTAGACATTCCGCTTTTTCTTGAAATCGGAAGACCAAGTCAGGCCAGATTAAGCGGTTACTTCAATGCCGGACTAAGGGCATCAATACTCATTTCCAACACATTTTCCGGTGAAGGAACATTTACGTCCACAGGTTTTTACTCGCACATAAATGGAAATCTTGCAAATGTTACCTTATACAATATTCCCGGGCTAAACTTTTTTACGGATAAAAACGCTTACACAGATCCTGAATATGATTTATCGAGATTTGTATTGTGGGGCAGTTTGTCGGGCGGTATCAATATCCCTTTGGGAAGAGCCCCGGTCAGTTCATGGATTTTGCGTGTTGGAGCGAGGGTTGATTATACGCTTTTGCCGGTTTCCAGAGCGATTCCGGAGCCGTACTTCACAGGAGCAAATTTCCGCATCAATCAAAGCAACATGTTAGGCGGCAACGGTAGCCGGATATTTATGTTCGGATTGGATGTTAGGTTAATTTATTGTTTTTAGTATGCAATCTTGAACCTTATCAAAAAAGAAAACTTCGAATAATAACAAACAAAATATCATAACCATGAAACGAATACTTTTAACCTTATTAATTATTGCAGGAGTGAGTGTAGCAAATGCGCAAATAGAGGACGATCAGATGGAATGTCCTCTTTGTTCCGCCTCTATAACTGTTCCTCCCACAATTTCCCTTTCCCCAACAGTGATTTGCCCTGGAACAGACGTGACAATTACTCTGACGCACCGACCGTCGACTGTTGTGCAGTATCACTTTCAGGAAAGTAGCGATGATGTCAACTGGTCCTCGTCGTGGGAGCGTACTGTGAGGCTGTACTCAGCAATGTATTTCCGCATGATAGTGGAGTGTCCTGCGTGCTATGGAAGTTTTGTCGTTCAGCACGCTACGGTATTAATAGCACTACCACCTGTTTCCATTACCGGCCCAAGTTCTATTTGTGTTGGAGAAATCACCCAGCTATCTCCAACAACAGGTGGTACTTGGACAAGTAACAATGCTTCGGTAGCGAGCGTTCATGCTATTACAGGGGTTGTAACCGGTGTATCAAACGGCACTGCAACGTTTACATTTACAGCCGCAAGTGTAGGCTGTCAGGCAACCACATCAGCAGTTACTGTACACTCACCAACTGTTTCCATTACTGGCCCAACTTCTATTTGTGTTGGAGCAACCACCGAATTATTTCCAACAACAGGTGGTACCTGGACAAGTAGCAATACTTCGGTAGCAACCATAACCAATGCAGGGCTTGTAACCGGTGTATCAAACGGCACTGCAACATTTACATTTACGGCAAGTACAGGCTGTCAGGCAACCACACAAGCAGTTACTGTAAACTCTTTACCAATTGTTTCCATTACTGGTCTAAGTACTATTTGTGTTGGATCAACCACCCAATTATCTCCAGCAACAGGTGGTACTTGGACAAGCAACAACACTTCGGTAGCAAGCGTAACTAATACAGGGGTTGTAACCGGTGTATCGAACGGCACTGCAACATTTACATTTAGGACAAATGCAGGTTGTCAGGCAACCACACAAGCAGTTACGATAAATCCTTTACCAACTATTAGCCCTATTGGTACACTTGCCGTACATTGTGTAGGAGAGAACTTAATACTTCCTACAACACCTATAGTAACAAATGCAACCACTCACGGTTGGGAAATAGAAACAGGTGATGGTACAAATGAGTACACTAATCTTACTCTGCCTCATGCCATATCCCTTGCTAATCACGGTAAAAGAATACGCTATCGCGCTACTAATAGCTGCGGTGATCAACACAGCAACACAGCAACGATAACGGTAGGTGACCTACCGACCATTAGTTCTATTTCCGCACCTATGGCACATTGTGTGGGAAGTCTTTTAACACTTCCCGGCATACCGATAGTAACTTCTGCAGCTCCAATAACCAATCGAGGTTGGCAAATAGAAACAGGCTTTGATACAGATGACTATATTGATTTTGTCCCATCTGATACCATATCCCTTGCTGATCACGGTAGAAGACTACGTTATCGCGCTGCTAACAGATGCAGCGCTCAATTCAGCAACACTGTAATGATAGCGGTAGATGCGGGACCTTCTGCTTTTACTCGACTCTATGATGAAAGAGTATGTCGGGATAATACGTTAACGGTCAATTTTAGTGGTACCGGCATTGATGCGAGCAAAAGCACATGGACAAACAGCAATCCAAATATTGGTTTGACAGGAAGTGGTGCAGGTAATCTTAACTTTACGGCAATAAATCCAA
>Ga0123355_10002694_pt1 | contig 25175 bp, 19 predicted proteins | sample TergutEmb28metaG_3_FD_89872 | JGI IMG/M metagenome (GOLD analysis project Ga0123355, IMG submission 89872) | Embiratermes neotenicus P1 segment gut microbial communities from Petit-Saut dam, French Guiana - Emb289 P1 | ecosystem: Host-associated > Arthropoda: Insects > Digestive system > Gut ...
CCACCACCACCACCACCCCCACCACCACCACCACCACCACCACCACCACCACCACCACCACCTCTGTCAATATAATTTTTTCTGCTGTTCAGCCAAGTTGGCTTAATGTCAGTATTTTAAATAATCATTTTCTCTACCCTTTTACACATCTCCACAGGATCTTCTGTCACATTCAAGGTTTAAAACTTTTAGCAAATCTTGCCAACAGTTCATTCTTTCAACATGTTCATTTACAATTTATTTGGTGGCTTAAAAAACAGTGGGAAGAATTTTGTAATTCTTTTACCATCTGAGGTGTTGTACCCTAATTTTTATCTTATGAAAGACAAAGTAGCTGATCTCTCTCTCTCTCTCTCTCTCTCTCTCTCTCTCTCTCTCTCTCTCTCTCTCTCTCACCACCCTGCCTTATGAACTTCTGTACTGGCAAATGAGACAATAAACCTTGGCTCACACTACTGGATGGCCCATACCAAAGAAGTATTACACTTTATTTCTCTCACAGATAAAACGAATGTAAAACCATGAAGGCTGTAATATCAAAAATTATATTGGTAAATACAGAAGTCACATATAAAACGCAACTGTACACAGGTGTGTAAGAAGGATTACAGTAATTGTCTATGGCATGGGAAGAAAGGAAAAACATTATAAAAGAGAAAACAAGTTAAATCAGCTTCACGTCACAGAGTGGCAGTAACTCAAAAAGTTTTGAAATGCTATAGGGACCATCTGCTAGAATGTCACACAGCAGGCCTTGTAGCTGAAATATTTTGTTTTTCATTATCAAACTGGCATTACACCAAAATGCGGGAAATATCAAGATATGCATCGGTGCTAACAATTGGGCACTGGCTCTCCATGAAACAAACGGCCAAGTGTGAAGCAAATGTGACTGATCTGACACCATGCAATGATGGCATCCTGCCATCAGCCACACCTATGTACCACATCATGTAGTTTGGTACACTGGTACAAGCACTTGAAGGAAGTGCTTTCTCTGTCAGCAGGGTAGAAGAGTACCAGCTTACATGGTATCATATCCCACAATACAGTAATCACGAAAATTGTTGTCAGTACCTCCAGCCATTATGGCAACAGATTGTTTCTCTGTAGGTATGTTTTATGGATAAAATTAATTTCCTTGGAAGATCTGAGGTTCACACACCAGTGTTAAAGAAAATTAAGGTCTTCTGGGATAGGATAATGTTTTGATTGGTATCTATTACCATTGTTTTGGTGGAATTTGCTGCCTCCATCTTCAAGGTCCAAGCAGTCCAGGAAGAGTAGCCATACCAGACAAATCGGTATATTATATAGGTAAACGTGATTGGGGTAATGAGCCAAAGTGAGTGGCTGAGTTGTGGTGGAACAGGCAGATGTATAAGGGATGGTTACAAAAGCAAATAATGGAGTTTTAATACCTGCAGGTAGGACAAGATCAAAGGTAATGAGGATAGCATAGGATGCAATTACACATGGAGCCATGGGAAGGTATGGCAGGTAAGAAGGGAAGATGACAATGGCTACATATGATGTGACTCTGAAAAGGGCCATAATGTTAGTGTACCTTCATGGGATGGCTTCCTAGGTTCATTCATGGGCAAACTGCTAACTTACCCCTGGCCCACACTACAACCCCCTTCCCACAAGCATGCAAATCTCTCCCCTGGTTGACACGGCCAGAGCTCTGTGTGACCAGTACAGTCTTTAAGAAGATTAGCTGGAGTTTCTTAAGGCCACCTTCCGAGACAATGGATACAACCAGAGAAAGATTCATCAGACTTTCCACACAAAGTGGACGGTCACCTAGCCCTGACAGGTTCCACCTGCCGCTGTCTTCCTGCCTCACATCTTGACCACTTGCAAACACATACTGTCCTGCTGTCAGGAAGACCTCCAGATTTGACATGTACAGGAAAATCTGGGGCTGAACACTCCAGGTGTTTAAAGCAGTCCCTTGGACTGTGGTCTGGTCTACATGGGTCGGACTGGTATATAGAGGCTAGAGTAAAGGAACATCACTGCCACGTGCCTAGAACAGGACAAGCTGGCTATGGATGAACCCAGCTTTAACCAGAAGCATCACATCCAACCCAAAAAACACCAAAATCCTCCACAATATTCCTGTTAAACGGATTGTATCTGCATGGAGGCACGTGAGATTGAACTCCATTCCATCACAAACAGGCAAAATGGCTGTCCTTTCAGGACATCGAAACCTCTCTATTCACTCCCTGAAGAAATAGGGTAAGTGTCCCCTAAGCATCCCCAAGAGGATACACCTTATCAATACAGTACTTTTACGTGCCACATGCATCCGTGAGTTCTCCCTTCCTGCCACTTCACACACTTTCATGTGGCTCCAATCACTAACTGCATCTGAAACAATTTTTTACCAGCCACCAAGACACCTGCCTGGTCAACCACGGCACCGCTGCTCCCAATGCCTCGCTACCCATCAGCATTACCTATATAATATACCCACTCTGCTCAAGCAGTTTATCTTCTTGAACCACTTAGATCCTGACGACAGAGGCAGCAAGCTCATCAAAAAACATCAGTAACAAATCAAATGACATTGTGTCTTATACCAGAACACTTGCCTCTTCAAAAATGTCCTTATCACAATACCTACTTGTCTGTCTCTTCAGTTATCATGCATATCTCAATGTTGTGAGTTGTTCCAGCTTTGCAGATAAACGTGTCAGATATTGGCAACAGGCATAGTTGACTGGATATCTGTATTCCACATTAACATACTCCTTGTACCAATGGACATCAAACAAATAGGGCCCAATAGCCTATATAGATAGGTCAGTGAAAAAATTCCCTTCACTCCTGACATGAAACAAAGAATGTCTCTATTGTCTGTAATTACTTAACTGAGTGAACACAGCGTCTATAGAAAATAACGAAGTAAATAAGCCAGTCGGAATCACGTAAGTCCAGCAAAGACCATTTTTATTTTTTGGTATTACATCTGGCAATATTTTCATGCCCTTCACTGCAGAAACAAATGTTACACCTGTCACTGATCAACAACCCTCTGCCAATACTTGCCACATCTTGTAAATCTTTAACAAGTATATCTAAAATGTCATCCAATTCTGTCATCCCAACTTCTGCTGCTTTCAAGTGAAAAGTTTTAACTAAAACTGTCTCCCTCCCTAAACAATTATTATAAAATTGACATTTTCAGACATATGGCAAAATTTTGAATTTTACAGCACATCAGTTTAATATGATCACAATACAAGTAAACTATCTAATAATATGAAATGACTCTGTGAACCTCCATTTAAGGTTAGTCTGGGATGCAATGGATTAGATACCTAAGCTGGAGTAATTGGAAGTGGAAGAAATTTAACACTGAGACAAAGGAAATGTTAAATAAAGGAAAATCTTACATCAAGAACATTAATGGGAGTTTTACTGTAATGTTTTCCCACTCTGTAAATTAATAAATGCTGTGGACATGACAGACTTCTCATCAATATCTAACCAAAAAAGACAAAAGTACCTGACTTCCAAACTCTGAAACTGACACCACTTCACAGTAGATTGAACTGTCTACAAACCATACAAAAATTGTAGAAGTGAGTGAAGTCACAGAGAATACAGCAATACTCTGTTATTGTGACCACACACAACACTTTACATTACAGTGCTATTTTATGTTATACAGAAGTTTATTACTTCAGACAGGAAAGATATTTATCTACAAGATCTAAAACAGGCACTTGAAATTAATATTCAGAGTTGAAAGTTCAACAAGTGCATGCAATACATAACGAGTATAATGAGGAGATTACACTAAAGGGAAACAGCAAGATGTCCCAACAATGTTAATTTTTGTATGCACAGCCCAAAATCTCAGGGAATGAAAACAACATGGGAGGCAATCTCTGATATTATGGTCTTTTTGTCACAATTAGATTTGAACAGTCCTCCAAGTTTTGCAGTTCACATTCAAGATGGAATTCTATATATGACACACAGCAACAGACAAACATGCTTATGATAGGTTTTACAGTTTTTTAAAAGTCTAACCACACATTTATCCACATAATTATAACAGCAAAATAAAAACACTATACATAAGTTTTCAATACGCTTTTGTAAAATTTTCTAACCTACGAAAGGTAATTTATTCTCTTCTACCACAGTTTCTGTTAGTTGCATCACACCGAACCAAAGGTTATGTGTACACACCATCAGTCAAAATATTAGCAAAACATGAAACCTTCACACTACATAATATGAAAGGAATCAGCTGAGTATGTCTGGAATATTTCATAAATACATTCTTGCAGTACTATAATATCTCAACCTAATATTTTCCAAGGGAATGAAGTGTTCAACAGTGGACTGGATTAATGTACAATACACTTCACCGTCAACAACAGGCAGGAAACGTCAGGAATGCATGCTGTCTACACTCCCACTGTCCCCTTTCAATTCAATTAGACGCAAAAGTATGATTCAGGAATTTCATTATTTCTCCATTTACACTTATGACATAAAAATATATCTGACTGGGACTATTTCTGTAGTTATACGAATGAATGATGATTATCTTCCATGTTCAAAGTATATTACCCACAATTACAGTCTCATACTCTTCTCTGTAAAGTTGTTATGAACCATTTTAAAAGAACACCACTTACATCCTTATATTCTTTCTTTCAATTACATTACGTGGCACCCCTCTTATGGTTCCATGCAAAAGTAGGGAAACGACATTCACATTGAACACACACTGATTACGGTCAGTAATAAAGTTGTAAAGGTGGCTGGAATATTTATAAATCTGCCATCTCACCGAATGATTTATGAATAGAAAATACATTCATAACTCACAGATCATGTAACTGTAGAGCATGAAAAGGAGGAACAAAAGATCATATAGGTTCAGGCAGATACTGTCCTTAATATAGTGAAATGTTAGAGAGGAAATATCATAAAAATATTATCACTCTATTTTGGCAAGCAAGAAAAGCTGACATCACTATATGGGCCAGTATTAGATGATGAACATTATGTTATGTTTTACTATAATACACTTTTTGTTATGATATATTACTAACTTACACTAATAATTACTGCTACAGTGAAACCCACTTAAGATGATGATGATGCTTGAGAAGCTGTCCACGTTAGATGTTACAGATTTAGTACTAAAATTTTTCCCCTATAACTAATATATGTGATGCCTTTTAGAACGATTTGACCTTAAAAGGATTTCCTGCATCAAGAGTTCACAATGCAATAACTTTTTAAATTTTGGTAGGTTTTTTGCATAAAAATCTTAAATAATATACCTACACTGCCATCCACTCAATTTGTTCCTGAAAAACAATGGCAAAACAGTGCATTCTGTTCATTTTCACCATGAACCAGAGACAAGTAAGTAACTCAATGTAAATCCGTGAAAACTGTCACAGAAAATGACATCACATCTAAACTGCATTGCTATTTACTTCCATACATGCATTTCATGGATGATATGTAATCAATGTGAAAAACTGTGAGTTTAATGGAGAGCACTGTGACTTTCCAGCCTGCAGAATTTACATACCATTTGTGTTCATGTCAAATTCTGAATGCAGGCATGTATGTACAGTTTGCATCCTGCAGAGCTATTACTGAATATTTGATGAGCAAGGCTACATCATCAATAACTGGAACACAATGCACACTACTGTTAATATAAGAAAAGCTGTACATTATAAACAAGGCACTTGCTACTTAAAACGGTTCTCTCTGAATACTGTTCAAGAATACTGCTGCAGTACTTGACATTTGTGTGTCAACTTGATAAGGTACAGTACTCCATATGTAAACAGCAAAATACAGTAGGCAAAAACAAGCCATTAATCTACCAGTTGTGCTTGCAAATGTGTGCTCTCTCTTAGGTTCAAGAAGGTGTCAAAATCATGTAAAGTAAAAGTGTGGTTTTTATGGCAAAAATGGATCACTGAATAGAAATTAATATTGTGTAACATTTCAGTATAGTGAATGCCAAATTTCGTGACAAAATTACAAAATAATAACTTTTCAGGTTTACTTTTTTACAATGTTTTCTGCTTAAAAAGCCCAATTTTTTTACTTTTTCCCATGACTTCTTAAGAGGGTTTCACTATATCATTCTGCATTAATTTATACCAACTGAAAAAAACAGCCTCAACCAGTTACATAAAACATGAATCTCCGAAATCCATTATTATGTTTCATGTCCACATTTCTACCCTGCTACATGGAAACAAGCTTCTGTTATGTCACAAAAGCTACAACAATTTATGATATTCAATAAATTTATTTACTGCACAAGACATACAGCAGGTGTTTGTACATTGCCTTAATCTCCTGCTTGCTGCATGCGGCCTTCCGAGGCATACAGTACCAACCGAAGTCTATATCCTTGTGAAGTTCTTGCAGTAGACCTGAGCCTTCTATCTCTCCCCATTCAAATCCAATGGATACTTCCATGCTTGCTTCTTGTGTTGCTTCCATTCCCACACTTAATTTAAAATCCTCTATGATGCCCTCTTTCCTGATACCCAATCCCTGAGACCAAGGAAGAATAATGACTGGGATTTTGTTACCTGATCTGTAGCAATTGGTTTCCCCAGGGCTGCTCCACTTTCCATAGTGTGTCACCTTGTTGGTCCCCAAGTTCACTGCTCGCACGAGGAACACATACTTCAGATAGCCTTCTGATTCACAATTTGGAACTGGAATCTGTGATTCTGTGGCTGCAAGTGAACAAATTAAATCTATAACATGGTTTCTGTTTGATGACACTTCGGAAACAAAACATGCTGCCTCCAATTTTACCATTACAATGTGAATTACCACAACCTTTACCATTTTTCTCACTTAAATAGTCTTCACACACCTCACTCCTAATACTGCTTGCACAGTTAAGGATATTGTGAACACACCACAACTTTGAAACAGAATGAAACATAAACCAAAAAATGCACCACATAATTCTGCCATGTGAACCTGATCCAATGCTGTTAAATGAACATCTAAACCCTGAATCCAAATTAACACTTTCTTGTGATCAGAACAGTGACCGGGCTGCAGGCTGGCTAATCCTGAGTTCCAAACCCAGCAGCAGCAAGACAGTGATTCTTCTCTTCTGTAAAATGTCCAGACTAGCTCTGGCACCCACCAAGCCTCCCATTCAATGCCTACCAGGGCCTCTCCCCCAGAGGCTAAAGCAACCGAGATGTAATTTTGACCACTCAACCCCATGTATTGCTAACGTTAAAAATAAGTGGAACTATACCTACATTTCCCCTCTATGCCTTCATGGCATGTATACGGACCACTTCACTAACATACAACTTTTCAAAATTGATGTGATATTAAAATCAAGTAGGCAGCACAAAATAAACTTAATTTTATGTCATCCTAAGACTTTCAGACTTGTTTGTTTTGTAAGAATTTGTAAAACACTGAAAAATTATGTGATTTGTGACAACCATTTCCTTTTCAGCATATCTGCATACTGTCTTGAACAGTGTGTCAGCAACAATCAACTTACCAAGGAGAGGATACAGCCTGCAGATGCTAAAATGAAAATAACAGTACTTTGTTTACCAGGCTGAAAACAGAAGATACTGAGTAACCATTACTATTTTGTAAGGTGTGGTGGCATTATTTGACTATTTGTGTCTCACTAATGGAATAACTATTGCCATCATGAAGTTCTCGAGACTGATGCCTTGTAATGCACAAGCTAGGTCCTATTTTGCAGAGTGAACGGTATTAAAGAATGAACTAACAAAACGTTGTTGAAATATTGTTACATTCTTTTGGAAACTGATTTTTAAATGTTGTAATTCAGTCTGAGTCTGGGGACAAACTTATTTTATCAATTAACAGATTGTCAAAGCATGCTTTTCTATTACACTCAATTTATGAAATTAAAGTTGTGTATGCATGCACATATATGCCAGGTGGACTAACGATCCTGGTGTGCACATCACACAAATGACAGTGATCAATGAACTATGTCTTCACTATTACACTTCTGCTGGATGCTAGCAATAACATTTGTGTCACCCACAAGCACCTCTTATACAAAGATGAGAAAACATAAATTATCCAGAACTACCAATTCATTTATGTGTAGGGATACAGAAAAATATGAAACACCTAACATTAAATAGCCCACCCTGGGATCCAATCAAGAAACTTTTATTAACTTGGACATATAAGACAACTTAGTAATTCCTGGCACGTGCTTGCAGCAACTGGAATCATGTCCACACAAATAATGAATAAAAGTCTAATAAAAGTATGTGTTTAACACTTCAAAACAAGTTGCCAGAACATGTATTATTGTATATGAAAAATATCCAACAGAAACAAAGACTGTTAACAAAAAACACAAAATAAAAATTATGAAAAAGAGAGTACACTCTCTGCATTATCTCAGCATTACAAAAAAAGAGGTTACTTTAACTTTACACACCTACGTTAATGTGCACTGGTTAAAGGTGTCCGGTTACTCAGAATGCCATGAAATTCCTCAGTTTTATGGAAGCAAACAGTTCATTACCAGATACATAACAGCCTGCCATGGGACCCTTATCCTGAGCTAACTGAATGCAGCCTACATTCTCAAACCCTAAATCTTGAAGACAAATGCCCTCTAATCTAAGCCAAGGTCTCTCAAGTGGTCTTTTTCCTTCAGGTTTTCTGATGAAAATGACTTTAGGCCATTTTCATTCTTCCAAACATATACATACTTCAGAGATGTAGTGGGGACAGAAATTCCAGATATGATATAAATACCATGCATTTCACTAAGTGATGTTCATCAACAGAACTAGTACTTCAAAGCACATGTACAGACATACATCGAGGGCCTGCGCTATCTACAAAGCCACAGAAAAAAACAACAAGAACCCCAACAATGTGTATACTCTGAAAATTCCAATTACTTGTGGCGTCTCGTACCTGTTGCGTTGTACACGTAGGTTTCATTCTTCATGCTCTTTTCATCCACTTTGATTGCAGTCACCTCATAATAATTAAGAAGACCTCCAGGTTTCAGTGGAGGTTTCCACGACACCAAAACCATTGATGAATTGATGATCTGGACTATTGGACGTTCCATCACATCCGGTGCTGAAATTCACCATTTTGAGTTTATATTCCAAGTCATCGTATGTTTAAGGGTTATTACAATTTCTGTGCAAGTATTATTGGTTAATGAATATATATACAGCAGCATAATAACTATGGGCACGTAAATGATTAAAGGCCAAAATACATATTTCACATTGTGGCAGTGATCTGAATTATTATTTATGCTCCATCTGCATACTGAATACATATAGCATGTTTCATCACATCCCTGAGTATGGCAGCAGCTGCCATTGAAGTATTATATTATACAAAAAGCCTGCAACCACCAGGAATTTAGAGCCAGTTTGTCCTCGCCTTACCATATTTAGTAAAAGACCCTCAAAGAGTCAAACTCCTGCTTCTAAGTGGGTCTCATACCTTCTGAAAATATATGACACATGACAGAGCTCTGGTCTTGAAAAACTAGCAACTTTTATTTCAACACTGCCTGTCAGTTCTTGCAAAAAATTTATACTGCTCACATGAACTTCATGTTTTAGTTTGCCTACAAATGATTGGATGGACTCAAATCTGGAGATCCAGAGACCACAATACACAAATTATCGCCTGTAGAATTAATAAACCTTCTAGAACAATTCTTCAGGAATAAGTCGCATGGGCCATAACATTAAACTGCATCAAATAACTGTTCATTTTAACTTCTAATAATTCCCTCAAGAATGGTGTCAAAATTAGTTGAACATGCTCATCAGAATTTACTGCTGCTTTGAAAAACATGGGCCCTGCAATCTTGCATGTACGTGCTGCAGACTGCAACTTGAAAATAATCCAAAATAAATATATGAAATGCACAGGAATATTCAGGACATCAATACTTGCTATTCTGGTCACCTACAGTCTTACTGATCTCAGGAAATAATTTTTTTTTTGTATTACGGCCTGATGATGGCCCTAGCTAGGTGCCAAAACTAGACGCTGTTTATTAAACATATTCATAAAAGTGTGCTGGTTGTGATCGGAGATTTTTTTGATCTTTGTGACTGATACACCATCAGGGATGTTCCAGATAATGTTTACAATTTTTGGAATTTTATTTTCATGCAGTACTGAAACTGTCATTTGAAATTTTCCAGCTACTCTGTATATTGTTCTTGTACACAGCTCTAATAACACAGCACATTTTTTTTACAAAACCTTTGGCAACATCCTCTTATAAGACATACTTCGCACAACTATTGCAAATGAATACTCTTAATTCAAAAGAATACACTTCACATGCACCTCAAGGTTGTATTACATATGACTAGGAATGTACTGGAGCTGCTCAGGGGTTGGTGGCGAAAACCAGCGACAATCTTAGCAAACTTGGCTACACACACAAAGTCTGCATTTTGCTATGCTCAGGGGCATCATAAATCTACCTCTCTGCAGCTTTTATTTGAGCTACAAATAACATCTGTATGATTCTGTCTCATACACATAAGTCATTAAAATTGTAAATATGTTACAGATTAATAATCCAACTGCATAAACTATAATGGATAGTGTGCAGGTGAAGATTGAAAATTTTTTGAGTTCATGCAGGAATTTCAGAAACAATTCACAAAATTTGTTAAAACATTTTTAACCTTCATTAAATCTTTCTCCATTATACCCTACAACAACTCCTCTTAGTTTCTTATTTGGAATACTAAAGTGACAAATCAGAATTTAGAGTGAACAGTCCAATCATCATTATTTTTATCTTGCAAAATACATATGAATAAACAAAAATGCACAGCAAAGTCTAGAAGAGATGGTTCTTGCTTCTTAAAAACTCTGAGAGGATAATTATATGTGAAACAGAAAGATTTTTTTTAAGCCTGACTGCCAGCTTTGATGTGGGCCGGAGCAGTGTAGTCAATATGGTGACTAGCTGCTAGATGGATGGTCTGCAGATCGAATCCCTGTGGGGGCAAGATTTTCTGCACCTGTCCAGACCGGCCAGGGTGTGGCGTTAACCACCCACCCCTATTTGGCAACGCGGTTAAAGAGTACAGCTATAACTCTATGCCCCCTCTCGGCCTTCATGGCCTGTCATAGGGTAGAGTTTACCTTTTTTCCCTTTACCTGCAAATTTCGACAGCAGCAGTAGATTCTATGCCTGTGCCTACCACATACTCATTAACTTTTTTTTATACATGTGTACTAAGAAGCTCTTAGTGATTATCACCCAAAAACATAAAATAACATGCTCATAACCTACCTCCAATGTCAGTCCGGACAGTGACGGGTGGCGACTTCTCAGAACATGCAGTAGTGCAGGCCACCACACTCACTGTGTAGTTGTCATAGCTTGTCAAGTTCTCCAATTTCACTGACAATGGCACTGGCACTAGCACTGGCCTTTCCTGTGTGCACATTATCATCATTTTAACATATAGAAATACAGCATCAAGAACGTGCATTCCTCTGAGCAAGAATGAATATACAAACACACAAATATTTTGTAACGTATACCACAGGCTGGATAATCTGGGGTTCAATCCCTGGCAGGAGCAAGAGATTTTCCCCCTCCCCAAAATGTTCACCCTGGATTGGTGGTCCATCTCCTGGGGTACAAGCGGCCAGGGCGTGAAGCTGCTCACTTACCTTTATACAGGGTTGAGACTGTGAGTCCACTACACCCCTACTCTCCTTATTAGCCCTCATGGCATGCACAGGGACAACTTAAGCCTTTATCTTCATATGAGTGTAATATTCCTCATTCAAGAAATTAACAAAATTTAAATAAGCAGTCCTGGAAAGTGCTGAATGCATTACTTTCTGAAGCAGTAAACTTTGAACTAAAAGAGACAGTATGAATGCACACAATTCTGATTCCCCCGTAACTTCTTACAGAAACAGTTTCTGGAGGAATCTGTGCTGGCCTAGCTTACAAAAAGTCACAAACAGTATTAGAGGTATTCAAGAAGTCACACACAATTCTGTACTAACAGTATGTAAAAACAGTTACACACAGCAGCAGCAGAACTAAATGTCACAGGCAGTACTAACAGTATCAAAAAGATCACACACAGCAAAAGCAGTAATAAAAATGTCATGCATTATACTAACAGTATTAATAATACACGCATTGTGTGTAACATAGCACTTAGGTGCATTCATGTAACTGTCATTGCTGTGCGACAGCATATTCTGAGGGTGTATTTGTATCCTTTGGTATCCAGCACACAATCCACACATGCCATATTGTCATCTGTGGCCTGCCCAGAAAATGGCATGATATTTGAAAGAATGTTTTTGAACATAAAACTTGTTTTGATTTTCTCTACAACTTTTGTCTTAAACATTTTTCATTTTAGAAAGAACTGAGCAAGATGTGATATAAAATGTATATTGATCTTCATGTAAATTACCCATTATTCTTGTCAGAATTTAAAGACACTTGAATTTTCTCGACAGATTTTAGAAAAAGACGCAAATATCACATATCATAAAAATCTGTTAAGTGGGAGCCAAGTTGTTCCATGCTGACAAACAAGATGAAGCTAATAAAGGCATTTCACAATTTCGAGAACGCACCTAAAATGCCGTATAGCACTAACAATAATAAAAAGTAACTGGGACTTAAAACCAAGACAAAGAGATTTTCTTCTCTAAGAAGCAATTCTTTAGTCTCTCCAACCATTCATCATTTTATAACTCTATGCCCAAAATAAATAAATAAATAAATAAATAAATAAATAAATAATGTACATAAATATTTAAAACAAGAAATGAGTAAAAATAAAACACGGAGTTACATCCAGAACTGATGAGAATACATTCCTGACACAAACAGTTCCAGTTGAATAACATATTAGCATCACTTTTTTCTGAATTTACAAAAACTCTTCTTATGTTGGAAGAAGAAGAGAGTACGGGCTTAGTGAACAACACAAGAAACCCAACAGGAAGTGGCAAATGTCTGGCATCATATAAAATAATGGTCCTGTATCATTCAATGTGTGGGGTACTCACCGCACACATTATCACATATTCCAAGTCTGCAATCCTGTTATTAACTCTCATACAATTCTGGCATTAACTAACAGCCACTTCATAGGTGAATTTTTAAGCTTACAAAGTGAAACAAAAATTCTTTGCATATAGCAACATCCTTGTGCAAATGATTCAACACAGCAATATAATTTATTCAAAAGTAGGTGTCAACTACTAGCAGTACTGAACAGCCTCCTGGATATCAAAGAGACAGATTTTTCACTCTATTACACAACAGAAAACATATTCACTTTTCAGAATCCTCAGGATTTTGGTTATCAGGATTTAAAAAATTTTACGTACATTTGTGTTCACGTTCAGTCGTCTACTTTTGTTGTTATAAAATACATCATAATTCCGCAAGGCTCCATTCAATGATTTTGGTGGCTGCCATGTTACAACCATTGATGTGTTGGTGACATCTGTGATATTCACTGGACCTGGAGCAACAGGTGCTAAAAGAAAAAAAGTTGATAATTTTTACACATACCATTTGGGTAAACAGTAACAGCATCCAATCTACTAAACATCACATGATTTTACAGGTATGTTGTATGTGCAGTCTGAAAACTTCTTGAATGAACGTTGTAAAAAGACAAAAATTTATAGAACCCCCTGCTACACTTCCCACACAAAACAATGAACACAAAGAGTCAAGCTGCAGTCACTGGAACTACCGTCTCTGAAAGTTTTCTTCATTTAACTACTCAACACTTGTACAAATGGCTTCCATTGTGACTAATATATTACCTGAATATTCTCAAGGTGTTCATGAATTCTTCTCATCACCAGAAATATACAACATAACTTGTTACAATAACAGTAAATAATCAGGCACATTCTTCTTGCTATTACACATTTAGGATATTTTCATGTTCGACATCAACGGAACACTGCTCAGGTAGCGTGACTGTGCAGGAATGAGGTATGGGGTTGTGTTTAGGTACACAATTTATTGAGTAGTTTGACAGGGTGAGATGCAGGTGCCAGGCAATTATGAGACTTTTTATGAGTTCCACAAGCACAACTGTGGGCAAGGGAATATGATGGTGGAGCACAAATAAATTGGGGTGGCCTGTGTTGCAAAGGACCACTGACTGCTCCTCACTCTCTCCCATATTAAGAACAAAAGTTGCACTTCCCACACTTGTATAAGGAAACTAAACAAAAGACTACTAATGCCATGTAACTTTCATTGGCTGCCACTCAAGCGTGGATGATGGACGAGTGACATCTTTTAAATCACGTAACAATTATACATGAAAATACTCTGTTATGCAAATGGAAGGAATGTTACCGAAGTGACATAATGAGAATATATTCTGATAAATTTTGGTTACTGCCCCTGAAAGTATATGATTACATCGAATGCAATGAATTAATAGTAAAGGGATATATAAAATTATGGCTAGCAGCAAAGACACGAAACCTCCGGGGAACCCGCATTGTTAGTTAAGTCTCTAATAAACCTTGGTTTCCACCCTCCCAAAATCAGACCTCCAGCACCATTTCCCTATCATGTGAAAAATGAAGATGTATTGCTTAGAGTCAAGGAGAAAAGGAGTACACCACAAACAACAAATAAGAGGAAAGCTACCTGGAGTGGTCACATCTTGTGTAGGAACTGCCTTCTAAAACATGTTATTGAAGGAAAGATAGAGGGAAGAAGTGACTGGAAGAAGAGAAAGATGACATTTGCAACTACTGGATGATGTTAAGGAAATGAGAGAACACTGGAAACTGAAAGAGGAAGCACTAGATTGCACTCTGTGGAGAACTTGCTTTCGAAGAGGCTATGGACCTGTTGTAAGCAGGTCTGACACACACACACACACACAAAACATAACACAACAGAACAATACACAGTGCTTACCTGCTTCTAAAGTGGTATTGTATAAAGGTTCACTCTGCAGTCCCTCACCACTCTGGGTAATTACTGCAATGGCTACCATGTATGTGGTGTAAGGCTTCAGGTTTGTTATATTGCCATGAATTGTTTGTGGGTCACCCAACACTGTTGTGTTTAGTTCATGCTCTGTAACACAAAAAACACAAGTAGTAACATGACCATATAATTAGTTGGTTCTGAAGATTATAACCTTCAAAACCATGACTATTAATGCCACCCTACAATATTTCTCCTGATAAGTAAACTGTCATGGTCCAAGGTACATGTAGTTTTACACACATATTACAAAATTATACAACACCATGCATCATGGCCATGCCACATCTCAGGCACTGAGCTGCTGATCTCTTGCTGTGGAAGCCTGCATTCAGTCCCAGTGCCATCCATGTGGGTGATCACGTAAACGTGGCACATGGACACGTTTCTTTCTCTGCGTCTTTAACTCTTTGGCAACACAATTAAATGCCCACTATGTTACGCACCAGACTGGAATCTGGAGGGTGCATAATAAAGGCCATAAGAGGCTGTCAGCTATACCCATCAATGAGAATCACACTGTGTGACTAGTATACCTGATGTCAGGCACCAAAGGGTTAATATACCAATCACCACTCAACAAAAAACTGTGTACTTGTCCATCAACCTCACTTCAGAAGATGGTACAGTAAGTACACAAGGCCACAGTAACAAGAGGATCACTTGTCTGTTTCATCCCACTTGTACTTTTACTATTAAAACATTGTATTGTACAGTGAGAGAGATGATTCAATGATGCTGGCTATGCACTCTGCTGATGCCACTGTTTTCTGTCAAATGTGATTCACATCTGACTGGCTTTACCATTTCTCCCCTCCATTTTTATTCATGTCAACCACGCTTGCATTCACTGCCATATTATTACAATCACAGTATGCCATCTGTATTGCCTATGCCATTCAAAGTACTGTAACTGATGTATTCATGTCAAGTGTTCACAGAATTGTGACTCTGTCCAACAGATGACATTCAGGTGTACTCAAAGTACCCAAAGATCATACACAGCATTTTGCTGAATCAAAGCAGTAGCGAAATTCCTTCACCTATTAAGAAGATTTACATGAATAGTTGCTTACTGAAAGAAAATTGCATGATCAGAGTCCATTTGGTTCATTCAGGACATTATTTTAAGAACACATGAAATAAATGTTAAGTAAGTAAGATTATTAATTTATTATGTGAAAGAATATCTATCAGTTCATACATTTAAACTTGGATAATTTCCTTACCTTTGCATGAAAGGTTGTATGGTGAAACAATGGGACAGTAATAAATGTTAAAACCCTTCACAGTTCCAATTCGATCAGAACAATCTAGCTTCCAGCCCACTTCAATGTATGTTGAACCAATTCTGTTTATCCACACACTCTTCATTTTATCAACAACTGAAAGAAACAAAATTATAAATTTTCTGATACAATAAGGATTATTTTGTTAACCTATGGCACAGTCTAAGGACTGGCAATAACACAGCTTTTTTAAATGACTTAACAGCCTTAGTTGGCCTAGGCCTCCCCACTGCTGATGTTTCAAGGTCACCCTCAGACATACCACAATTGGTAGGACTCCTATGGATGGCAGTAACATGAAACACTCTGTATAAAAAAAAATAATAAAACAGAAATTATCAATCCTACAAAAACAAAAGAAAATTATGATGGAACTTTCAAAACTAATTAATGTGACACAATTTTAAGAATCACCATTTTCTAACCCAACATACAGTAATCCTACATGCACACATGTACTGATCAGTTACGAACCAGAATTTTCTTTCCTCATAAAGGTCTAAACAAGATTCAATTTTAATGTACATCATGAAAGTACAGCACAAAACCGAGAGTCTGCTGCACTCTTGAACTCCGAGCACAATATTCAAGAAAACAGAAGGACTGGAACCCATGCTGCAATTCCTCATACAGTGTTGGATATGAACGGTAAGTCAAATGCTTCCCCAGGCCCTTATGAATTTAACAACTGCATAAAAATAACTCCTATTATTAGATACATAAAAGACAGGCATACTTTCATGAATATAATGTGACAATTATATTTCCACAGATGAATAAAAAAACTTCTACAGACAAAGTAATTCTAACACAATTCAATGTACTGTAATTGGAAACAGTATCTCTTCTGGTTTCAAGTTCAAATTGCACATTACTACTTACCCTTATTATGTATTACAGTGCAAGATGCCCATATCATGCCACTGCTTGCATTTTTTGTATTGGCAGAGATAGCAAACTGATATATCCTGTCCTCAGGAACATGAATTTTTTTAAATGTTTCATTACTGGGTACATGAGTCCAGTTCAAAAAGCCCTGCAACATTCAACATGGCATGCAACTAGCATGATGATAATGCATATTAAGCATACAGCAGAACATAATATTCAACACATCCAATGCCAATAAAAACAAGCTGCCATTCATATTAACTCAGCCAGCTCTGAAAATGATTGACTATGTCTTAGCTTTGCTAACTTCTTCCAGTACTTGTCATGTCACAAACATTTCAGTGTTCACAGAATGAATTCCATGAAATCAAAATCTGTAGTCCATCACTTACTGTTGTCACAAATATAAACGTCTGCCTTCCCAGCTGCAAACTTTAATATCACCATTTGGGAGGGGGGAGAGGTTAATGCAATGGAATAAAAAGACCAACTATTTCCAACACTTCCTTTGTGAACACCACAGCTGTGGTCTGTTTATTAACCTCTACTGTCTGAACAGCATTCCTGTCACCTATGAAATGTAACTCTTCCCAGATGAAATGGTAAACACTATCCTGCACAGGTGCAGGCATGGGCAGTCGGTGGCTACAATGGGAGTTAAATGTCATATCATAAAGGCTAATGTAGTTCACCAAACCAGTAAAAAATTCAACATATTTATATCTGATTTTTAGTTCATAAAATCCCAGAACACAACCAAATGTCGACAAATTTAAAAAATAAGTAACGTTAAGTGTGTACACCTAATAACCCACAACAAGAGTAAATAAAGTGTTTATTTCACAAACAGCCTTTTTTGGGCTGTTCTTCAAATGTCAACACCCAATGGCTCAGAATAATCCTATCTCCTATTTCTGCCTTCTGTAGCTGTGAGTGGCCAAACTACCACAAACCATCCCATAAGAGCTACAAAATTTTTTTCCTCCATATTACTTTGGAATCCACATAAACCAATTCAGTCATCCCAAAGAACACTTAACCACTACACTGCACATAAACCCAAAATAAGATCACACATGATCACCAAACGCCACGAAAACCTGAAGCCTTACACTGCGTTTTGCTTCCCGTGCTTATTTCAATGGTGTAAAAAACATATGCGTACGTTTAAATGGATGGAAAACAGGCAAGACAACACATGGAACATATACAAATGATCATTATTACATGGGTGCAGGAGGACAGGGGTTGAGGCGAGGCAAGGCAGGCAGGAATCCCCCAACACACAAAGTTTTGGAGGGGAAAACTAGTAAAAAGAGAAAGAACTGACAAGAAAAATCAAACAGAAAAAAAAAAAAAATCTTTAATAAATGTTCTTCTTCAGTCTTGAATAAAACACCTTTAGTAACTTCTTCAATAAAGCTGGCACTGCAAGCAAATTGTGCCTTCCCCAACACCCCTGCAGGAAATCTTGGTGGCACCCATGTCATAATATGTACACACATAAAAATGCTAAAAATTGTAAAATATATATAGAATTTACAGTACTGTACATTCGTTTGCTAGTGTTGCTAACCCTTTGGTGCCAAAAGTAGACTACAGTCGATGCACAGTGTGTGATGCTGGGAAAACCAATGTCAACTGAGTCGTTGGTCAAGAACAAGGAAAATACTGGGTGGCCATTTAAAACTTGTCTTTTGCACGGTACACTGGGCACTTAATTCTGACTCCAAACAGTTAAGTGACAGGACACATTCACCATTTTTCTAGCAACAACTTCATATCCTATTACCAATATCTATCCAAGCAATTGGTGAAATGACCACTATGGAAGAGCATACTTTAAATAATAACCACCATGAATAAAAGTACACGCAATAACAGAAAATATAACTACATGACAATTATGAAGAAATGAAATAACAGGAGCTTTCCTACATATAAGGAAGTTGAATGCTGCTTTCATGTCTGCAACAAGCCACTGAAGTTTCAAATGATCTAGCTCTTCCAATGTGTTTTATTCATTTCCAAGACAAGAAAAACATTCTTACCGTGCACTGGTATGGTCTATCTCGATCATGGTTACACCAAAATATTGTGTAATTTTCTATCTTATTTCTGTCAGAAGCTGGTGGTTTCCAAGAAAGTTCATACTCAGTCTGATTAAGTGCAATTTTTGTGAATGAAACTGGCTCTGCTGGAACTGTAAATAAACATTCAAACTATAAGAACTTGCAGTAAACCATTCACCAGGAAAAACATGGCTTACATTAATTTGTTCCCTCCATTAGACCTCTAGTGCCAGCTTTGCTACACAGTATGGAATTATGCAACAGTACCTCTAAACACACCCTCACAAAAAAATTCATAGGTATCACATCACTGCCTTGGTAAAGATGAAACTATGGCTTTCATCTCATATAAGCATTTTGTCTAACTCTAAGTGATCAGTTCACTGCACAGTAAAGTAATGGATTTAGTTTGCTAATTCAGCATGAGAGGGGTCAAGAGATTTAATATTCCAAATGTTCTGTACCTGAAAAAAGGGCACTGGTTGTGTCATTGTATATGATCAGCAACCACTGTGAAATAATCACGTGTTACCTGAATTCACACAGTATCAGGGATTGTTGTGTATGGCTAGGCATTTGCTGCTCTTGCAGCAAACACACGTTTTGCAGATTTAAAAAAAAAGTTACTGACTGGTATATACTTGTACATCAACACGTGTACAAATTCTGAATGCATTCTCCCCTACACTTCTTGCTGCTATGTGCTGCTTTACATTGCTCCACGAAGCATAATCTCAGTTCATGTTTGCATGGTAACAAATTTCGTAACATTATGAACAGAACATTAAGGCCAACTTGTAATTTGAAAACTGTGTGAAATTTGTTTGTAATGACAGTGGTTTTTGAGTCATGCTGACTACAGTGCAATGGGTGAAGTGCCAGTGAGTAAAACTGCCAACGAAGTAACAGAAGAAAGGAATGAAGGTTTCTGGTGGAAAAATTTCATCAGTCAAAGGGAACCATTTTTAAGTGTTTACAGACGGTTGTGAGATAGTAGTGGAGTGCCTTGAATAATGTTTTAGTAGGAACTGGGTTCAACCCGTGTTCCAACCAGCAAACAGGTACACACAACAGAATTAAAAGTTCAGACAGAAAATTTCTTAATTTAAATTCAAGAGACAATCTTTCTTAATTTCAATCACCCATCAAGCCTTGGTATCAAGCAACTGATGATGATGATGATGATAAATTATATATATATATATATATATATATATATATATACATATATACTGTCTTTAGTTTGTTTATGGTGACAAGGATCATCCCAAAACCTATAAGATGACTATATTTTCTGAAATAAAGGGTCATGTAAACACAAGTTTCAGTCACACTATTACCAGTGAGGAATATGCACTTACTTGCAGACATATGTTTCAATGATTACAATAAGCTGATATATACAGACCCTTCTTTCATATTCAGTATTTTCTCCATACCCTACACTGAAAACTCGTTACATGAATAGTGCTGGACATCTGTGACATTTTCTCGTATACACAAGCGAGGACTCACAAATTCAACCCACACCCATCACACATACACTCTAAATGCTGCAACTTTATAAGTAACACTAAACGATAAACAAAATGGTTGGATTAATTACCACAATACTGCAACACTTGCACACTTTCTAGAAACACACAACACAGGCTGCATATGTGGATTTTGACACTCAGTGAGCAAATAAAAGACTCAAGATGGGAGAAACAAAAAGGCAGAATTCATGTCTGACAACAGTTATGAAATGGTGACAACAGAACTATCCCCAAGATTTTAACCTACCACAGTCACTACTGAGTGGGAAAGAACAGAAGCCAGTCAAGTGTGACAGACTGCAATAAATACACAGAGAAGCTAATTCAGAAGACTGGATGTTATATATATATGTGTGTGTGTGTGTGTGTGTGTGTGTCAGTGAAAGGCAAAGGATGTTATCAAACACTGTTCAAGAGATATCTGAATACTTCAGTGCCAAATGCCCTTGTAAAACAGATAAAGCAACCCCATTACAGGCCTGGACAGGCCCTGAGGGTTACAAGAGGTTGAGGTTACCAGATTTCAAGACAATCAGCACATGAAGGTGGTAAGGTTGTCAGCCCTATAAACCAGCTGCCTTTACCCCACAGGAAATATTCCTGGTGTTAATTTCTGTTAGAGGCTGAGTCAACCCCACGGCCATACTGTGGCCAGGACTATGTCAATGAAAAACTCCAATGGCACCATCGGGAATTGAACCTGCGACCTTCCGGCTTGTAGCATAGTACCTCAACCAACTGCGCCACCACGTGCCCCCAAATGCCCTTGTAGTGTACAGAAAATAATGTGATAAAATTTTGAAAACTTGTTCTTTAAAATTCTGTTTGTGGAAGGTCTGATTTCAAAATACTGGACAACAGATGAAACAACAGAATGTCAACCTCTGAAGCCCACGTCAGACAACACGACTCTTTGACTCACAGACTGTATTAAGTGCATACATGAGGAAGAAAAGCAGCACCTCACACAACATATCTTGTATAGTAAAAAGGTGGAGAGTGTGCAGTGTTACTGGAAGTGAAATCTAGGTCCATGTTGGAAAGAATGCTTACAAGCTTATCACACAGAATTTAATTACCACAGTAACGAATGACCTTGCTCTATTTTAAATAAAGAGCTAAATTCTGCATGTTTTTAGTTAAATACCCTTAACAGTACAAACAAGTCCATCCATTAGATCATGGCTCTTAAAATTTTACATGAGAAAGTGCATTTTGGACTACCTGAAGTTTAAAACACTTCACCCTGCATCTACATCATCAGCAGCACATATCAAAACACTGATGAATACAATTAACTCAACAAATGCAATAAACTTGCATTTAATTTAAATGTGGTAGTGGATCTTCCTTCAACCAAAACATACAGTCTGTAATTAATCATAATGGATCAATAACTCTCTGACTCCTCATGTACCTAACAATAAGTTTTAGAAGGCACAAAGGTTTAAGCCCCCCAGCATTCATATGGTGCTGACACAAATAAAACGGCTTCATCTTTTATACATCCTAAACTAGTCATATTTTGTGATTGAAATAACACTTACTTTCAGTCTTGCTTGGTACATACACTTCAGACACATCCTCAGAATTACATTGCTCATTTGCAGCTACAATTTTAAACCGGAAGCTATTGAAGCTTATTCCTCTGAACTTTGCATATGCATTTGTTGTTTCATTCGGTGTCAGTGATCTGTAATAAATAGAAACTGATGTACTGTCTTCAATAATACAAACAATGGATCACTGATTGGTCTAAATCCTTCTTGAATTTTATATTTATAACCAGTAAATGAGTTTGGCATGGCTACACTACTAACAAAGACCAGGTTAAGTAACATTCTTATTCTTACGTGATATAAAGGAAACCAGAGAGTGAAAAAAACAAGAGTACTATTTGTCACCAACTACTATAATTACCTGAATAGAACACAAAAATATTTTCCTAATTCATCATGTGGAAAACTGGAAGTCACTTTATAATTATGCATATAGTTACACATGTTCTTCAGAAGGGTTTTCCTGCAAACGGAGACTGTGCAGAGAAGCCATCTCATATGCTGGGCTGATGTACATTGGGAAAATATAACATTTCATTTTCATCAGTCTCCATAAAAATTAGTAACTATTCAGGTGGTGTAAAAGATACAATAATTATAACCAAAGAATATAATAATAAAAAATTATACAGTATTTAATCCAACAAGCTGCACAATCTGTAATAAGTAATCATTTGTCACTTATGTCCTTCCTTCCTGTTGCAACCTTCACATGGTCATCATCAGGGAGGTATATAAACAAGCACACAAGTACAGCAACCAGAGAAATGGTTGGGCCTATACAAATTCTCATTTAAAGATGGTGCATCAGTGGACAACTAGGGACGTGTCAACATGAAAGTTTTAAAACTCAAACCTGAATATCACGCTCATATAACTGTTTTTGTGAACAGTACACTTCAGAAATACACCACAGTAAAGAATTCCTAATTATTCTCGCTCTCTTTCTCATACACATACACACAGAGAGGTATTTTCAAGGCAGTATCACATGTAAAGAAATCCTGATTACAGGTATGCTGAATATCTGTAAGTTCCCTTGGACTTAAAGCTCCACAGAGATAACGTGTACTACCTCTTATATCCATTTTCCTCCACAGATATAATTTTGTACTCAAATTTATCTCCATTTCTTAGGTGGTCAGGAATTTGTTGCCAGTAAATGTAGACATCTCTATTCGGCAAGCCACCAGACACTTCAAAACTTCCAATATCAGTTCTTGGTACTGCACCAGGACCTATAAATATGTTCATCACAGAGAAAAACTTGGATAAGTTAAAAGTTGGTTAAAACACAGCTGAAAGGAATACACTTGTCTTACATAAGCAAGAACATCAAAGCGCATATACACACAACTTATAAGATTCGCGAACACCTGCATATTAATAAATGCTCTCCAGCTGACAATGAGTTCTGTTCTGTTTGTAACCTCCACGAATATCAAGAGGGACAAACTCTCACAAAACGCCTGAAGTATAACTCACATACATCAACAGTACAGAAGAAATAGAACAGGATTAAGCATCTGTACAACAGATTCCAAGTAATATAATCACAGTCCTCCATTATCAGCCAGACACTAACAGAAAAAAGCAATATGATTTAGTTTAGTTCTGGTTTCACAGTACATATATAGAAGCAGTGGCTATCAAACAACAAGAGTGTGCATGCAGCTCCTGACCAAAACTGCTGACCAATGGAAATCTCTCTCTCCCCTAGTTACCACTAAACCTTCCCTGTGGGTCAGGTGCCAAACTGTGCTCCACACTGTTGATGCAACATAAAGTAACAATTTTTTAAGCAACTTATTAATCTGCTGTGAACATGCTGCATGTGAAAAAGCGAGGAATGGGTCAGCATTAAATGTTTTGGAACTGCAGAAAACTGCTACTAAAACCTTCACATGTTATGTCATTATGCACTGCAATGGCGCAATGGATTTGCAGAAAAGTGGCAGATAATGAATGACCTTGCCATCTAGTAAGAATGGAAACTGAAATTGTGGAAGAGGTAAGAACTCGTGTGAGAATGAATCCTTATTTAGGCATCAGAATGACAGCACAGAAGTTGAATAGACACACAATAATAGTGAGATAAAAATGAACTGCAATGTGACAATTCCTTCCAGATAATGTTACAAGATTAAAACACACCAAATTCCATTAATGCAACACCTTGTAATCTGAAAGTACGACAATCCAGAACTTGCGAAGATTGGTCCCTACAATGAAAGTTTTGCTTATTACCAGAAAGAAACAGGCCTTCACGAGAGTCCATACATCAATCATTGCGTTATCTCCTGTCCCCTTCTCTGCTATTTCACCAGCTTTTCGGCTATGAAGACTCTCAGAAAACAAAGTAGAGGGCCCTGATGACCCTGAACCAGCAGCCAAAGCACATATCCACATGGAATACTCCTTTGATTTGTTGTACAGCCCAAGTGCAGGAGTAGCAACAAAAAATTACCCGTCAGTGTACATACTGTCTGACAATGCGGAATACTTGATAATTTGGCACCTATCCAGGCCCATGCAAGCTGAATTAATGGAATTTTGCTGTACTTCAAAAGTATACACTGAAAAGACATGGCATGTGCAACATACAGCCAGCACTAAAAAAAAACTGCACAAAAGAAAAGTGGTATTCCCAGTACCATTCCAAAGCTTTTCTTAATGTTTCAAACTGATCTACTTCACTCTACAACAACAACAACAACAACAACAACAACAACAACAACAACAACAACAAC
>Ga0123355_10002695_pt1 | contig 25171 bp, 21 predicted proteins | sample TergutEmb28metaG_3_FD_89872 | JGI IMG/M metagenome (GOLD analysis project Ga0123355, IMG submission 89872) | Embiratermes neotenicus P1 segment gut microbial communities from Petit-Saut dam, French Guiana - Emb289 P1 | ecosystem: Host-associated > Arthropoda: Insects > Digestive system > Gut ...
ATTGGTACGCAAGGCATCGACGTCCTGGAAGGGCCGAAGATGCCCTCCGCCGGACTCGACAAAAAATTCGACGAGGGCGAAGAGGGGGAGGACGTTGAACTCGACCTCACCCCTGGTGCCCTCGAGAAGACGAACGACCCCGTCCGCATGTACCTGCGCGAGATGGGAACGGTGCCGCTGCTGACGCGCGAGGGCGAAGTCGAAATCGCCAAGCGCATCGAGCGGGGGCAGATCCGCGTGCTCAAGGCGCTCTCGCGGTCACCGATCGTGATCCGCGAACTGCTTACCCTGGGCGAAGACCTCAAGAAGAACGTTCGCTCGATCAAGGAAGTCGTGACCTTCGACGAAGAAGAGATCACGGACGAGATCCTGCAGAACCGCCTGAATGAGTTCACCGAAAAAATCGATGACATGGCCAAGCTGTACAAAAAAGCCCAGGTCCTCGAAGAGAAGTTCGAAGAAGTCTCCAAGACCAAGAAGCCGAAGGATCACCGTCGCGCCCGCCGCAAGCTGGCGCGTGGCGTGGTTGCGACCTCGGTTGCGGTTCGCAAGCTTGGGTTCACCAACAGCGAGCGCAAGCGGCTGATCGAACGGCTCAACAAAACCGTCGACGGCATGCGCTCGCTCGACCGCCAGGCGACAAACCTCGAGCGCAAGGCCGACGCCACGCGCAGCGAGGAGCAGAAGAAGGAATATCGCCGTCAGGCGCGTTCCATTCGCGCGGAGATCGAAAAGCTCGAACTGGAAACCGGTGTGTTGTTCCAGGAGCTCAAGCGCACACAGCGCGAGATCATCCAGGGCGACATGGACGCCGAGCAGGCCAAGCGCGAGCTGATCGAGGCCAATCTGCGGCTGGTGGTTTCGATCGCCAAGAAATACACCAACCGCGGCCTGCAGTTTCTCGACCTGATTCAGGAAGGAAACATCGGACTGATGAAGGCCGTGGACAAATTCGAATACCGCCGTGGCTACAAGTTTTCGACCTACGCCACCTGGTGGATTCGGCAGGCCATCACCCGCGCAATTGCCGACCAGGCGCGTACGATCCGCATCCCGGTGCACATGATCGAAACGATCAACAAGCTGATCCGCACCTCACGTCAGCTGGTGCAAGAGCTGGGACGCGAGCCTACGTCGGAAGAGATCGCCAAGCGCATGGACATTCCGGTCGCGAAAGTGCGCAAGGTGCTCAAGATCGCGCAGGAGCCGATCTCACTGGAGACGCCGATCGGCGAAGAGGAGGATTCGCACCTGGGCGACTTCATCGAAGACCGCGGCGTGGTCTCTCCGGCCGAGGCCGTGATCAACGTGAATCTCAAGGACCAGACGGGACAGGTCCTGCGCACGCTGACCCCGCGCGAGGAAAAAGTGATAAAGATGCGCTTCGGGCTGGAAGACGGCAGCGAGCACACGCTGGAAGAGGTCGGGCAGAGCTTCGCGGTTACCCGGGAACGCATCCGCCAGATCGAAGCCAAGGCGTTGCGGAAACTGCGTCACCCATCAAGGTCGCGCAAGCTGCGCGCGTTCATGGACGGAGTCAGGGATTAAGCTTCGTCGGCGCGGAGTGACACGGATCGGTTTCAACATTTGGCACGGCTTCGGCCGTGCCTTTTTTCGCTTTGGAGTGATCTCGACTTCACGACAACCAACGTACAGTTCAAATCGTCGAACTGGAGAGTGATTGAATGCTTAGAACGGACCAAGGCAACGGCATTGTCGTATCGGCGCTCGAGCCGGGCTCCATTGGGGACGGAGTTGATGCTATCGACCGCTGTGACGCCTTGCGGCAAGCCCGAACGAAATGCGTCTCGGGCTACATCCTCTTAAAGTAGGTATGAGTAAAACCGGGCTCGGAGTGGAAAATTCCAGCCTGGATTTCCTATGGCTTCCACAGGGAAGTCGCTTCCTCCACAGCTTCTGCACAAAGGCCGGCGCTTTTTGTGTTGTCCGGCGCGAAAAAGTGACGGAGAGTGGGTTTAGCGAAACGTGAGGGTTTCTGACTCGGCCGGATGATTGCGGCGGAGCCAGCGGCAGCCGGTAATCCGCGAGAGCGGATCGCCGGGCGAAACATCCAGACGACGCGCGATAGCGCGACTGGTTGCTCGGGCGTTTGTGGCCTACTCCCCAGTTTTGCTCTTCAGAGCAAGACCGGGCTGCTGGCCACCGCAACGGTTGCAGGTTCGTGATCACGCGATTGCGGATCGGCAACTGGCTGCCGCAGACGTGGTGCTTCTCGTTCGAGAGGGCGAGTGCGCTGACGGGCTGAGGCAGTCATAGCGCCGCCTCCGCGGTGACAGGGACTGAGCAGGAACACACGACTAATGCGGTCCACGGGTGGCTGGCCCGTGGGCCGCATTCGAGTTCGTGGGAGGATTGTTTTTGCTCTCGGGGCTCGAGTTGTGGCGCGGCTTTCGGAGACGAGTAGCGTCTCTTATGCGGGACTCGGGCTATTTTTCCTGCAGCTTACCCGGCACTGACGCCGGGCTTTCCAGTTATCCGCCCACTCGTCTGGGCCCTCCCAGATGTTCGGGATCCGGGCTTGGGACTCCGCACCGGATTAGTTCGCTCCCCCATCCGTGTTTTGCTCACAATGACAAGTGCCGGGGTTGGGGCCGCTCGGCTTCGGCTTCGCTTTCGCGAGACCGACGAATGCGTCCGTCCCTGCATGGCTCTTCTCCGCCGCTCAGAATCAACGGGCTGTATGATGGGTTGGCGCGGCCGGTGTGATCGCTGCGCGAGCTTCTGATTTCCCATTTTCCGCGGAGGGTGGTTGCTGTCCGGCGACATTACGGCGCAAGAGCAGAGCGCTAATCAGTTACAGCAGGAATTCAAGTCGCACGTGGGAGTGATCTCGCGGCACTCGGGGGTGTTTTTTGCCGGCACGATGTTCACGGCTGTGGCGGGGTATGTGTTCAAGATTTATCTGGCGCGCATGCTGGGGTCGGAGGCGCTGGGCATTTATGCGCTGGGGATGACCGTGGTTGGGTTGTTCGGAGTGTTTGGGGGACTCGGGATTAATTGGGCGGCGCTGCGGTTTCCGCCGGCGTATGCCAGTACGGGGCGCGGGGCGGAGTTGCGGGCGTTCATGGTCTGGGGGCTGCTGATTCTCTGCACCGTGAATGGACTGCTTGCGGGCGGGGTGGTGCTGGCGCGGCGGTGGGTTGCGATCCGGCTGTATCACACACCGGCGCTGTCGGGATATTTGCATTTGTTCGCGCTGATTTTGTTCATGGGGGGAATGACCACTTTTTTCGGGCAGCTGTTGACTGGATTCAAGGGGACGGCGACGCGGGCGATCATCACGAACTTTGTGGGAGTGCTGGTGAATATTGTTTTCGCGGTGGTGTTGATTTCTTCGGGGACGGGGCTTTGGGGCTACATCGTTGCCCAACTGGGGAGCGCTGCAGTGGTGCTGGCTTTGCTGGTTTGGGTCACGGGCAAGCGCATTTCGGCGGTTCCCGCGGGGAGTGGGACGAGGAAGATTGCTTATCCGAAGCGGGAAATGTTTTCGTTTGCGGCAGCGGCGTTTGTGATGGATCTAACGCAATTTTTGTACGGGCAGACCGACAAGGTGATTCTGGGGTCGTATTTGAACGCGCGGACGGTCGGGATCTACTCGGTGGCGGCGACGATTGTGGCGTTTGTGGCGATCGCGCTGCAGTCGGTGAATCAGATTTTTTCGCCGACGATTGCGGAACTGCACACGCGCGGGCAGTACGAGTTGTTGAACCGGCTGTTTCAGACGCTGACCAAGTGGGTGGTGGGACTGACCGTGCCGCTGGCCGCGGTGGTGATCATCTTCTCGCGCCCGCTGATGCGGGTGTTTGGGCCGGAATTCGAGCAAGGGTGGGTGATTCTGGTGATCGGGACCGTAGGGCAGCTTGTAAATTGCGGCACGGGGTCGGTGGGCTATCTACTTTTGATGTCGGGCAACGAGAAGCGGCTGGTGCGAATCCAGATAGCGATGGCGGTGCTGACGGTTCTCTCGTGCCTGGTGCTGGTTTCGCGCTTTGGCATTCTTGGGGCGGCGATCGCGACAGCGGCGTGCAACGTGGCGACCAACATCTGGTGCCTGGTGCAAGTGAAAAAGGTTCTGCGACTGTTCCCGTACAACCGCAGCTACTGGATTCTTGCGGTGCCCTCAGCGGTAACGATTGCGGCCGCGTTGGGGCTGCGAATCGGGTTGCACTCCCTCCACGCTGACATTCCCGTGCTCGTGTTGAGCACGGTCATCGTTTATATCTTGTTTCTCGGGACCGCGCTTCTCATGGGGCTGGAAGCAGAGGACCGGATGATCGCGAGTGCGATATGGGCGCGAGTTCGCAGCAGCCTCCCTGTGCTTCGAGGCAGCGAATCCTGAGCGTTAGCCCCAGCATTGCCTTTCCGCGGATTGATTAGATTAGATAGACGACAAGCGTGCTGGCGTCGATGCGGATTGCTGCGAGCGGGCTGCATCCTCCTGCGATTACGAATCCAGCGTAGCCGGTGCTTCGGCGGGCGGCTGATTGGGGAGCGCTGTGTATGCGGCACTGACTGAGAATGCGGGCGGGTTTTCGCGGGAGTTCCACAGAAAATGAATTGTCTCCACAAGTTCTGCACAGTCCTTCGCTGCATGTTCGCCTGAAACTGATTCAGTGTGAGGTGGGGGGCGGTGGACAGAGGCCCTGATCCATGCGCCGTCCCTCGGCCCGTCTGAAAGATGGCACTGGGGATGACGCCCGGAAGGGCAGGCACCCTTTGCTTTTTTGTATTTCGCTTTCTGTTCGCCTGCGGCATAATTAGTGCGTAGGAGTTTTGGGGCCCGATGGCTACTTCGGATTATTCGATCAGCACGCTTCCAGCGAACGTAGATGCGGAGCGCTCGATTCTGGGCGCGATCCTGCTTGACAACTTTGCTTATAACCAGGCGGCGGAGCATTTGCGGACAGAGGATTTTTCGCTAGATTCGCATCGGCGGATTTATTCGCGGATGGTGGACCTGGCGGAGTCGTCACGTCCGATCGACATGATCACGCTGATCGAGGAGTTGGAGCGGCACAAGGATCTGCAGCCGATTGGCGATGTGGCGTATGTGTCGAGCCTGGTGGAGGGCGTGCCGGAGCGGCCGTCGATTGAGCATTACGTCAAAATTGTGCGCGACAAAGCGCTGCTGCGGGGAGTGATTTCGGCGGCGACGACGGCAATTGCGCGGGCGAGCGATCAGTCGGACGCGGCTGAAGATGTGCTGAGCGATACGGAGGCGGCGATTTTTCAGCTTTCGGAGAAGCGCATTGGGCGCGGGTTCATGGGGGTGCAGGAGATTGTCCGTGAGACGTTCGGGTCGGTCGACGCTCTATTACAGCGCGGGCAGCGGATCACGGGGCTGGCGACCCACTATACGGATCTTGACGAGATGACATCGGGCCTGCAGCGGTCGGATCTGGTGATCATTGCGGCGCGGCCTTCGATGGGCAAGACCGCGTTCGTGATGAACATTGCGGAAAATGCGGCGATTGAAGATCAGCAGGTGGTGGGAGTGTTTTCGCTCGAAATGTCACGCGAGGCGCTACTGATGCGTTTGCTGTGTTCGCAGGCGCGGGTGGATGCGCACAAGATGCGTACCGGGTCGCTGTGGCAGGACGATACGAAAAAAGTCATGCGGGCGATGGAGCAGTTGGCGCATGCTCCGATCTACATCGATGACACTCCAGGGATATCGCTGAGCGAGATGCGGGCAAAGGCGCGGCGGCTGAAGCAATCGCAAGGGCGGATGGATCTGATCATTGTGGACTATCTGCAACTCATGTCGGGCGGCGGGAAGCGGTTTGAGAACCGGACACAGGAAGTTTCGGCGATCTCGCGCGGGTTAAAAGCGCTAGCGAAGGAGCTGAGTGTGCCGGTGATTGCGCTGTCGCAGTTGAGCCGCGCGCCGGAAAGCCGCGGCGGGGATCATCGTCCGCAGCTGGCGGATTTGCGCGAGTCGGGATCGATTGAACAGGACGCGGACCTTGTTATGTTTATTTTCCGGGAGGAGGTTTATAAGCAGGACGATCCGGAGTTGCAGGGGCGGGCGGAAATCATTATTGCCAAGCAGCGCAACGGGCCGATTGGACGGGTGAGGATGGCGTTTTTGAAGCATTGTACGAGGTTTGAGTCGCTGTCGGACGGGGGGACCGCGCCGGAGGACTGAGGGGTGGCGGCCGGAACAGCAGATGCCTCCTTGCGGGCGTGTGCTGCTAGCGTCGGAACGAAAAGTTTCTTGCGGGAAAACGGCCTAGGACCATTTGCAATGCGTCTTAAAAGGCCTTCTTTCGAGGACTCAGGCCCGCAGCCGGAACTCGGGCGGTAGTCGGGCTAGAAGTACTGTAGGACCTTCAGTTTGGCAGAATTGCCTGGGAGAGGGTGCAGCGATCTGTGGAAAATCTTGTGGAACTTGAAAAGTGAGTCAGAGTTGCATCGGGCAAAGACCCTGTGGTCGGCGGGACGGCAGCCTAAGCTGGGGCGTTAAATCTATGAATAGTAACCGCTTAGACGATTCATCTCATATTCATATGAGGTTCCCGGATTGGGGGCCCTCTTCGGACGATTTTTGAGATTTGCACATTTCGACGTATTGGGAGCGGTATTTCACAGGGTTTTTGTTGGAGCTGTTTTGACGTCGGTCTAAGCGGTATTCCGAGAGGGGGACGAATTTCTCCGATGCGGTGGAGGCGCGATTGGACGGGGCTGTAGGGCGGCGCCGCCGCAACAGCCGGCAAGGATGCTGGCGTTAACGAATTCTCACCTCTCGCAAAGTCGACGAGGCTTGGGGATGTAAGGTGACGAATTTTTGCCTGCATTAAGTGGAGGCATTCAGTGTAATGCGCAGGGATAGAGTATAAAAGCGAGAAGAATGTTGTGTACTCTGCAAAAATCACGTCCTTTTGTGCCCCGAATATCGGCGCTCGGTGTTGAATCAGGAAAGAATCCCCCGGCTTCAGCGCTGTGGGGAGTGCGTCAATGTCCTTCGCCCACTTTCAGGACTGCTAAGAATGCTTCCTGGGGGATGTCTACACGGCCTATGCGCTTCATGCGTTTTTTGCCTTCTTTCTGCTTCTCGAGCAATTTGCGCTTTCTGGTGATGTCGCCGCCGTAGCACTTGGCTAGAACATTCTTTCGCATCGCGGGGACGGTTTCGCGCGCGATGACCTTTGCTCCGACTGCGGCCTGAATCGCGACCTCGAACATCTGGCGGGGGATCAGCTCTTTCATTTTGGCGGCCAGGGCGCGGCCGCGGTCGTAGGCAAAATCGCGGTGGACGATTAAAGACAAGGCATCGACTGGATCCCCAGCGACTAGGATGTCGAGCTTGACCATAGGGGATTCCCAGTATCCGGCGAGGTGGTAGTCGAGCGAGGCGTAGCCTCTCGACACGGTTTTGAGGCGGTCGTAAAAATCTAGGACGATTTCGTTCAGCGGTAACTCATAGTGCAACATCACGCGCGTGGCGCCGACGTATTCGAAGGTTTTCTGCTTGCCTCGTTTCTCTTCGACCAGCTTGAGAATTCCGCCTACATATTCCTCGGCGGTGAGGATCGTCGCCAGGATCACCGGTTCTTCGACTTTAGCGATCTCGCTGGGATCGGGCCAGCGGGAGGGATTGTCGACTTCGAGTTTTGTGCCGTCGGTGAGCGTGATTTTGTAACGCACACCCGGGGCCGTCGTGATGAGGTCAAGATTGAATTCGCGTTCGAGACGCTCCTGGATGATTTCCATGTGGAGCAGGCCCAGGAATCCGCAGCGGAAACCGAAGCCCAGGGCGGCGGAGCTTTCGGGCTCGAAGAAGAAACTCGAATCATTCAGTCGCAGCTTTTCCAACGCTTCACGGAGTTGGGTGTGCTCGTGGGCGTCGACCGTATAGAGACCGGCGAAGACCATGGGCTTGATTTCTTCGAAGCCGGGAAGCGGTTCGATGGCGGGGTTGGCGTCGTCGGTGATGGTGTCGCCGATTTTGGTGTCGGCGACGTTCTTGATGTTGGCGATAAGGAATCCGGCTTCTCCGGCTTTGAGTTCCTCGATGTCTACCGGTTTGGGTGTGAGTACTCCCAGCGCTTCTACTTCGAAGACGCGATTGTTGGACCAGAGGCGAATTTTTTGTCCTTTACGGAGCGTGCCTTGAAAAACTCTGGCGAGCACGATGACGCCGCGGTAAGGGTCGAACCAAGAGTCGAAGATGAGGGCTTGGAGCTTGTTGTCAGGGCTGCCCTTCGGCGGAGGAATGCGCTTGACGATGGCTTCGAGGACGTCGGGGACGCCCTGGCCGGTTTTTGCGCTGATGAGGACGGCCTCGGAGGCGTCGAGGCCGACGGCGCTCTCGATCATTTCCTTGGTGCGCGGGATGTCGGCGGATTGGAGGTCAATCTTGTTGATGACGGGGATGATCTCGAGGCCGTGATTGATGGCGAGGTAGGAGTTCGCGAGCGTTTGCGCTTCGACTCCCTGCGAGGCGTCGACGACCAGCAAGGCTCCTTCGCAGCTTGCAAGCGAACGCGAGACTTCGTACGAGAAATCGACGTGGCCGGGGGTGTCGAGCAGGTTGATCTGGTAGGTTTGGCCGTCGTGGGCGGTGTACATCATGCGTACAGCGTGCGCCTTGATGGTGATGCCGCGTTCGCGTTCGAGCTCCATGGAGTCGAGCACCTGGGCCTGCATTTCACGCGCGGTGAGGGATCCAGTAAGTTCGAGCAGGCGGTCGGCCAGCGTGGACTTGCCGTGATCGATGTGCGCGATGATGGCGAAATTGCGGATGTGCTGGGAATCCATGACGAGAGCGGTAAATATTGATTTTAGCAGGGTGGGTGCAGCAGCCTCCGCTTGTCTCGCCAAGAGCGCGAGATCAGGGTGGGGGCACACGGCGCGCGTTCGGGAGGACGGGTTCCGGGCGTTAAACGTAGTCGAACAAGGTCATAAAGCCGAAGTCCATGTGTAGTTGCTGATGGCAGTGAAACAGGGTGGATCCGGGATTGTCCGCGACAAAATCGATTTCAGATTCCTGATAGCCTCCCAACATGACGACATCTTTGAAAACTCCGGCAGACGCCGTTCCGGCCAAACGGGTCAACTCGAAGCTGTGACGATGCAGGTGAATGGGATGAATGTCATCGCTGGCGTTGCGCATACGCAGGCGGTAGCGCTTGCCTTGCTTCAGGTGGAAGGCAGCGGGGATTGGTTCTCGGGACATGGGATACGCCACGCCGTTGATCGTCCAGCGGTTGAATCCTTCCTCGGCGGCATTGTCTTTGGCAAATGTCATCTCAAACGTTTCGTCGGGTGAGGCAGGGCGTGCACCAGCTTTGGCAAAATGGGAGTAGTTCCACTTGAATGCCGGGGCCGCTAGCCATTGCGGCTTTCCCACGCGCCCGGCATATTCGATGACGATGCCCATGCCGTGCCGACGATCGTCGTCGTCGAGGTCGCCCAGAATCCAGATGCCAGGGTGATTCATGTGAACCAAGGCGGAGACGCGCTCCGCCGTTCCAAGCCACAACACGGGTACGGTCGTCGGGTTTGGAACCGGATTCCCATCGAGCGCCACGACTTGAAATGAATGTCCGGGCAGCGCGAGGCTTCGAATCTCTGTGGCACTTCCATTCAACACATGCAGCAGAACGCGCTCGCCCTGCTTCACCTTGATCGGTTCGCCATGTCCCAGCATGCGGCCATTGATGGTGAAAGATTGATAACCTACCTCGTAGCCATGCGGCATCCCTTTCGCGAGGGACGCTTTCATGGACGCTTCGCCAGTTTCTTTCAGTTCCTGGTTGGGCTCCGCGGGTGCAAGGAAGTCCTGGGGCATATCGCCTCCGCGGCTGAGAGTCGGCTCAAACTCTTTCAGGACGAGGAACACCTCGCGGTCATAGCGGCCGGGTTCATTGGCGGGCTCGATGTAGGCCGGTCCTACTTCGCCGCCATACTGGCCTACGGCCAGATTGGCGCCGGCGCGAGTGTGCGTGTGATAGAAGCGGAACCCTGCCGGGCCTGGCGTGAACTGAATGCGTCGCTTGCCATGCGCAGGAATGAAAGGTGTTCCCTCTTCGGCAGCGCCATCCACATCCACTGAAACCCTTTGTCCGTGCCAATGCAGCTGCCCGGGCGTGTCGGTCTCGTTGTAAATATCGACAGTAACCTCCCGGCCTTCTTTGAAGCGAAGCAGGGGGCCGGGAAATTGCCCGTTGTAGGTGACCGAGGAGATGATCCGCTTGGGGGCTATCTCAATCGCGGATGCCTTGATGTGCAGGGTGTGGTCGGCGGACGCGTCTTGTGCCGAGGGGGTGGAATATGCCAGGGCCGACACCGTGGGGCTCAGTGCTCGGGTAGCCAGCCCTATCCCCAGGGTGCTCGCGCCCCCCAAGAAACGCCGACGGGAAATGTTGCATGAACTGAGAGTCATTTGGTTCTCCATCGTATTTCGATATGGCTTTTCGATACAAGGGAGGTTGCGGATTTGAAGCCTCGATCCATTTGTGCTTTTGCCGCCTCCTTTGCCGCCTTGCGAGGGTGCGTTTCCTGATTTAACCTCGTCTGCCGAAGGCAACGTCATGATTGGAAAACATACTGTGTTGACGCTGGTGGTGGGTGGGGCAATCTGCGCGCTGCTGGCGCAACGTTCTCCGTTGGAATGGACTGCAGTACGGATTACGGGGATGTGTTTGCTGGTGGTGGGGTTTGTTTTGTGGACCGTGGCGCGGTTTCAATTGGGGGCTTCGTTTGCGGTGGCGGCGCAGGCCCGGCAGTTGGTGACGCGCGGGCTTTACTCGAAGATTCGGAATCCGATTTATGTGTTCGGGTCGTTCGTGCTGGCCGGCGCAATTCTGGTATTTGGAAGGCCCATCTGGCTGCTGATTTTTGTGGTGATTATTCCATTGCAGATTTGGCGGGCGGGGAAGGAATCGGCGGTGCTGGAGACGGCCTTTGGGGAGGATTATCGGAGGTATCGGGCGGGAACGTGGTTTTGACGTGGGATTTTCCCCAAAACATTTTGATCACGAGCGGGCGCTGGGCGAACGAATGTCGCCGCCGCGCTGCCGCTTTTTGACGGAGGGATTTATGGTTAGACAATTCATGATCTGCGTTCTAGGCCTTTGCACTCATGGTGCTGCGCAGACTCTGTCACCTGCGGTGAAGGGCTTTGTGAAGGTTGACGCGCCGGTGGTGGCGCTGACGCATGTACGCGTGATTGATGGGACTGGGGCGGCTGCGCGGGAGGATCAGACGGTTGTCATCAGTGCGGGAAGGATTGCTTCGGTGGGCGACGCGGGATCGGCGAATGTACCGAGCGGCGCGCAGGTGATCGATCTGCGTGGGCACAGTGTGATTCCGGGGCTGGTGGGGATGCACGACCACCTGTTTTACCCGATGGGAAACGGTGTATTTGGGGAGATGGCTTACAGCTTCCCGCGACTCTATCTTGCCGGCGGCGTGACTACCATTCGGACGACCGGGTCGCTCGAGACCTACACCGACCTGGAGCTTAGGAAATCGATTGATGCGGGACAGAGTCCGGGGCCGAAGATGCACGTGACCGGGCCGTATCTTGAGGGCAAGGGGTCCTGGGCGATTCAAATGCATCAGCTCAGCGGGCCGGAGGAGGCGGCGAAAACGGTTAATTTTTGGCTTGATCAAGGCGTCGACAATTTCAAAGCTTACATGTTCATTACGCGCGCGGAGTTGGGAGCGGCGATTCAGGCAGCGCACAAACGCGGGGCGAAGGTGACGGGACATCTTTGCGCGGTTACATTTCGCGAGGCGGCCGATCTTGGGATCGACGATCTCGAACACGGATTATTCGTTGATACTGAATTTCTGGCTGACAAGAAGCCCGACCAGTGTCCGGAGAGGTCGGAAGATCCGATGGTGATGGCGAAGCTCGACGCCAATGCGGGGCCGCTGCACGACACGATTCAGTATCTGGTCGAGCATCATGTAGCGGTAACTTCTACGCTTCCGGTGTTTGAGATGGGAAGCTTCAGCGGGAGGCCGACGTTCGAGAGGCGCGTGCTCGATGCGCTGTCGCCGGATGCGCGGGGCGCGGTGCTGGCGAATCGCGCACGGTCGAGCGACAGCAGCTTCTTGAAGCAGCGCTGGGGCAGCGAGGTTTCGCCGTGGCCGGCCGCGTTCCACAAGGAAGAGGAATTTGAGTATGCCTTTTCGAAGGCTGGAGGATTGCTGCTGGCCGGGCTTGATCCGACGGGGATGGGCGGAGTGATTGCGGGATTCGGGGATCAGCGCGAGGTTGAGTTGCTGGTCGAGGCGAAATTTACGCCGCTGGAGGCGATTCACATCGCGACCTACAACGGGGCGCAGTATCTCGGGGAGCTTGATCGGATTGGGACGATTACGGCGGGCAAGCAGGCGGATCTGGTGGTGATCAAGGGAGATCCGTCGACGAAGATTGAGGACATTGAGAATGTGGAGACTGTGTTTAAGGATGGGGTTGGGTACGACTCCGGGAAGCTGATTGAGTCGGTGCGCGGGGTGGTGGGGACCCGGTGAGGCAGGGTGGGTTCGGGGCCAGGAGGTCAGGGGACCCGACATCACCTTCGCTCTTCTCCTCTGGCGTGAATATGGTTGCAGGACACGTGATTCGATATTCCCGCCCTCATCCTGGTTCAGTCGAGAAAGTCAAGATCCCACCCGCCTCGTCGCAACTCTCATTGCCAAAATCCCCTCTTCCGGCAATATGGGCCAAAAGTGGGCCACCGGGTTCGATGAGTCCCATTCGGTAGAATCAAGCCTCAATGCTTGTGCTTGCTTCGGGCTCGCCGCGACGTCACGATTTGCTGCGGAGTGCCGGGATTTCGTTTGTGGTGCAGCCTGCCGACGTGGACGAGACTCCGTTGGCGGATGAGTCTGCCCGCGATTGCGCGGAGCGGTTGGCGCGGGAGAAGGCACTGGCGGTATGGCGGAAGCGACCGAACGATGTGGTGCTTGGAGCGGACACGGTCGTGGTGGTGGATGGAGCGATTCTGGGGAAGCCTGTCGACTCCGACGACGCGGCGCGGATGTTGCAGATGCTTTCGGGGCGTGTGCATGAGGTGATTACCGGAGTGTGTGTGGTGAAGGCAGGGGCTAGGCCAGCGCAGTCACAGCCACGCGACTTGCCCGACGATCCAGAATTGGCCACTGCTTCCGAGACTACCCTTGTTACGGTCAGCGCAATTTCCGACGACGAGATTTGCGACTACGTTGCCACCAGGGAGCCGATGGACAAAGCTGGGGCGTATGCGATTCAGGGGATCGCGTCGCGGTGGATTCCACGGATTGAGGGGGATTACAGCAATGTTGTGGGATTGCCGCTAGCGCTGGTTTATCGGATGTTGAGGGAAGTCGCGGGCGAGGGCTGGCAGCGCTCCGCGACTTAGGATTTCTTTTCTCCGCTGGTTTCGTCTTTCTTTTCTTCGGGGTCCTTGAGCCCTGCTTTGAAGTTGCGGATGCCATCCGCGAGACCTTTGCCGAGGGAGCCAAACTTGGCCGGGGCAAATAGAAGCAGGGCGACCAGGATAATGACAAGCCAGTGCATTGGTGAGAGTCCGCCCATGTTGCCTCCGGTGGCGCGTTAGAGAACTACTAACAAAATTTTAGGCCAGTAAACTCGGCGAGTCAAAAGCGCAGCCCTCCAGCGGTATTGGCTCAGGCTTGATTTTCAACGTCAACTCGAGCCGTTCTGCACTATGAGCGAGGAATCTGGCGCGGAGGCAGATGGTAGGTAGTGTGCGCGAGATCCCTCTGCTTGCTGGTGAAAGCACGGGCCTTCGGGATGACGCCTTTGAGCGCGCGGCTCAAGCTGAACTGAGCCGACACCGACGGCACGCACACTCCTGCTCACCAACCTCCAGGTTTCGGGTCTACTCTAAAGGATGTGCCCCTAGGAGTTGGGATCATGATCAGGATTCGGCTTGCTCTACTGATCTTTTGCATTCTTCCGAATGTTTCCCCATGCGTTTTTCATGATGATGCGCTGGCTCAGGCTGCCGCTCAAGACGGGCAACGCAAGACCAGCCAACCCTACACGGGAGACTTGTCCGTTTTTGACACGCCGGGGCGGGACAAGCGGCTGCAGATCAATCGTGTGATGGACATCCTCGGCATCACCGCCGGCAAGGGTGTGGCCGACATTGGAGCCGGGTCGGGGTGGTTCACGGTGCGCGCGGCGAAACGGGTGGGCGGCGCGGGGCATGTGTATGCGGTGGACATTAATCCGGAGGCGACCGAGTACATCACCCAGCGGGTCGAGAAAGAGCAACTGCAGAATGTGACGGCGATTCTGAGCAAGCCGGATGATGCAATGCTGCCGGCGGATTCGGTAAATGCGGTACTGCTATTGAAGACATATCACGAAGTGGCGCATCCGGTGACGCTGCTGCGGAATTTGCGGGCCGCACTGCGGGCGGGTGCGAAAATCGGGATCATCGACCGCAATGGAAATGGCGAAGACCACGGGGTTGGGAGTGCAGTCGTGATTGCCGAGGCAAAGCAGGCCGGTTACCGTTTGGCGGACAAATACGACTTCGTGAAAGGCGACCAGATGGATTACTTTCTTGTGTTTACAGCAGAGTAAGTTCTTCGACGACGGACCAACTGGTGCGCTTCAAGTCGGCGAACCGGGGGAGATCGGCGTCGGAGGCGGCGCCGTGCGGGCTTGCCCACGCGGTTTCCATGGAGTTCAGATCGTCGAAATAGAGCTCGATGACGGCGTCCCAGGCGGGGGGAGTTCGGGTGGGGTCATCCGAGACATGATTTTGTCTGTAGTGGCGCAGGCCGGGAAGAGCTTTGGCCAGCGGAGCGTGGATTCGCTCGAGGTGCTGGCGGAATTGTTCTCTGGTTAGATCCGGCCGGCGGTAGAGGACGACCATGAACTTGAGCATGAGTGTGGAGTCCGCCAGAGTTTCTTTCGCCCCTTCGGGATCGAATGCTGTCGCATTTTCGCACGGCTTCCGCCCTTCGACCACGCTCAGGGCAGGCTTGTGGCGAATTCTCGCCGTTTCGCGGCTGGGGATGAGGATGACGCCGCGGGGGGAAGGGCTAACACATCCGCGATAGAGAACAATGGTGAACTTCTTGGACGGCAAGCTGCGCTAGGCGGTTTCAATCATTCCTGCCAGGAGCAGAGCACGGCGGGGGAGTTCGGTGATGACGATATTCTCATGGACCGCGTGGGCGCCTTCGCCGACGCCTCCCATGCCGTCGAGTGTGGGGATGCCGATGCCAGCGGTGAAGTTTCCGTCGGAGCCGCCGCCTACGGCGGCTTCTTCAAGCTTCCAGTTGATTTCCTTCGCGATGGCTTGAGCCTTTCTGTAGAGCGCTGCGACACCGGCGGTTCGCTCCATGGGAAGCCGGTTGATGCCGCCTTTGATCGCCAGCTTGCAGTGTTTGTCGAAGGGCCTGAGGGCGCGCATTTTGCGGTCCAGGCTTTTGGCTTGTTGGGCGCTTTTGATGCGAACGTCGATTTCTACCGTGGCTTCGGCCGCGATGACGTTGGCGCGCGTGCCTCCGCGAATCACACCCGGGTTGACGGAGATTCCCTGCTTCAAATGGTTGAACTTTGAGATCGTCGCAATTTGGCGAGCGAGTTCGAGGATGGCGCTGTGCCCTTGGCCGGGGTCGAGGCCGGCGTGGGCGGCAACGCCTTTTACTGCGAGCGTGTAGTCGCCGACGCCTTTGCGTGCGGTCTTGACGGCTCCACGGGTGCCAGCGGCGGGCTCGAGGACTAAGACGCCGGCGGATTCGCGGGCCAGCGCTTCGGTGATGTGGCGTGAGGCACTGCTGCCTACTTCCTCATCGGAAACCAGCAATACGGTGACCGGTCTGGGGAGGGCGCCGTGCCAAACTTTCAAGGCCTCGATCGCCGACATCATCAGGGCGATGCCGGCCTTCATGTCGAGTACGCCCGGACCATGCAAGCGGCGGTTCACGATGTGACACGGCATCTTATCGAGAGTTCCCAACGGATAGACGGTGTCGAAGTGGCCAAGGAGAAGGACCGGCTTCGAATGGTCGCGTCCGGGGAAATCGATTTGGATGTTGTCGGCAAAATCTTCGACGCGGTGGATGCGAGCGCGTCCGCCGAGGGCTTCAAAGCGGGCAGCGAGCAGGGTGCCCATACGGTCGGCGGCGAGTTTGTTGTCGCTAGGGGATTCGATCTCGACGAACTCGCGGATGGTTTGGACGAGAGCGTCGTTGCGGGCGGTGAGGTAGTCGAGGCGATCGTGCCAATTGCTGGTGGAGTGGGCGGCGCCGGATTGCGTGGTTTTCTTCGTTGGCATGAATTGTTTTTGAGACCAGTCGACAAATGCCATGTGTTGAGCGCCTGCCGTCCCTCCAGGACTCCGTTTCACAACTCTGCTCACCCAGTGCCCACGCGCTCGAACTGACGAATGAGGCCCCTTCCCGGCCGGTCGGCCAAGTTTCGCAGCGGGGAAATCCGCTGAGGAAAGTTGGTCATCGATATCGTGCCCTCGAAAATCGATCTCACCGTACACTCGACTTCCGAGTTGAACAGGTCGATTGGCGCAAGTCGTACAGTATAATCTTCAAGCCGTTTGTGACCACTATGAATGAACGTAACCCTGTGGGGGAAGTTTCGCCCAACGGAGCGAAGACCGGGCTCGACATCCACGAAATATTGAAGATTTTGCCGCACCGCTATCCGTTGCTGCTGATTGACCGCGTGCTGGAATTGAAGCGCAAGGAACGGATTGTTGCAATCAAAAACGTCACTATCAATGAGCCTTTTTTTGTGGGGCACTTTCCTGGGTTGCCGATTATGCCGGGCGTGTTGATTGTGGAGGCGATGGCGCAGGCGGGAGGAGCGCTATTGCTGACCGAAGTCGAGGACCGCCACGACAAGGTTATGGTGTTTACCGGGATTGAGCGCGCGAAGTTCCGCAAGCCCGTGAGCCCAGGGGATCAGCTGCGGCTGGAGGTCGAAGTAAAGGCCTGGCGGCAGGTTCCGGGCATGACTGCGGCCAAGATGCAGGGTTACGCGTACGTTGGAGAAAAACGCGTTGCGGAAGCAGGAGTGTCTTGCCAATTGATTGACAGCTCGCGTGGGCGCGGGTCGGACGAGGGCGAGTAGCAGACGTTGCCGGCGATCAAGACCTTTTCGCCGCGGGGTCACGAAGCAGCTGGGAAGGTTCTGATTTCTCCGATCTGATCATTCGATGACAGGTTCTTCGAATATCCATCCAACAGCGATGATTGATTCGAGGGCGAAGGTGCCGGCTTCGTGTACCGTAGGGCCTTACTGTGTGATTGGGGCCAACGTTGAGCTTGGAGAGCGCTGCCATCTTCAATCCCATGTGTCCATCGAAGGGCCGACCAGGATCGGGTCCGATAATGGATTCTTCCCGTTTTGCGCGATCGGGATGGCACCCCAGGATGTGACCTACAAGGGGGAAGCGACCGAGCTCGAGATTGGAGATCACAACGAGATTCGCGAATACGTGACCATCAATCGCGGCACTGTGAAGGGCGGCGGGTTGACGAGAATTGGGAGCCATCTGCTGATCATGGCTTATACGCATGTCGGGCATGACTGCGTAATCGGCGATCACGCGATGCTGGTCAACGGAGCGACTTTGGGCGGGCACGTGACGGTGGAGGAATGGGCTGTGGTGGGGGCGCTGTGCCCGGTGCATCAGTTTGTGCGGATTGGGGCGCATTCTTACATCGGCGGCGGGACGACGATTACGCAGGATGTGCTGCCGTTTTCCATGACTTCGGCGGCGCGCCAGACGCATGCGTATCTTATGAACAAAGTCGGGCTCGAACGGCGCGGATTTTCAAAAGAGCGGATTCGGAAGATTCATCACGCCTACAAGATTCTGCTGGCTTCGAAGATGAATACCTCACAAGCGCTCGAGAAGCTGAAGTCGGAGGCGGATCGCGGGGAAGATGTGGATATGCTGATCCGCTTTATTGAGGGTTCGGAGCGAGGAGTGATTAAGTGAGGGGTCGGTGGCCAGAAAGTCCTGGCTGTTCCAAATCTCCAGCGCTGCGCCAGTAAAACCTGCATCCTGCAGCGTTAATCCTTGAGCACATTTACCTCGTAAAGCTCGCCTTCCAGGCAAGGCAGGCATTACCGGGATTGGTCGTGTGATGCGCTTGGCTGCTCTTGATCGGCGAATGCTAGACTGACTGCGCTCTGTCGATAGTTCTCCATGCCTGCTCCTAATGAAAAACTTGGACTCATTGCCGGGAACGGCAAGTTTCCCTTTCTCGTGCTGGATGCGGCGCGGGCGCAGGGGTTTGATGTGGTGGTTGCGGCGATCAAGGAGGAGACGTTTCCGGAGATCGAATCGCGCGGGGCGGCGGCGGTGCATTGGCTTTCGCTCGGGGAGTTGTCGAAGCTGATCGAGACGTTTCAGCGCGAGGGTGTGCGGCGGGCGGTGATGGCGGGGCAGGTGAAGCATAAGCAGATTTTTTCCAGCATCCGGCCGGACTGGCGGCTGGCCAAGCTCCTGCTTTCGCTGACTACCAGGAATACCGATTCGCTTCTAGGAGCGGTGGCGAAGGTGCTGGCCGATGAGGGGATCACGCTGGAGAATTCGACCTGGCTGCTGGAGCCACTGCTGGTGAAGGCGGGGGTGCTGACTCGACGGGCTCCAACCGAGCAGGAGCGGAACAATGTCGACTACGGGCGCGATGTGGCGCGGCAGGTGGCGCAGCATGATATTGGACAGACTGTGGTGATTGCTGAGTCGGCCTGCGTTGCGGTCGAGGCGATGGAAGGGACTGATGCGACCATTGAGCGCGCAGGCCAGATTATGCGGTCGCTGCATGGGGACGCTTCGACACTGAGCCGGGACTTAACCGTGGTGAAGATTGCGAAGCCGAATCAGGACATGCGGTTTGATGTCCCGGTAATTGGGGTGAAGACGATTGAGGTGATGCGGGCGGCGGGAGCGACTTGTCTGGCGTTGGATGCGGGGAGGTGCTTGCTATTGGACGGGGCTAAGGTAATTGAAGCGGCGGATCGAACGGGACTTTCGATTGTGGCGGCTGAATGAGTCTTGATTTCAAAATGCCCAGCTTGTCTCGCAAAAATCGTGACACGGGCAACCCGCGCTTGGGAACCGAGTAAAAAATCAAACTCCGCACTCCAAAAACCGAGTAATTTTGATGGGCAACCCGCAGCAGTGTCGGGGTGCACACAGCTTGGTGAGTTCTGAGACAGGAGGTCTCGATCCGCTTGAGGAAAACCAGCGTGAGGAGTTTAGAAGCTTCTCGGATTGCCGATCAACTTCGCCGGACGTTTTACGGGGATGCATGGCATGGACCGGCGGTACTGGAATTACTCGAAGATGTGGATGCAGAGACGGCGGCGGCGCGTCCACTGGCTGAAGTACATAGCATCTGGGAGTTGCTGCTGCATATCGAGGCGTGGGATGGTGCGGGTTTGAAACGCCTGGCTGGGAAAACGGCGCGACTCAAAGACAAACAGAACTTTCCCGATGTTCCGGAGCCAACCGAAGCGGCCTGGCGAGACGCTGTCCGTTCGGCGAAACGGACCCACGATACCCTGGTCGAGACGGTTGCCCGATTGTCGAACAAACGCCTGCGTGATCAGGTGCCGGGGAAGAGATACGATTTTTATCATATGCTGCATGGGATCGCGCAGTATGAGCTGTATCACGCGGGGCAGATTGCGGTTTTGAAGAAGGCTTGAACAGCCGGGCGAACATTAAGGGATGCGAACCAGGCGCGCCCTTTGTTCGCCTGCCAGCAGCGCACGCCATTGCCACGGCTCGCTCGGATCCTTCGCGGAACAAGTAGCGCTTAGCAGGGCCTCACCATTTCTTGAAGATTACGGCTACGGCTGCAACGATCATCGCGAAGCCGGCTAAGTAGTTCCAGCGCATGGGTTGCTTGAGGTACAGCACGGAGAAGACGGCGAAGACCGTCAGCGTAATTACCTCCTGGATAGTTTTCAGCTGGGCGGCGGTGAATTCGTAGGAGCCGATGCGGTTGGCGGGAACCTGAAAGCAGTATTCGAGGAACGCGATCATCCAGCTGATCACGATGACTTTGTAAAGCGGAACTTCCCGGTATTTCAGGTGGCCGTACCAGGCAAAGGTCATGAAGATGTTGGATATGGTGAGCAGGGCGATGGTGCGCATCGAGTGAGCGGTCCTTTCGGCGTGTTGGGTGTAGCGATTATCGTGTACTGGTGGGGCGGTTCGTGGTCAGCGAGTGGTCCTGATGCTGTTTGGGGGGAATGCGTTTACAATTTTGTCTCCGGCAACCAGCCAGCGGGATTTTTTCTGAGAGCGCACAATCCTATTTTTGTCGCCGTGGTGGGCGTGGGCGTTTTTGGACGCAATCATGCACGAGTGTACAAGGAGCTGGAACAGCAAGGGGAGCCGGTCCGGCTGATTGGAGTGGTCGATCCGGATGCGAACCGGGCCGACGCGGTGGCGCGCGAGTTTGGATGCAAAGCCTTCGGGTCGGTGCTCGAGCTGGTGACCACGCACCGCGAAGTACAGGCGGCTTCGGTGGCGGCTCCGACGGTTGAGCATCTTCGGGTGGCGAGAGATTTGATGAAGGCCGGAGTGGATGTGCTGATCGAGAAGCCACTCGCCGCTTCTCTGGCCGAGGCCGAGGAACTGGAAGCGCTCGCGACTCAACATAGGCGGATTGCGCAGGTGGGGCATCTGGAGCGGTTCAATCCGGCGGTGCGGGCGACTTTGCCGCTTTTGACCCGGCCGATGTTTTTTGAGGTGCATCGGCTGAGCGTGTTCACTCCGCGGTCGCTCGATGTCGACGTCGTGCTCGATTTGATGATTCACGACCTCGATATTGTGCTGGCGTTCGCCAAGTCACCGGTGAAGGAAGTACGCGCGGTGGGGCTGCCGATTCTTTCCGGGAAAGTCGATATTGCGAACGTGCGGCTGGAATTTGAGTCCGGGTGCATTGCCAACTTTACGGCGAGCCGCGTTTCGACCGAGCGGGTGCGCAAGCTGCGGTTCTTCCAGCCGCGGCAATACCTTTCGATTGACTACGGTCGGCAGGAAGTTTTGGTGTTTACGGTTGGGGCTGACTGGGCCACCTCGGGAATGCCTTCGGTGAACCCGCAGATTGGAGTGAGCAAGCCTACGGTGGCGGCGGAAGAACCGCTGCATGCGGAAGTGAAATCGTTCTTGCAGGCGGTGGGGGAACGGTCCACGCCGGTAGTGCCGCTGGGAGATGGGCGGCGGGCCCTGGCTTTGGCGCTGGAGATTCTGGCTGCGATTCGCGAGCATGGCGCGAAGGTGGGGCTGTCGGGGATGGAGAAAGCGCCGCATTCCTAGGATTTCAGAGAAAGTCAAAGTCCCCCTTCTCCCAAAAGTGGGCAACCTCGATACTCCGACTCCTACGCATTTACATATGTTTACAGACCTCACTCTTAGTCGAAATGGGAGGCAGAATCCTGGGAAAGATGCGAAAATAGAAGATACTTGGTTGTGAGCACCGCGCGCCGTTGGCATGTTCCCGCTTGTGAAAGATGCAACGCCGTGGGGTGCATTTCGTGTCTAAAGGTCAGGCGGGTAGAGTCCGAACCAGCGCATGCCGATAACGCAAATTCCATTTCAGGATCCGGTAGCCCCGCCTGAAAAACCCGAACCTGAGCAGCTGGGACTCTACGATCAGCTGGATTGGGAAGCGGCCTACCGCGAGCTGGATGCGGGCGTGCCGCATCTGCTGATCCAGTTGCAGGACGATCTGGAACGGTCGCGGAAGCGGGAAGCCGTCTGGATCTCGATCATTGTCCACTTGGTGCTGGCGATCTTACTGGTGAATTTCAAGTTCATTGAAAAATTCCTTCCCATCCACAGCGCCGTACTAGTGCCGCTGAACAGCAAAGACCAGAACACAACATTCCTGGCGCTGCCGCCGGATCTGGAGAAGCCCGCGCGCAGGCCCAACACAAATATCCTCTCCGACAAAGACCGGATTGCGACGACGCGGCATCCCGAGCTAGATCCCAAAGAATTGAGGAAGGTTCTGGCGAGCCCGCCTCCGGGAGCACCGGGACTGAGAGGGCCGCGCGAGGCCCAGCCGGCGGCTCCCCAGCAGCAGGCGATGGCGGCCAATCAGGCACCGACGCAGCAGCCGCAACAGGGGCCGCCGCAGCAGCGCCCGCAGTTTGAAACCAATCAGACGGCGCAATTGCAGACGCCACCACGTCCGAACAGCTTCAGCAAATACACGCAGGGGATGAGCGTTGGGTCGGCGATCCAGCATGCGGCGCAGGATGCGGCGGAGCGCCGCGCGGGTGGTGGCGGACAGGAAGGCGGTTTCGGCATCAATGCACCCGCGCACGGCCGTCAGTACGGTGCGCTTGAGATCCTGAGCGACACGCAGGGTGTCGATTTCGGACCATATTTGGACCGGATTCTGCAGGAGGTCAAAGAACACTGGTATGAACTGATTCCCGAGTCGGCTCAGATGAAGAAGGGGAAGCTGGCCATTGAATTCGCCATCATGAAAGATGGACGTGTACAGGGACTTGCGGTTCGGGCATCATCAGGCGATCCGGCGCTCGACCGTCCAGCGTATGGAAGCATCACGGCTTCGGATCCTTTTCCGCCGCTGCCGAGCGAGTTTACGGGGCCTTATCTTGCGTTGCGGTTCCGGTTTTACTACAACCCGGACAAGGCCGATCTGGAGTAAGGTCCGAGCCCCCCGGAGGCAACCGGGCGGTACACCGTTGCTGCCCGCCGAATCCTTCTTTTTCTCCACATCTTCAGAATAGTTGCCGCAGGCAGATCGTTTCGATTCCCCATGAAACAGTCTGCTTTGAAAACAATGCCGGTCCTGTTTGTCGCAGGGATCGCCGATGAATGCGATTGAACACAATGCGTTTACCGAGGCGGCCCGGGGCCAAGTGAGCCTGGATTCGCGGCGCAGTTTCAAAGAGCATCTGGAGTTGGGGCAGGAGATTGCTTCTCTGCGCCAGCGCGGTGTTTTGATCCTGGGCAGCGGGGGCGCATCGACTGGAACGATCCGCACACAGCTTACGACTGGGCGGTGGAGTGGTCGAGTGAAGAGTGCGGTCGACGCGCACGATGCGGCAGCTCTGACTTCACCCGCGCAGTGGGGCGAGGCCCTGTTGGCTACGGCGCATCCTACGCTCGAGCACTATTTGCCGCTGCCCTACGAAGGGTTTGATTTCGGCAGCATTTCCATGCGAGCCGTCCTGTTTGGGGACGCGACCCTCGGCACCAATAATCCCCAGCCTACCTTCCTGGCACGGCTACCTGTTAAATTTTGAGGTTGTGTCTCCCGCAGACCAATATGCGCAGCGCCGGAGTGTCCGCGAATCGCGGGTTGCGCGCTTGGAGAAGATTCATATCCGGTTGGGGAACGTTCGGCTTCTCCTGGCCCTGATCAGCGCGATCCTTGCCTGGACCTCGCTGCGATCGCATCTGCTTTCCGCATGGTGGATGGCCGCACCGGTTGTGGCATTTGCTTCGATTGCCTATTGGCATTCGCGGATTCTTCGGTCCCGAGAGCTGGCTGAACGCTCCGTGAAGTTCTATGAACGCGGACTAGCGCGGATCGAGGATCGCTGGGCCGGCACCGGAGAAACGGGAGATCGATTCGACGATCCGCATCACGTGTACGCCGTTGACCTCGATTTGTTTGGCAATGCCAGCCTGTTTCAACTCTTGTCGTCGGCACGCACGCGAATGGGCGAAGAGCGGCTGGCGCAATGGCTGCTCTCGCCCTCGACGGTCGAAGAGATCAGCAAGCGGCAGGCAGCGATCAGAGAGCTGCGGGATGAACTTGACCTTCGCGAAGACCTGGCGGTGCTGGGTGAAGATGCGCATGTCGGGGTACATCCCGCTGAACTGGTGAAGTGGGCGGAATCGCCGGAGCAGATGGGGCGTCCGTGGATGGCGTGGTTGGCGCCCGCGCTGGCGGCACTGGCCGTGCTGGGCGCAATTATGTGGGCTGTCTGGGACAGCGCAACGCTGTTCGTCGCGGTGGTGGTTATCGAGGCGGTGTTCACTTACGGGCTGCGCAAATTGCTGGACCCCGTCCTCCACGGCACCGAGCATGCGTTCCGCGACCTCGATCTGCTGGCGGGTGTGCTGGAGCGGGTGGAGTCGCACTCTTTCCGCTGTCCGCAGCTCGAGGCGCTGCAGCATGAACTGGTGTCGGGCGGGATTGCGGCGCATCATGCGATTGCGCGACTCAGGATGCTGGTGGACCTCATCCATTCGCGGCACGACATGTTTGTGCGGCTCATCGACGCTCCCCTGATGTATTCGGTGCAGGTGGCCTACGCCGCGGAACGCTGGCGGCAGGCTCATGGCCGGACAGTCCGGCGATGGCTTGACATTGTTGGAGAAATTGAAGCGCTGCTCTCGTTGGCGGCTTACAGCTTTGAGCATCCGGACGACCCGTTTCCCGAGTTCGTCGAGGGGGCTGCGAGCTTGGACGGGGACAAACTGGGACACCCGCTGCTGCCGGCGGCGGTGTGCGTGCGCAACAATCTAAGCCTTAGCGGGCAGACGCGCGTGCTGCTGGTGAGTGGATCGAACATGTCGGGGAAGAGCACGCTGCTGCGCGCGATCGGCGTCAACGTGGTGCTGGCTATGGCAGGCGCGCCCGTGCGCGCCTCAGGGCTGCGGCTGACGCCGCTCGAGGTAGGCGCCAGTATTCGCATCAACGATTCCCTGAAGGAAGGCAGCTCACGGTTTTACGCCGAGATTACCCGGCTGCGGCAGATTGTCGATTTCGCAGGAGGCAGTCCGCCGCTGCTGTTCCTGCTGGACGAACTTTTGCAGGGCACGAATTCGAAAGATCGGCGAATTGGGGGCGAGGGGATTGTACGCGCGCTGGTCGATCGCGGGGCCATTGGGATGGTGAGCACGCATGACCTCGCGCTGACCGACATCAGCCCGGCATTGGACGGCCATCTGCGCAACGTACACTTTCAGGACGAACTGGCGAACGGGCGGATGAGCTTTGATTACACTCTGCGCGATGGCGTCGTTACTAAGAGCAACGGGCTTGAACTGATGCGCTCGATCGGTTTGGATGTCTAGCTAGTTTCTGTCGTGAAACTGGTAAGTTGCTGATATCTAAGTAGTTCCGCTCCGCGGCTCGGTCGCAAAAAGCGAGGGTCGCGCGCGCTTTTTCCCGGAAATCCGCGGTTTGGCGCCCG
>Ga0123355_10002697_pt1 | contig 25162 bp, 25 predicted proteins | sample TergutEmb28metaG_3_FD_89872 | JGI IMG/M metagenome (GOLD analysis project Ga0123355, IMG submission 89872) | Embiratermes neotenicus P1 segment gut microbial communities from Petit-Saut dam, French Guiana - Emb289 P1 | ecosystem: Host-associated > Arthropoda: Insects > Digestive system > Gut ...
ATCCAACGTCTTCGGTTGTATCCTGCCGGCGGCAGATATAGCGGCACTCTGTCGGGCGCGGGGGGTGCCGCTTATCCTGGATGCCTCCCAATCAGCGGGGGTGCTGGATGTGGACTGGGCCGCTCTGGATGCGGACTTTATCGCCATGCCCGGCCATAAAGGACTTTACGGTCCGCAGGGTACGGGTATTCTGATTTGCAAGCACACCCCGGCAAAGACGCTCATCGAGGGCGGCACAGGGAGCGAGGCCCTGCGCCGAGAGATGCCAGAGATACTCCCGGATCGATTGGAGGCGGGTACGCCGAACATGCCGGGCATCAGCGGGCTTTTAGAGGGTATCCGCTTTGTAGAACATCGGCGTGTAAACTGTATCCTTGCGCATGAGCGAAATCTGTTGCGGCGGCTCACGGACGGATTGCGGCACCTTCCGGGTGTTCACTTCTATGCCGCTGCGGATCAAACACAGCAGGTTGGCGTACTGGCATTCAATCTGGAAGGCATAGATTGCGAGGCCGTGGCAGAGGCTGTGGGGGAAGTGGGCGTGGCTGTTCGGGCCGGACTCCACTGTGCGCCTTTGGCCCATCAGGCAGCCGGAACATTGGAGCGAGGCACTGTGCGAGTTAGTGTTTCCGCCTTTAATACAACGCGGGAGATCGATCGGTTTTTGTGTATTTTGGAGCAAACAGGAAAAAAACTAAGAAAACGTTGATTTAACGGCCCGTATAGTGTATAATCAATCAGATATAGACAGGGGTATTTTTGGTGTATCCCATAAACTCTGGATTGGGGCGTTAACACATGGGCTTGGGCCAATATATTGCAGCACTTTGGCAACAACTGCAGGCGTGGGTGGTTACGACAGTCGGCAGTATGGGTATCTCCGACATTTTTGACATGCTTATTGTCGCTTTTGTGCTCTATAAGCTCATACAATTTCTGCGCAAGAGCCGATTGGGGCTTGTAGCACGGAGCATGTTCTTGCTCGTTGCGGTCGTTTGGGTTTCCGGATGGTTGAATCTAACGGTTATTAATTTTGCCCTCAACAGGACCTTGGAATTGGGCATTTTGGCCTTGGTTATCCTCTTCCAGCCGGAAATCCGCCAAAGTCTGGAGCGGCTGGGACAAGGGCACATCACCCGATTCTTTGGCAAATCGGACTCGGGCCAAAATATGGAAGAACTCGTTAGCCAGGCGGTCACCGCCTGTGCTCGGATGGCGGAGGACAGGGAGGGTGCGCTCATTGTATTCGAGCGGGAAATCAGTTTAGAAGATGAAGCGAAGACCGGTACGCGGCTGGATGCCCAGGTCTCGGCGGAGTTGCTTGTGAATATTTTTACTGACAAGGCCCCGCTCCATGACGGCGCGGTCATTATCCGCGGCGGACGCATTGCCAGTGCGGGATGTATGTTGCCCTTATCCGATAATCGGAATCTCAGCCGTGACTTGGGGATGCGGCATAGAGCCGGAATCGGGGTCAGTGAGCGGAGTGATGCTGTGGTAGTGATGGTTTCTGAAGAGACCGGGTCCATCGCCGTAGCCACGAATGGGACTCTGCGCCGCCACTTGGCCAGGGCCACCGTTGAAAATCTGTTGCGCAACGAGCTGACACCAAAAGAAGCGCCGCAAAAGACCTCGGTGTTTATGAAGCTGCTGGGGAGGAAGAAGTCTTGAGAAATGCAATAAATAAACTTCTTGATAACCGGCTGGTTTGGATTCTGGTCAGTATCGTAGCCGCCTTTTTGATATGGCTCTGGGTGGTCAACTCCGTCAATGAAAACCAGACACGGGCCTTGACCTTTGAGGTCCAATACGAGGGGCTGGCTGTGCTCGAAAACTATAATCTGCGTCTGGCTGCCAATCAGCCGGATACGGTTTTGCTGCAAGTGCGGGCATCCGCTACGGACATGATTCGCTTGGAGCAAAATCGCCAAATCATAGTGGATGTTTCCGGTATCAGCGAAGCGGGAGAGTATGATGTAGCATTCCGGCCATCCGCATTTTCTACCATGGCAGGCAATGTGAGTTTCCAATTTATGCAGATGGGTGTTTCTAATGCGGAGAACACAATCGTTGTTCGAACAAATCGAATTACAGGTCGGACGATATCTTTGTCTACTGCGAATACCCACTACGTAATCTCTGAGCCGGGCCAAACGGATTATTTCTATGTCGGCGGGCAATTGCGTGTATATCCGGAGGATATCCAGATTGATGGCCCAGAAGAAATTTTGGAGCAAATCGCTTCCATCGAAGTAGAAGTTGAGTTTCCGACCCCCTTGACAGCGACTACAACCAAGCCGGGTGCTTTGCGTGCCTATAGCTACACGGGTGAACGCATCTCAGATGCATCTTTGGCGGAGTTGGTATTCTCCCAAGATAGCGTGAGTGTTACCGTTCCGGTACACATGGTGAGAAACGTGCCGCTTGTGCCTATTTTTATACCCGGGGCCGGGGCGAGCGAGGATAACCTCAGCTATCGGCAAAGCCAGGAAACAGTTTGGCTCATGGGAGAGGGTGATGTGCTCCGTGATCTGGCTTATCTGGAGTTGCCGCAGGTCCGATTGGATCAGGTGCCGACGATATATTCCGTCCGCCTAGATATCCCCACCCCCGCGTTGACCGAGATATATGACGGGCCGGGGTATGTGGACATAGAACTCCAGGTACAAGAAGTCAGTGAGCGTACGATGAATGTTCCGGCCGGTAGAGTCGTATTCACCAATGTGCCGGAAAACATGACTCCGTCAGTGGTTATTGACATGTTGGCTTTGGTTATCCGCGGTCCGGAGGAGATGTTAGCAGAACTGGATGAGAGCGATATTTCGGTTTTGGTGAGTCTCGCCGACTATGAGGGCCGCACCGGGCGGCTCATTGTGGAAGAATTTTCCGTTCTGGTAGGCGAGTGGCCTCCGGAAACGATAGGGGCTATGGATTTGCCAGGCCAGGGGATTATTGTGAATGTCCAGTGGGAATAACGGATTGAGATGGAGCTTTGTAGTGGGCAAACGCGCTGTTAGATTTCTTGTTTTCCCCCGCCTACGGCGGGGGAAAACAAATTAAAATCAACGCCATTTGTCTACGGCCTGGAATTTTTGCAGTAGGCTCATCTGAATGTATGGCATGAGAGTTGGGCAAACAAAAGAAAAAGGAGAAATACGCTATGTTATTAGTCAACACAGATTTTGTCCCGGGAAAAGAGGTTGAAGTGTTAGGCCTGGTTTCCGGTGTGGGCGTTCCGCCGGTCAAGGTTAGGTGGACGACGGCGGCTATGGGAAAAGTGATAGAAGAAGGCGTGGAGCGTGCCAATGAGAGTATGATAGAAAAAGCGAAACAGTTGGGCGCGGATGCAATTATCCGAGTTTTTTACGATAAAGAGTCGTCAGAATCCGGTGTGCGGATCATGGTCTGGGGTACAGCGGTGCGTTTGCGCACAAAGGGGTAGCATGGAAGACCAAAATAGGACGATGGGGGCCGGGAATAATCAATCGGTGCCGGTGAAAGCATCTTTTGGGGATAGGTTTGGCGCATGTTTGATAGATCATGTTATCATTACGGTGATTTTAATGGTGCCGTTTGCGCTTATCCTGTTTAGAGATCTGGGCGCTGCTCTTGACAGGATGCCCGCCTTGCTTCTCTGGCTCGTGCTTGCGGCATGTTTCGCTTATGGCCTAAGGGATATAGGTAAGGGGCGAAGCCTTGGAAAGCGTGCGGTGGGAATTGCCGTTCGGGATCGCGTGGATCCATCGAAGGTTCCATCGATTCCAAGGCTATTTTTGAGAAATATCTTTATTTTTTTATGGCCGATTGATGTTTTCGTTCTCGTGTGCGGTGCGAAGCGGACAAAAATTGGCGACAAGCTTGCAGGTACAGATGTGTATCGCATACCCCAAAAACGGAATCTGCCGATCATAATTATTACGGCTGTTTTGGCCTTTGTGATGCTGATGAGTGTGTTTGTGGGCGGATTATTTTTCGGCGTAACAGCAATACTTAGAAACCACCCTTCCCATGAGGTAGCGATCAGCTACATAGAGACGAATCAGAGCGTGACAGAGATTGTTGGGGAAATTGAGCAGTTTGGTATGCGCAGCGGTTCCATCAGCCACTCCGGGCGGCGTGGCCAGGCGGAGTATATGTTTCGCGTAGTCGGCAGTGATAACACGCTTTATGTGTACATACTGCTGGAAACGGACGTTGGGGGAGAGTGGGGAGTCGTTGATTTTTATTACAGAAGATAAGTCTTACTGGCTAACTATTTATCCCCGTTAAAGGCGAGAGTATGGGCAATGAGTGTTGATTTAAATTTGTTTTCCCCCGCCATGGGCGGGGAAACAAGAAATCTAATAACGCTTTTGTCCACACCCTAAAGGCGACCTCCTATGTTTGGATATATCATTCCCGTAAAATGTAAGCTGACAGACCAAGAGTATGGCCAATTCCGCGCGGCCTATTGCGGCCTTTGTCATAGTTTGAAATGTCACTATGGGCTGGCCGCCCGTTTTGTACTGAATTTTGATTTCACTTTCCTGGCCATTTTGCTCACGCATGCGGCCGGGGAGATTTCATATAGCAAAAGGCGCTGTATGGCGCACCCGTTCCGAAAACGGTCTTGCTGCGAGGGGGGAGAGCCGTTCCGGCAGGCGGCAGGATATAGTTTGATCCTCACGCGATGGAAGCTTCGGGACGGGATTGCAGACAGCAGCTTTGCGGAAGGCTTGCTCTACCGGCTGGCTGCCCTATTTCTGCGCCGCGCCTGCCGGAAGGCTGCCCGTGACTTCCCCGCATTTGATGTCCATTGCCGTGCCAAACTGGAGCAGTTGCACACGCTGGAGAAAGTAGACAGCGGCGATTTAGACCGTGTGGCCGATGCTTTTTCTGCCATCTTACCTGCTGCCACAGCATACGTAACTGACGAGATCGAACGGCGGGTATTCATGGACCTCCTTTACCATACAGGTCGCTGGATCTATTTGATTGATGCCTACGATGATCTGGAACAGGACAAGCGGTCCGGGAACTATAACCCCTTAGCGGTACGGTTTGAGGTTCAAGATGGCAAATTGGCAGACGCGGACAAAGTCTGGCTGGAGACAACACTGGCCCATTCGGCAAACCGTATCATTTCAGCATACAATCTTCTACCGGATAGCGCCTGGAGCGCTATTTTGGAAAACATCATCTATCTCGGGTTTCCCGCAGTGACGGAGGGCGTGTTTACAGGCCGTTTCCGCCGCCATTGGGGCAGATGGAAAAGAAAGGACGATATATGAGCGACCCCTATAAGGTTTTGGGTATATCACCCAAGGCCAGCGACGATGAGGTGAAAAAAGCCTATCGTGAGTTGGCGCGGAAATACCATCCGGACAATTACCACGAAAATCCCCTGGCGGACTTGGCTCAAGAAAAAATGAAAGAGGTCAATGAGGCCTATGATGCTATCTTGCGTATGCGTAACGGCGGCTCAGCAGGCGGCGGAAATAGGAGCTATGGCGGTGCGTCCGGCGGCGGCAACTACAGCGGTCAGTATGCCAAGATTCGAGAGGCCATCCAGACCGGGGATTTAGCCCGCGCAGAACAGATGCTAAACGCCGCCGAGGATCGGAATGCCGAATGGCACTTTCTGATGGGCAGCCTCTGCTATAGAAAAGGTTGGTTGGATCAGGCGCGGCAATATATCCAACAGGCGACGGCCATGGACCCAACGAACCGGGAATATCAAATGGCGGCCCAGCAGATGAATGCCGGTGGCTTTGCGTATCGAGGCGGTGCCGGAGGAACTGTTGGCGGCCTGAATATGTGCGACTGTTGTACCTGTTTGATGTGCTTGAACTGCTGTTGCCGATGAAATACCGGACACGTGCACTCAGCCTAACGGCCCTATCTGTGGCCGGGGCGGTTGTGATATTATATATGGGGACAATATTCCCTGCCATGCACCTCACTTTCGCGGCACTGGCAGCGATATTCGTGGCGGCCGCGGTGATAGAAGGCGGACTGAAATACGGGGTCCTCTGCTTCACAGCTACGGCGACGCTGGGTTTATTCTTGGTGCCGGATCGTGTTGGGGTCTTGCTCTATCTTAGCTTTTTCGGTGCCTATCCGCTGGTAAAGAGCATTGCGGAGCGGCAGAGTGCTCAGATTCTAGGCTGGGTCGTCAAATTTACTGCGTTTTTCTTAACCCTGACCCTCTACATGACGCTCCTGCGGGAACTTATGCTCGGCGCGATCCCATTCACTGACCGTGCTATATGGTTAGTCTACTTAGCCGGTGCGGCGGCGTTCCTGGTCTATGATATCGGTATGAGCAAACTGATTGGTTTTTATCTAGAGCGATTATATAAGTATAGAAGGTAGGAGGACAAAGCGATGATCCGAAGTATGACCGGCTACGGCAGTGCCAGCGGTGTGTCGGGCAGTCTGGAGCTGGAAATTGAACTTAAAGCGGTGAATAACCGCTATTTAGATGTGTCTGTGCGGATGCCGCGGCGGTATATCTTCGCAGAAGACGGCCTAAAAAAACGGGTCGCTGAGACGGTTGCCCGCGGGAAAGTAGATATTTTCGTGAACGTGGACTCCAGCCGTGACCAGGATGTGGAGATTACGCTAAACGAGCCCTTAACCGACGCTTACGTTGCGGCTTTGCATCAGATTGCTGACCGTTTCGGCATAGAGGACGGCCTCACGGCCCTACAGGTAGCTAAATTGCCGGATGTGCTCAACGTAGAGCAAGCGGAAGCCGACGCTGACGAATTTGTGCGTGACCTAGTAGGCGTATTGGACGAAGCGCTCCAAAACTTCAACGATATGCGCCATATCGAGGGCGAAAAATTACATCGTGATATCAGTGTCCGTTTAGACTTAATCGAGACTTTGACAGATCAAATAGAAAAGCGGTCTCCTCAGACGGCGGCCGCCTACCGCGCCAAACTGGAACAGCGCATGGCAGAAGTCTTGGAGGACGCCCGCATCGAAGAGAGCCGCATTCTCACCGAGGCCGCTATCTTTGCTGATCGCGTGGCGGTAGACGAGGAGATCACAAGGCTCCGAAGCCATATATCCCAGCTGCGGGACATCCTGAGCGGTAGCGGGAGTGTGGGGCGCAAGCTAGATTTCCTGTTGCAAGAGGTGGGAAGAGAGACCAACACCATCGGCTCTAAGTGTCAGGACTTAGAACTCGGCAAAATTGTTATCGAACTCAAAGCTGAGATGGAGAAGATTCGAGAACAGATACAGAACATAGAATAATACAACGGCAAAAGCGCTTGCGTCTATGTTCCCCCGCCGCCGACGGGGGAACATAGAAAAAACAAATATTTTTGCCCTGAGCGTAATGCCCTGTGCCATTATAAGCGAAGAAGATTGTGGATCAAATCCGCAAGGACGAGTATGGAATACAAGGAGACACTATGAAGCTAATCAATATCGGGTTCGGTAATATGATCTCCCAGGGGCGCCTCATTGCCATCGTGAGTCCGGAGTCGGCTCCCATCAAGCGGATCATCATAGAGGCCAGGGAGCGCGGCAATTTAATAGATGCCACGTATGGACGGCGTACCCGGGCGGTTATCATAATGGATAGCGGCCATGTGATTTTATCCGCCATCCAGCCGGAGACCGTGGCTGGCCGTGTGACAAGCAAATCCCAAGGAGAGGATGATACGGAACAGCATGAGCATTAAGCAAAGCGGTAAGCTCTATATCTTATCCGGCCCTTCCGGGAGCGGAAAGAGCACCATACTCAAGGGTGTCCTAAGTAGATTGCCGGAGGCGCATTTCTCCGTGTCTGCTACTACGAGAGGTCCCCGTGCCGGCGAAATAGCGGGGCGGGACTATCACTATATAACCAAGGAAGAATTTTACGAGCTGGCGGGTGTGGGCGGCTTCTTAGAGTCGGCGCAGTATGTGGGTAACTGGTATGGCACCCCTGCCGGACCTATTTGGGAGAAGCTTGCCGCCGGGATTGACGTGCTCTTGGATATCGAGGTCCAAGGCGCGGTGCAGATCAAAGAACGAATGCCGGAGGCCGTCACGATCTTTCTCTTCCCGCCCTCTTTGGGGATTTTGGAACACCGCCTTCGTACGCGCGGCACCGATACGGAAGAGAAGATCATTGCTCGTTTGAAGCGCGCCAGAGAAGAATATGTCCGCGCCCTCTTTTATGATTATCTGGTCATCAATGACACCAGGGAAGAAGCCATAGAAGAAGTCCTGGCCATCATCAAAGCTGAGCACTGTAAATTAGAATCCAGGCGCCATTTGATTTCACAAGATGTTTCGATGGCTTAATGGAATGCCCTAGCGGACAATACAATCAAACATAGAAAGAAGGAACACCACTATGATGCTATATCCATCCATGGCCGAACTCCTAGAGAAAGTGAACAGTCGCTACATGCTCGTAAATGTGGCCGCCAGCCGTGCCCGCGGCATTTCTGACCGCGCCGAACAAACGGGTTTTGTTCTGGAGAAGAAACCCGTTTCCTATGCGATTGAGGAGATTGCAAAAGGTGAATTGACGATAGAAGTTCTATAGTCAACGCACCGTTCACTTTAGAGCGATGGCACCGCGTTTCCATCGCCTATGGCGGGGGAAACGTAAGAGCCCGTTTTATTACCATTGACAAAGGAGGCGCGTTGATGCGTGGTCCAGTTATAAAAGTGGCCGTGTCATCGGCGACCTATGCGATTGATAAACCTTACGATTATCTGATTCCGGCCCATCTGGCGGACAGCGTACGGCCCGGGATGCGGGTGATTGTTCCGTTTGCGCGCGGCAACCGCCGCTGTGAAGGACTGGTCCTCAGTATAGCAGAGGAAAGCGCCTATGCCCGCCTCAAACCCATTGACAGTGTAGTGGATGAGGAGCCAGTGTTAGACGAAGGGCAGATCAAGCTGGCCCTCTGGATGAGAGAGCGGTTCTTCTGTACAGTCTACGATGCAGTTCGTGCGATGCTGCCTACGGGGCTATGGTACCGGATTCGATACCGCTATCGGCTGGCGGACGGCCTCAATCGTCCCACGGCGGAGACAGCCGCGGACCATGCCCCGGCGGCAGTGGCGGTGCTGGACTGCCTTTTGGAGGCAAAGGAACCCGTAGAGGAAGCGAAGCTGGAAAAACGGCTGGGCGCAAAAGCCGCTGTGATAGGTATTCGTCGTCTATTAGATGCGGAAGCGATCGTTCAGATTGTAGATGAGACCCGGCGGGTACAGGATAAGCTGCAAAAATTTGTGAGTCTCGCGATCGGACCGGAAGATGCTTTGGACCTGGCCGAGCACAAGCGCCGCAGTGCGAAAAAACAGGCGGAGGTGCTGAAAATTCTGGCATCAGCCGGAGAGGTCAGCGCAAAAGAATTGGCCTACTACACAGGCACCGCAACCCAGACACTAAATGCTATGGCGCGGGCCGGACTGGTCACAATAGAAACCCGTGAGGTGTTGCGTCGCCCGGCACATACCCCGAAATCGGGGGCGGCGAATACCACGCTGACGGAACAACAGCAAACGGCCTACGATGGACTCCTCGCCCTCTATCAGAGCAAAAAACCGGCAGCGGCCCTGCTTCGCGGAGTCACCGGCAGCGGCAAGACAGCGGTATACCTCCATCTGATCGACCAGATGATAGCGGACGACAAAACAGCGATTGTCCTTGTGCCTGAAATTTCCCTCACGCCTCAGCTTATGGGGAGTTTTACCGCCCGCTTTGGCGAACGGGTGGCTGTCCTCCATAGTGCGTTGAGTTTGGGAGAGCGGTATGACGAGTGGAAACGCATCCGTTCGGGTGAAGCTTCCGTGGTAGTTGGGACTCGTTCGGCGGTGTTTGCGCCGGTGCAGAACCTAGGACTTATCGTAATTGACGAGGAACAGGAGCATACCTATAAATCTGAGCAGTCTCCCCGTTATCACGCGCGGGATGTGGCCAAATATCGCTGTGCCCAGGAAAACGCTTTGCTCGTCATGGGCTCTGCTACGCCCTCTATCGAAACCGCCTATGCCACCGAGACCGGGCGGTATCATGCGTTTCATCTGACTGCGCGTTATAACCAAATGGAACTGCCGGAGGTCATCGTGGCCGACATGCGGGAGAATTTAAAGTCCGGTAACGGTACCAATATCAGCAGGGAACTCTATCAAGAATTGAGCCGCAACCTGGAGGCGGGAGAACAAAGCATTCTTTTTCTCAATCGCCGAGGAACCAGCAATCTTCTGGTTTGCGGGGAATGCGGATATACTTATGAATGCGACAAATGCAGTGTCGGCTTGACCTACCACAGGGCGAATGGCCGGCTGATGTGCCACTACTGTGGTCAGAGCCGACCTGTGGAGGATGATTGCCCGGACTGCAAGGGTATCCTGAAACATGTAGGCGCTGGTACGCAACGGGTCCAAGAGGAATTGCAGGAACTGTTCCCCGGCAGAGAGATCATCCGCATGGATACGGACACCATCACCCCCAGCCAGAGCCATGATGCGCTTCTCAAGCGTTTTGAGCGGGAGAGTATCCCGATCCTAATTGGCACCCAGATGGTGACCAAGGGGCTGAATTTCCCTCATGTGACCTTGGTGGGTGTGATCTCTGCCGATCAGGGTCTTTATATCAGCGACTATCGTGCGCAGGAGCGGACTTTTTCGCTCATTACCCAAGTCGTCGGCCGTGCGGGCAGAGGCGAACGTGCGGGTCGTGCGGTGATTCAGAGCTTCACGCCCTGCCACGAGGTCATTGAACTGGCCGCTCGTCAAGATTATGACGGCTTTTACGAACGAGAGATCAAACTCAGAAGGCTCCAAGGCGTACCGCCCATTTTAGACCTGATCAGCATTACCTGCACAGGCACCGACGAAACCACTGTGCTCCGATGCATCACCGATATTCGCCGTACTCTGCAAGCACAACATTCGACATTTGGTGAAGCCGCGGAAATCATTGGACCGGCTCCGGCGGGCGTTGTAAAAGTGAATAATCGCTATCGCTACCAGGTGACCATCCGCTGCAAGCAGAGTAAACTGGTGAGAAGCTATATAGCCGGACTGTTAAAGCGAGTCCCGACGATGAAAGAATACCGAGGTGTCTCCGTCTATGGGGATGTGGATCCTATATAGAGGGCCGGCAAGACGGCCAATACACAAGCAGGGATGGTCTATTAGCCGTCCGCAAACGCACAATGTATTAAAAGAGTAGGAATTCTTTTCGTGTTTCCCCCGCCTGCGGCGGGGGAAACACGAAAAGAACAATTTTCTACTTTAACCTACAAGAACACCGGGAGGAGCACAAAATGGCACTTAGAACGATTATCCAAGAGGGTGACCCGACCCTGGCAAAGCCCGGCCGCGAGGTCACCGACTTTGACGACAGGCTCCATACCCTGCTTGACGATATGTGGGAAACATTATTCGATGCAAATGGCATCGGACTCGCCGCACCGCAGGTCGGTGTTTTGCGCCGTGTGGCGCTGGTACTTGATTGCAGTCAGGAACCAGACCAGACGGAGACGCTGGAGGAGATCGCACTCGAACTCATCAATCCTGTCATCCTAGCGCAAGATGGAGCGCAGGAGGGCTATGAGGGCTGTCTCAGCGTACCCGGCGTTATGGGTTTTGTAACTCGGCCTCAATGGGTGAAAGTCCGTGCACAAAACAGAATGGGAGAATGGTTTGAGGTAGAGGGCGAGGGTCTTACTGCCCGTGCCATCTGTCATGAGTTGGATCACTTAGACGGCAAGCTCTACACGCGGCTCACCGCTGAGTTAATCAATGCCGCCGAACTGCCGGAAGAGGAGGAGTGCGGGTGAGCCGGATCCTGTTCATGGGCACCCCCGACTTTGCTTGCGTCAGCCTCGATGCGCTCTACGAAGCCGGACATGAGATATGCGCCGTCATCACGCGGGCCGATAAACCTAAAAATCGAGGAATGCAACTCGCGCCGCCCCCCGTCAAAGAACTGGCGCTTGCCCGCGGTACACCCGTCTATCAGCCCACAACTCTGCGGGGCGGCGAGGCGGCAGCCTACATCCGGGACATAGCTCCGGAACTGATTGTGGTAGTGGCCTATGGTAAGATATTACCCAAAGAGATACTCGACATCCCGCCCTGCGGCTGTATCAATGTCCATCCCTCGCTCCTGCCCAAATATCAGGGCGCGGCCCCGATCCAATGGGCGATTTTAAACGGTGAGACGATGACAGGTGTTACCATTATGCAGATGGCAGAGGGTTTGGACACAGGTGATGTCCTCTCCCAAACAGAGACGGAGATATTGCCGGAGGAGACCAGCGGCCAGCTGTTCGAGCGTCTCAGTGTCCAGGGTGCAAAGCTCCTGGTAGACGCCATTCCCGCCATTGTGAGCGGTGAACGCAAAGGTATACCCCAAGATCCGGCTCTGGCCACCTACGCCAAGCCAATCCGGCGAGAGAGATCCCCGGTGGACTGGACGCGGTCGGTGCGAGAGATCCTTTGCCAGATTCGCGGCCTAAATCCCTGGCCGATGGCGACGATGGAACTTGCCGGAAAGGTATTCAAACTCCACGCCGCACATGCAGGGCGCGGGGATCTAACCGTGCCGCCCGGTACGATTTTATCAGCCGGAGACGCCGGCCTGGAAATCGCTTGCGGCGATGGCTCAGTCATTATCACCCGCCTCCAGCCTCCTGGGAAAAAACCCATGGCGACGGCGGATTATTTGCGAGGCAACCCGATTGAATAAGACTGTATCAGCCCGCAGGGCGGCGATAAACGCTCTCATGGCCTATCGCAAGACCGGTCTCTCTGCCGAGATGGTTTTGGACAAGCAAATCATGGGCCGGAAACTTACCCCGCGCGACGCGGCGCTTGCGGCAAAGCTTACATTTGGCGTACTCCAAAATCGTACGCTCCTCGACTTCTATCTGGCTGGATTTTCCCATATACCCGTGGAGAAGTTGGAACCCCGTATCTTGGATATCTTACGTGTTGCGGCTTATCAGATCCTGTTCCTTGACCGCATTCCGGTTCGTGCCGCTGTGGATGAGGCGGTAGAGCTGACAAAAGCGGCGAATCCCAAGGCGGCGGGGTTAGTAAACGCTGTCCTGCGTCGTTTCGCCGAGAATAAGAATGTGCGGCCAGTCCCGCCCTCTCTGGCAGTACAATACAGCCACGCGGAGTGGCTGGTTCAGCGTTTGATCGAGGAACTGGGCGAGGCAGACGCAGAGGCGCTTCTTGCGGCGAATAACACGGAGGTGCCGATCTACGCACAGGTCAACACGCTGAAAGTAGATGCAGATCGGGCAGAGGCGATCTTACAAGCAGAGGGCGTAACGGCAGAGCGGCACCCCTGGCTATCCGACTGTCTGATTCTCAGAGGGGCGGGGAGTCCGGCGAAGCTGAACTCCTTTCAGGATGGTTTGTTTTACATCCAAGACCCTGCCGCCAGATTGGCAGTTATCGCGGCGGACCCAAAACCCGAGGCAAGGCTCTTAGACGCCTGTGCCGCGCCCGGCGGAAAAAGTTTTGCCGCGGCCATCCAGATGGGGAACAAAGGTGAGATTTTAGCGTCTGACTTACAGGAGAAAAAACTGAAAAAGATACGAGAGGGCGCAGATCGGCTTGGAGTCGGCATCCTTCGGGTCCACACAATGGATGCGAGAGCGCTGGATCCGGGCGAAATCGGCACATTTGACACGGTTATTGTGGACGCGCCTTGTTCCGGTCTCGGTATTATCCGCAAGAAGCCGGAGATTCGAGACAAAACACCCGATGAAATTGCCCGTCTGCCGGAGATTCAGCTTGACATTCTCCGAGGCGCGGCTCACTGTGTCGCCTCTGGCGGCATACTGCTGTACGCGACCTGTACGATACTGCCGGAGGAAAATGGCGGCGTGATTGCTGCGTTCTTGGCAGAGAATCCGGATTTTATCACGGCGCACTTTACTCTACCCGGCGAGATTGGCGAGGTACCGGAAGGGCAAATCACCCTCTATCCGCATATCCATAACACGGACGGTTTTTTCTTCTGTAAACTAAGGCGGGTACGCTGATGCAAAAACAAGACATTCGATCCATGTTGCCGGAGGAGCTGGCAACCGCTATCTTGGTGCTCGGAGAAAAACCTTTTCGCGCGAAACAGATCTTTCACTGGCTCAACCGCGGCGTGGAGCGCTTTGATGAGATGACCAATCTATCGCAACCCTTGCGTGAGAAGCTGGATGCAAACTTTACTCTGTCGGTACCACAGCTGCTTGACAAACAAACGTCCCGGGACGGCACGATCAAATACCTTTGGCAGCTTGCAGACAGCAATTGCGTAGAAACCGTGCTTATGCAGTATCGGCACGGAAACACGGTCTGTATCTCTACACAGGTGGGCTGTCGCATGGGATGTACGTTTTGTGCCTCTGCCATCGGCGGGCTGGTGCGAAACCTGGAGCCCTCGGAAATGATGGGCCAAGTGCTCTTCACGGCGAGGGATAGCGGCCTTGCTATCTCTAACATTGTCTTGATGGGCATAGGGGAGCCGCTGGACAATCTGGATAGGGTTTTGCGCTTTCTCAAACTGGTCAATCACTCCGACGGATTGCACATCGGGATGCGGCATATTACCCTTTCCACATGCGGGCTTGTGGAAGAGATTGACAAACTAGGTGAACATAATATACAATTGACCTTATCGGTGTCTCTCCACGCTCCGGACGATGCGACCAGAAACCGCCTTGTGCCGGCAAATCGCAAGGGAGGCGTAGATGCGTTGATGGCGGCATGTAAGCGATACTTCGCGCGCACAGGTCGGCGGGTGTCCTTTGAATACGCCATGATAGACGGTGTGAACGACAGCCCGGAACAGGCAATTCGTCTCGCTAAACTGGTACGGGATACAGGCGGTCATGTCAATATAATTCCGCTCAACCCGATCGCAGAACGCACGCTTTGCCCCAGCGGGAAGACGAATTTAGACTTATTTTCCGAGACGCTCCGCGGGCGTGGCGTAAGCGTTACAGTCCGCAGAACGCTCGGCCAAGATATAGATGCCGCTTGCGGACAGTTACGGAAACGGCGCGAGAAGGAGGGGGGATCCCAATGATAGCTTTTGGAAGAACAGACAAAGGCATCGTCCGCAAGGACAACCAGGACTATTTCCAGCTTGAAACGCTCACAGACGGCAAGTTGCTGGTTGCCGTTGTCTGTGACGGTATGGGCGGGGCAAATGCCGGAAACGTAGCCAGCAAGCTGGCGGCGGAGACCTTTGTAGAGGCCCTGTCCGGTCAGCCGAGCGCATTGCTGGATGACGAGCTGGTGGATGATGCGCTCAGGGATGCCATTTCGGCGGCTAATCGAGTGGTTTATGAGATGGCGAAGAGCGAGGTGGACTACAAGGGCATGGGGACCACTTTAGTAGGTGCGGTAATCCGCCGCAAAAAAGTGAAAAGCGTGGCGCATATTATTAATGTGGGTGACAGCAGGGCCTACCATATCAGCGCCGAGCGGATGGAGCAGATTACCAAAGATCACTCTCTGGTGGAAGATATGATTGCCCGTGGCGATATTACGCGCGAAGAAGCTGTCCACCACCCCAGCCGCAACCTGATTACCCGAGTGGTTGGAACACAGCCGGAACTGACCTGTGACCTCTTCACAGTGAACCTAGAAGCAGGCGATTGTTTGCTGCTTTGCACGGATGGACTCACGAACCTTGTGAGCGATGCGGAACTCTTTGAGGAAATTAGGCATTTCACAGATTTGGAAAAATGCGCTGAAATGCTCATCACCTTGGCGCTGTCCAGGGGCGGCCCGGATAATATAACGGCTTTGATGGTCGGTGTTTAAAAATAAGGGGAGAGAAGACATGGATAAATATTTAGGGACACTACTAGATGGTCGATACGAAATATTGGAAGTCATCGGCGTTGGCGGTATGGCCACAGTCTATAAGGCCAGAGACAATCGGCTCAATCGGTTTGTGGCGGTTAAAATTCTGAAAGACGATCTTGCACTGGATGCAGATTTCCGCCGCCGGTTCCAGACGGAATCTCAGGCGGCCGCTATGCTGTCCAGTCCCAATATTGTGGCCGTGTACGATGTGAGCAAGAGTGTAGACGTGGAATACATCGTCATGGAGCTTATTGAGGGAATCACACTCAAACAGTACATGAACCGCAAAGGGAAGCTGAGTTGGAAAGAGGCCTTCCACTTTGCCACGCAGATTACGAGAGCGCTCAGCCACGCGCATTCCAGAGGAATCATCCACCGGGATATCAAGCCTCACAATATTATGATTCTCAAAGACGGCAGTGTAAAAGTGGCCGATTTCGGTATCGCCCGGCTCCAGGACAGCAAGAGTTCTACACTCACGCAGGAGGCTTTAGGTTCTGTCCACTACATCAGCCCTGAACAGGCAAAGGGCGTCCAAGTAGATTCTAGGTCCGATCTGTATTCGGTCGGTGTCGTGCTCTATGAAATGCTCACCAGCCGCCTACCTTTTGAAGGCGATACGGCCGTGTCGGTAGCGATCCAACATATCAGTTCTATTCCGCTCAGTCCGCGAGAAATCAACCCGGAGATTCCGGCGGGGCTGGAGGATATTACCATGAAGGCCATGAATCCCAGCTTAAACCTCCGCTATCAGACTGCGGATGATATGCTGCGAGATTTCGAAGAGTTCCGCAAAAATCCGGCTATCGTGTTTCCCTTTGCGGCAGCGGCTGCCGGAGCTGCCGGTGCGGGGGTAGTAGCCGCCAACCGAGGCGCACCGGGCAGCAGGCAAGTCCCGCCTGACGGAGCCAGAGGGGAGGCGGACCGCCAAAGGAAGCGACCGACGAAAGAGCAGGAACGAGAGAATCACCACCGTCGCAACAAAAAGGCGAAGCGCGTTTCTACTATGCTCGGTGTGGGTGTTGTGCTCTTAGTTTTGGTCGGTATCTTCATCTGGTTGTGGAGTGCGATATTAGGCGGCATTTTTGCGGACCCGGTTCGCATTGATGTCGATGACTTCTTAGGCAGACATATTGAAGACGTGTTAGATGATGAGGAATATTTAGAGATTTACGACTTCACCGTCGAGTATGTGGAGACTGATGACCATCCGGAGGGTACGATTATCGGCCAAAATCCGAGGGCTGGCCGGTCAGTCAGCGTCGACTCGGACGGTTTAGTTCCAATCACGCTTACAGTAGCGATCCCGGCGGATCTTGCGGTTATGCCGGACCTGTTCAATATGACTTACGAACAAGCGCGGATGCGACTTGGTGAGCTGGGTATTCCCCTCGACAGCATTCAGCGGCGAGACGAGGCCAGCGACAGTATTATGGAAAACCACGTTGTCTCTACGATTCCGGTAGCAGGCGATCCCCTACCGGAGCGGATCAGTATTTTCCTTTTCATCAGTACGGGCCCCGAGGATCGGCCGGTTCGCGTACCTAATATGCACGGGAATACACTCAGTGTCGCGATCAGTACGTTGCAGGCCTTGGGATTGGATTGGGAGACAGTAGAGGAGTTTAACAACGCGGCGAGCGGTACTGTCATCGGGCAGAGTCACGCGGCCAACAGCGAGGTTCCACAGCGCACCCGCATTGTTCTTACGGTCTCCCGTGGCCCGGAGCCGGTACCGTCTCCATCCCCGTCTCCGTCTCCACCTCCTTCGCCGTCTCCATCGCCCTCGCCATCCCCAACGCCGGATGAGAACGGCGAAGAAGAGACTGAATAGCCTGTGGACGGTGTCATAGTCAGGGCTCTGGCCGGATTCTATTATGTCCGTTTGGACGAGGACGGCGGGCGCATAGAGTGCAGGGCGAGAGGCAAGTTTCGCTTGGTAGGAGAAAAGCCCCACGTTGGCGACCGAGTTGCGATTTCCATGACAGCGGATGGCAAGGGCGTGGTGGAGGCGATCCACCCCCGCAAAAATGCTTTTGTCCGTCCGCCCGTGGCCAATGTGGATTGCATGATCCTCTTGGCCAGCGCTGTAAACCCCATTACGGCCCCGTTTCTGATTGATCGTATCACAGCCATTGCCGAGACGAAGGGTGCGGATTGTATTATCTGCATCAACAAGACGGATCTCCATCCGGGTGACGCCCTCTTTGACATCTACACAGCCGCCGGGTTTCTAACCATCCGCACCAGCGCCGTTACCGGTGAGGGCATTGAAGCGCTCCGAGAGGCCATCAAAGGCAAGATCTGTGCTTTCGTAGGTAATTCGGGTGTGGGGAAGAGCAGTATTTTAAACGCTTTAGAGCCGGGATTCACGGTGAAAACGGCTCAAGTCAGCGAAAAGCTGGGGCGCGGACGCCATACCACGCGTCATGTAGAGCTGTTTCCGCTTGCCTGCGGCGCAGAAGTAGCCGATACACCGGGGTTTTCCAGCTTTGACATCGAGAAGATGGAACTCACGGGAAAAGAGGAGCTCCAATACGCGTTCCGGGAGTTCGTGCCCTATATCGGCCACTGTGAGTTCCGAGATTGCTCCCACGTATTAGAACGGGGCTGTGCCATACTGGAGGCTCTGCGGGAAGGTAGAATAGAGCCAACCCGTCACGAGAGCTATGTGCGGCTGTATAAACAGGCGAAAGAGCGGAAGCATTGGGAACGTAAGAAATAAGAGTGCGCCCTCTGGCACTGTGCACTACCCCGCCGTAGGCGGGGGAAAATAAGAAATCCAACAACGCGTTTGTCTGTTGCCCATTTTTTGAAACGCAGGCACAAAAATGCCGCCTTCCACGTATACTGTAGAGAAACGCAGTATGAGTAGAAGGCGGCATTTGCCATGAGGAGACCTTGGTATCCGGGACAAAAGCGAATCGGATTCATCTTAGTTGGTGTCGGGGCGGCCATGATCATCGCCATGATGCTACCTTTTTGGTTCTGGTGGTTAATCATCGGGGCCGGTTTTCTCTGCGGTGGAATCTGGCTTTTGAAAAGATGAGCAAAACAGGAGGTGCAGTCGTGAAGATCGTCGTGGTGAAATCACCGAAAATGCTCCGGGGAATTTTGCGCAAAATTTTCGGGATCAAAAAGTAATACAAGCCGTCGCTTTGTCATATGCTTCTAGTAGAAATTAGGGTATGGGCAAATAGCGTTGATTTAAATTTGTTTTCCCCGCTGAAGGCGGGGAAAACAAGAAATCCAGCAACGCCTTTGGCCACTCCCAGAAATTACTAGGAGAGGGTGCGGCATATGGAAGCGAAATGGAAGACGGATTCAATTGAATACTTACGGGTAGTCCTAGACGCAAGTTTCGCCCAAGAGGAGACGTCGGAGGCCATTGTGCCGGACGCCTATCCTGATATGGAGACGATTGTAGATGTGGAAGGTAATATCACGATCCGTAGCAAAGAGGCAGGTGCCGGACGTGTTGTGGTCAGTGGTGGCGTGGCCGTCTCCGTGGTCTATCAGCCAGAGGGAGAGGAGGGATTACGGAGCTTAGATCTCAGCATTCCCTTTACAGCCGGATATGATTGGGCGGAGGTCACAGACAATACGCAGACCACAGTTACAGCACGCCTCGGCAGTATCGATGCGCGGATGATTAACTCCCGCAAGGTTTTAGTCCGGGCCGACATCTTGGTCGAGGCCTGCGGCTACGAGCCAGCTTTTATGAGCCCGATTGCCGCACCGGAAGACGAAATGGAGGCGGGGATACATATCCGTCGTGAGGAGATCGAGCAGAGTTTTGTCTCTCAAGTGCGAGAGAAAACATTTACCCTCTCCGATGAGCTTCCCCTCTCGGCGGGGCGTCCGCCGATTGGGCAGATACTCAAATCTCGTATTCGGCTAGAGACAGATAATGTGAAGAACGTAGGAAATAAGCTCATCTTCAAGGGCGAGGCCAGAATCCGTCTTCTATATACGGCCCAGAATACACACGAGCCCCATGTGCTAGACTTCACCGCGGGCTTTTCCCAGATCATGGAACTCGAGGGCGAAGGGGAGAGCGCGAGCTATGAGATCCACCTGATGCTCGCAAATGTCTATCTGGAAAGCGGCGCAGCGGAGCACGGGGCAGTCGGCGCGGAACTCCACATAGTGGCCCAAGCTGTGGAGAAAAAGACACGTATGTTCTACTACATATCGGATGCTTACAGCACCCGTTTTGATCTGGACATTCAGCGGATGGAGCATGTGCTGGAGAGCTTAGACCCCAATGAGACGCTTATCACTGAGGTGCGGGAGAGCGTAGAGCTCCCCGCGGCAGTCATCCGCGTGGTGGATACTTCCGCCTACACAGGCCGCGTGCAAATCAGTCAGGAAGATAGCAAGCTGGTTATGCGGACATCCGTGTTTTGCAGCGTAGGATATGTCACAGAAGAGGGGAAATTGGCAGGTTTGAATCGCCGTTTTGAGGCAAGGACTGAGCTGGACCTACGCCAAAGCCGTACCTATACTGCCGCCGCTTGTATCGGGGGTGATGTCCAAGTTATGCTGACTCCAGATGGCATGGAACTGCGGGTAGCTGTAACATTCATCGCTCGACCCTGCCGGAAGCTGCGCTTCACGGCGATAGAGGGTGTAAGCTGGGACGAATCAGCGCCCAGAGAACTAACGGCCATGCCCAGCGTAGTTGTATTCCACGCCGAAGGCGGCGAGAGCTTATGGGATATGGCAAAACGCTACTGTTCTACCGAAGTGCAAATCACCGCTGCTAACGGACTGGGGGAGGACGCGGTACCCTATCCGGGCCAATTATTTATTATCCCGAGAGCACGGTAGCGCGCTCTGCAATACAGACGAACCTGCCGGAGAGAGTGGCCTAAAGAAGTGGGCTGATTCTTCCCGGCAGATTTGTTTGGACCAGAGACAAAGCCGCCGCGCAGGCAGCAGATAAAATAGCCCCTCCGCTTCAAGCGGAGGGGCTATTTTATCTGTTGCGGTTATTCTCGTTATTCATCTGGCCGGACTGTTTTTTCTTTTGTTCCTGCTCCTGGGTTGTTCGCTGTGTCTGTTGTTGGGTATTGTCCTGTGTCTGGTTTTTCTTGTTCTTTGACATATAGAAGCCTCCTTTCAGAGAATGTGGCTCTATTATTGTTGCCAGTCAAGGGAATTTTATACAGCCGATCAGTAAAACTTGTTTCGGTGCGCGGATTGTGGTACAATTTCAGCGAAATTAAACAAAGGACGGCGATTACCATGGCAGGACATTCCAAATGGAAAAATATTCGGGAACGCAAAGGGAAATCCGATGCGAAACGGGGCAAGATTTTCACTAAAGTCGCCCGCGAGATCAGCGTGGCGGTCAAAGATGGCGGGGGTGCCGACCCGGCCTCCAACGCAAAGCTCAGAGACGCCATCGCCAAGGCCCGTGCGGCCAATATGCCGAACGATAATATCAAACGCAACATAGAAAAGGCCGCTGGTGGGGGAGATGATATGCGCTACGAGGTGAACACCTATGAGGGGTACGGCCCCTCTGGCGTGGCGGTCATTGTGGAGACCCTGACGGACAACCGTAACCGCACTGCCGCCGATATGCGTCACTATTTCGATAAATATGGCGGCAATCTGGGTGCGGAGGGCTGTGTCTCCTGGTCTTTCGATAAAAAAGGCGTCATTGTCATTGACAACGAGAGCGGCACTCTGGAAGAGGACGTGGTCTTGCTGGACGCGTTAGATGTTGGCGCGGCGGATTTTGAACCGGGGGAGGGTATGTTTGCTGTCTACACAAGCCCGGAAGAGTTTAGTGATGTCCGTGCGGCCTTGGAGGAAAAAGGCTACGGTTTTCTCACGGCCCAAGTGGAAATGGTGCCGCAGAATGATATGAAGCTGGGGTGCGGCGAGGATATAATGAAGATGGAGAAGCTTTTGAGTATGCTGGAAGACTTGGATGACGTGCAGAATATCTGGCATAATTGGGAAGAGTGATGGGGAGCGGAGTTGTATGTTCAAATATAAAGGATTCCTTCTATAGCATAGTGGGCCGCTTTCAGCTGCGACGACTATAGAGGCGATTTTGTCGAGATAGGCGCTTTCAAACACAAACCAGGCGGAGCATCAGCCCCGCCTGGTTCACGTCCCATTCTATTCTCCGAACAAAGCGGTAGATAAATACCGCTCGCCCGTATCAGGCAGAATCACGACAATCGTTTTCCCGGCATTTTCTGACCGCGCCGCTACCTGGGCCGCGGCGTGGAGAGCCGCGCCGGAGGAGATGCCGACCAAAAGCCCTTCCGTCCGCGCAACCTCCCGGCCCGCGGCGAAGGCGTCTTCGTTTGACACGGGAAGGATTTCGTGATACACCTCGGTATCCAGCGTGTCCGGCACAAAGCCTGCGCCGATGCCCTGGATTTTATGCGGTCCCGCCCGGCCCTCGGAGAGGATGGGGGAGTCTTTCGGCTCTACAGCCACAATATAGATATCCGGGTTCTGGTTTTTTAAGTAAGCGCCGGCTCCGCTGATTGTGCCACCGGTACCGATACCGGAAACGAAAATATCCACCTTGCCTCCGGTATCCCGCCAGATTTCCGGCCCCGTGGTCTCAAAATGGGTTTTGGGGTTGGCCGGATTTGTAAATTGGCCAAGGAGAATCGCGCCCGGGATTTCCGCCGCCAGCTCGTGCGCTTTGTCGACTGCGCCTTTCATACCAAGCGCTCCCTCTGTAAGTATGAGTTCCGCGCCATATGCACAGAGCAGCTTACGCCGCTCTATGCTCATCGTTTCCGGCATGGTGAGGATCACACGGTAGCCCCGCGTAGCGGCCACAGCGGAGAGGCCGATCCCGGTATTGCCGCTGGTCGGTTCCACAATCACACTGCCTGGTCCGAGGTTGCCGCTGGCCTCAGCATCCAAAATCATAGCCAGAGCAATTCTATCCTTCACGCTTCCGGCGGGATTAAACGATTCCAGCTTACCGAGCATGGTTGTCTGCAGATCATGGGCCGCTCCGTAACGAGAGAGGGTGAGCAACGGTGTGTTGCCAATGAGATCTGTGAAACTGTTTGCAATTTGTGCCATAAAATTCCTCCTAGCTGATTTCGGCAATTAGGTTTACCATCTCAATTGCCGCGAGGGCTGCGTCATAACCCTTATTTCCGGCTTTGGTCCCGGCCCGTTCGATGGCCTGTTCGATGGTTTCCGTCGTGTTAATGCCAAAGATTACGGGAACCCCTGTATCCAGAGACACATGAGCGATGCCTTTGGCCACCTCACTACAGACCAGATCGTAGTGAGAGGTAGCGCCTCGAATTACGGCCCCCAAGCAGATGATGGCGTCATAGCGCATGGTCTCGGCCATTTTCTTTGCGATCAGCGGAATCTCAAACGCCCCAGGTACCCAACTGACCTCGATGTGCTCTAAGCTCACGTCATGGCGTGTGAGTCCGTCCAGTGCGCCGTCTAAGAGCTTCGAGACAATAAACGCATTGAAGCGCGAACAGACGATGCCGATTTTGAGCTCTCTGGATACCAATTTGCCTTCGTAAGTCTTTAACATAATGATCTCTCCTTGTTCTTAATAAAAACGTGCATTTGCACGATTTTTGTGCAAATATTAGCCCGCAAGGCGGGCGTATTTTCGCTTGCTTTTCAAAAGAAAATTATACCATAGGCACAGCAGGCTTTCTTGTATTCCCCCGCCGAAGGCGGGGGAATATGGAAAACGATGCTATGGTCATTATCATATGATTTTCCTGTTTGTCGACTACAGCAAGTAGCTTATTTTAAAATATCAAGTAAATGCCCCATTTTTTCTTGTTTTGTCCTCAAATAGCATAGGTCCACCGGGTTTGCCTCTACTTGGATTGGGATGCGCTCGGCGATGGTGATTCCGTAGGCGGTAAGCTGCTCCATCTTGTCTGGGTTGTTGGTCATGAGCCGAAGCTCGGTGTGGCCCAGGTCTCGGAGAATCCCGGCCGCGACGGCGTAACTGCGGAGGTCGTCATCAAAGCCCAGGGCCCGGTTGGCCTCTACAGTATCCAGCCCCTCGTCCTGGAGGGCATATGCCCGGAGCTTGTTGACCAGCCCGATGCCTCGGCCTTCTTGCCGCAAATAGAGGAGGATACCGCGGCCCTCTGCGGCAATCTGCTCTAAAGCCCGGTCAAACTGCTCCCCGCAGTCACAGCGGCGGCTGCTCAGAGCATCTCCCGTGAGACATTCGGAATGTACCCGGCAGAGGGGTGGCTTCGGTGCGTTGAGATCACCCATGGTCAGCGCTACGTGTTCCTCGCCTGTGATTTTGTCTACATAGCCGTGGATGATGAAATCCCCGTATCGGGTCGGGAAGCGGGTGGAAGCGGCACGCTTGACGAGCGTCTCCCGCTGTTTGCGATAGTGTTGCAGGTCGGCAATGGTAATAAATTTCAGCCCATGGGTCTCGGCAAAGGCGTGTAGTTCCGGCGTCTTCATCATACTGCCGTCCTTTGCCAGGATTTCACAGCAGAGACCGGAGGGGTAGAGTCCCGCCAGGCGCATGAGGTCTACTGTGGCCTCTGTGTGCCCGGGCCGCTCCAAGACGCCGTGGTCTTTGGAGAGCAGAGGGAACATATGGCCCGGCCGCCGGAAATCCGTCGGTTTTGCGCTTGGTTCTATGCACTTGAGAGCCGTAAGCGAGCGATCTGCGGCGGATATGCCTGTGCCTGTGTCCACATGATCGATGGTCACGGTAAAGGCTGTCGCATGTGGATCTGTGTTGGTTGCCGCCTGTTGGGGCAAGTCCAGTTTTTCGGCCAATGCTCTGTCCATTGGCATACAAATCAGGCCACGGGCATGGGTTGCCATGAAGTTTATATTCTCCGCCGTGGCAAATTGGGCAGCGCAGACCAGATCGCCTTCGTTTTCCCGCTCGGGATCGTCGGTGATCAAAATCATCCGCCCGGCCCGCAACTCGTCCAGGGCCTCGTCGATGGTGTTGTAAGTGGGCATGGAAGTCCTCCTATATAAAGCCGTGTTCAGCTAAAAACGCAGTAGTGATATGCGTGGATTGTGTTGCAGATGTCTGCGGCCGCAGCAGTTTCTCGACGTACTTACTGATCAAATCTGTCTCCAAGTTGACCCAATCTCCCGGCTCTTTGGATAATAGCGTGGTCTCGCTTGCCGTGTGAGGGATGATGGAGACGGAAAAACCAATCTGATCCACCATGGCTACAGTGAGACTAATACCGTCAATGGCGATGGAGCCTTTTTCGATGACGTAGCGCAAAAACTCGGGCCATGCCGCCACACAGACCAAGACGGCGTTATCGTCTGGTCGGAGGCTTATAATTTTGCATGTTCC
>Ga0123355_10002698_pt1 | contig 25157 bp, 9 predicted proteins | sample TergutEmb28metaG_3_FD_89872 | JGI IMG/M metagenome (GOLD analysis project Ga0123355, IMG submission 89872) | Embiratermes neotenicus P1 segment gut microbial communities from Petit-Saut dam, French Guiana - Emb289 P1 | ecosystem: Host-associated > Arthropoda: Insects > Digestive system > Gut ...
AAAAAAACCAATACTCTCAAAAACACCCCACACAGCTTGTATAGCGACCCCCTGTAAGTTAAAACGCAACCTGATGATGGCCCACATATAAGGCCGAATCATGTATTTGTATTCCTACTATACCACTAGGTGAAATTATAGTTTTGTTAGGCTGAAAGTATGATACACTAACTTCTTGCTATTTGAACGAACACAACGGGGATGACGCACCTCAAAATTTGATGAATTCAGTCTACGCAATCTTCTTCCTGTTTCTTGAGATTCATTATCATACTGCCCTTCCGTCTACTCCTAGGTCTTACAAGCTGTTGCCTTCCTTCAGATTTTAGCACCACACCCTAATGTTTTTCTTCTCCGTCCCGCCTGCCACATACACTTTCCCCCTTTTCCCCTATATTGATCCCTCGAATAATATTTGGCGGGGTTTACACACCATGAAACTCCTTATTATGCAGTTTTCTCCTGCCTGGTGTTACTTCCTCCCTCTTATGCCCAAATATTCTCCTCAGCACTCTGTTCTAGAAGGCATTCATCCTATGTTGTTTCTTCAACGTGAGATACATGTCTTGCATGAGTCAGTTACCAACTTCTGACCCAATTCTGCGACTTGGCTTGCTTTCCCTCTGTTAAAGACAATATTATTGGTTTAAAACACAGATAAAAATGTTCAGTGTACTCAATTTTCAGTAAACTCATGTTCAAATACGCAGACGAAATGTTCTGCTACCATACATAGATTTTCCTGTTCATTTCTCCCAGCTTGTCCCTACAACCTAACAACACATGTGCAGACGAAGGTAAGTTAAAGGTACGCAGTCCCGTTACAGGCCTGGAGTGGCCCAGAGGCTTCCAGGAAATTAAGGTTCCCAGATTTCATGACAACGGCACAGGATGGTGGTAAGGTTGTCAGCCCTACGCACCGGCCGCCTTTACCCCCAGGAAATGCTCCTGGTACTCACTTCTGTTAGAGGCTGAGTCGACCCCAGGGCCATAGTGCGATCGGAAGGATTTTATGTCAATGAAAAATTCCAATGACACCAGCTGGGATCGAACCCGCGACCTTCCGATTTGTAGCACAACACTTTAACCACTGTGCTACCGCGTTCCTCGCAGACAAAGTAGCGTATGTTATAACAAAAGGCACAATAACACGTTTATGCACCAGATGTGAACATACAAATTGAATCTCAAATCTGCTGAGATGTTGGATTCAGTTAACCAATGTTTCGAGAGAGCGTAGTGCCTCTGACTGCTTGACATTGAAGAAGACGGCACAAAAGTCCTTCGAAACATTGTCAGTTATGTACCAAACAAACACAGAGGTACATGTAACGAGACAGATTTATATGAATAGAGCTGCGAGATTTTCATATCCTGTACTGGGCGTACAAATATTTGTGGTTTAAACCATCGAGAAATGGATATAGTGTTAGTCAGAAGTCAGTAACGGCGTTGTTCACATCAAGTGTACACCTATGCAAGTTCTTACATTAGAAATAATAATTATACACTACTTTCATAAAGAAAATAAATTAGATGCTGGTAAGGGAGTTGGCATCTGGTCTTCCATTCGTCTGAATTTATTATCACCGTTGCAATTAAAATTATTTCGATTTAGTTTGGTATCTGGAGTCTAAATCAGCTTTTATTACGGTAAATAATTTTGTTCTTATTGGTTCACCTTGCCCCTATGTCGATGATCCTCAAATGAGGCGTGTGAAAATTGCAGCTTGTATTTGAAACTTTCTGCATGTCTGGAATATTTATGGTAATACGAAGAGAAACAAATTGAGACATAGAATTTGGTTACAGCCCCCACAAACGGTGTATGTTATCTGTTCACATCAAGTGTACACCTATGCAATTTCGAAGAGAAACAAATTGAGACATAGAATTTGGTTACATCCCCCAGAAACGGTGTATGTTATCTGTTCACATCAAGGACCACAAAGAATTCACAACAGCACAAAACGATTTTCAGAGGGCATTTACCTTATTAAAATCCATTATTCTAGAGTTACAAATTTCCTGTCTTCAGTGAGAATTAGTGAAACGTAATTTGGAGACTATAAATTTAATTATTTATTTCAGCTAATGGAGGCTGCCCCTCTCTGCTTCCTTGTGCTCCACTTCTGGCAGCTTTTGGCATCATCGCCCTCCTCACCACTCACTTGTCTCTTGCTAATGCGTCTCCAAGCTCCAGGTAACAACTAGAAGAGTCAACGTCAGACTTCAACTTGTGGTAAATGTATGCCAGAACAATGTATTGAACGACGTGAACAGCAAGATATCACGGGAGAACACAAGGAATAAGACGTGAGAAAATCTGTGATTGGTTTTGTCTAAGTGAGTTAAGTCGTATGTGAATGTGAGAGAGGAGTGGGAAATGCTAATTATGTTTGTCTAAAAAAATCAAGTCTATATTCTATGTTCGTATAATGATATCAATTGGACAATGCTCTTTTTGTGACGTAGGTAATTTTAATTTTACGAATTACCTATTGTGAAGTGTTTTGTATTATATGAAGCGCAAACCTAGCAAAAATCTTAAGGAAACTATGTTACTGCCTGCAGTAACGTCAACACCTTGGAAATCAAAGTACTGCATTTCCAGATTGTTTCGCACATTTTATCGCTTATCTATATATTGAGGTTATTTGTATTGATGTAAAATATTTGAATATCTTAACAACAGATCGTATATTTGTAAATTGAAGGAGCATTGTCAATATTGCTTGACGTATTATTCTAAGTCCTCATAATGTTCCATATGAACAATTAAGATGAACATTTCCTTTCACAAAGTCATATCTGGCTTTTGGATAGCATGCTTAATATCAGATAATTGCCTAAATTAAGGAATCTGGTAGTTGAGATTGATCAAACGAATAATGCTCACGCCAAAAGGTTATTATCGAAAGAATTGTTTTGTGTAAAGGGATATCCCTGTGACGTCATTCATTAAGGGTGAATATTTTGTGTGTTTCAGAAAATTTGTTTGCGTGAATGTGGAGCAGTAAGAATTTAAATATTTCTACTGACATTTCTCAATTTTAGCTTTAATACAGAAACAATATTGCTCTTTAAGAATTTATAGATTCATTCACTAAAATTCATGTAATTTTGTTTGAAGATTGTCATAAACTGTACCTCTTCGGATCTCGAAATAACTTTGTAAAACTGCAAAATGCCATTCGCATGGAAATCAGCAACACATACTCTAGTTAGGAGCATTGTCTCCCTAGGTACTGCTTGGCATTAATCAGAAGACGCGCGGTTTTCTTTTTGCAGTACCTTAATTATTAGTCGTCCGGTACCAAAGATTTTCGTGTAAGACCTCAGTTAGTGTATATAATCATTATTTAGTTATGTTAGAATAATTTTCTTAACACGAAATTTGGTGAATCATTTTAAATATGAAATTAATACATTTTAAAAGTCTTCTATTTAGGAATTATGAAAATAAATAATTTTAATAGATAATTTATATATTTTCGTGAGGCATAAATTAAAATTTACGTTCTACCTTAAAGGAACTGATGTTGCGAAGGGTTAAGTGTGGAACTTGAAGTATTACATGTTTGGTCTTACTTTAGACACAATATTTATAAGAAAGCGGGCTCAATTAGCTTCCTAAATATTCCCAACTTGTCATTTATAACCACCACCACCTCATCCAGTTTAAAAACCTGCAATCTGTAAAGTTTTTAGATCTTTGTTGCTTGAAAAAAAGTGTTGTTTTATTGGAAGCGATATGCAGTTAAAGATTTATCTTTAGTAAAAAGGGTATCGAAACAAGTTTGAATAGTAGAAGTTCCTCCAGTGAAGACATACGAGAAAATAGACTGAATGGTCAGCTTGAGTCTGAGGCTTCTTTATCCGCGGGAAATTGGCTCTTGGTTCACATTGACATTCCAATCATATCTGTCCCTTCCACGAATTGAACCCCAATAGCCCAACCTGCAGCCAGGCAGAATATGCTCACGGTTATAAACCTGTGACTGTAGTATAATACTGTCCCAACTTTAATATTTAATTGCATTGAAAAGTAGAATTCTGACCAACACGAGTCAGTTATGAAATAGGATTGGTCTCAGAGTTCTGAGCAGTTGTGTTGAAGAATCGCGGAGTGCTGGATTCACAGAAGATTCTAATCGATAATACTAAAAGCCCTCATCAGCATTACGATAACAACAGAATGTGATAGTGGCACTCTCTGCTCTGTAGCCTATCTAGAATGTTTAGCTACAAAAGCGGTTTTCAGACACCAGCAGGCGGAAAGACAAGCCTAGCAGCAGAAAATTGAATACTAGTAGGTAGCGGATAGGGCCGAGTGAATGTTGGTAGCCTTCATTTTGCTGGAAGCAGGAGTGGCATTAGACAGACTTCCGATAAACGAACTTCCCTTTCCTGTTGTGTAAATCCGTAGCAGATGAGAGTACATCAGTAGGGGAATATCGCTGCTCGTATCATCAAATACACGGCAATGTTTAATACAAAAATTGTTTCATATTCATGTTACAATACCTTTGAAGGGAAGACGTAGCCTATTACACAGTTAAAAGAAACTACATATTCAGCGTCTCCAGTGGGAGTTTTTCAACCCCTATTCTGTAAACATGATTATATTATAGGTGGTGATATTAACAATATCGAGGGTATTACTAGTAGAGTATAGAGTGACCATAACTGATCGGCATGATTTTAATATTTTGCTGTATTTTTTGACACTGTACTCAAACCTTCCAGAAGAAAAATACATGATTTTCATAGTTGAGTAAAGAGAGACCAACTTGATGACACTTGTTTTATTATTACTTTATTCAGTGCTCAACATGTTTCGGATGTTAATACATCCATCCTCAGGAGCTTGCGACTAATTCGTTGATTTACTCCATGGGTTGTATCTGGTTCGATGTGTGTTGGTGTTACGTTGTGGTTTGGCTGGGGTCGTGTGGTATCCGTATGCAGGCTGAAGCACGTGCTTCAGCCTGCATACGGATACCACACCACCATAGCCACACTGCAACGTAACACCAACACACATCGAACCAGATACAACCCATGGAGTAAATCAACGAATTAGTCGCAAGCTCCTGAGGATGGATGTATTAACATCCGAAACATGTTGAGCACTGAATAAATTAATAATAAAACAAGTGTCATCAAGTTGGTCTCTCTTTACTCAACTATCAAGATGATGCACGGTCCAATAAACATAAGATTCACATGATTTTCAGTTCTGGTATTTTCAGCAGCCATTCTTAGAACGCTTAAGCTACACCACTGAAAAATCGATGCTTCTCTGAGATTTAAAGCTTTTGTGGCGATGTAGATGAGGTCTTCTATCTTCTGAGTTGTTATGAATGGTACTCTGATAGTTGTATCCAACCGGGACAGACTATTGTTCACATCTTCAAGGGTCAAGCAGTAATAAACTAAAAATAAGAAACATAGGTTGTACAGAAACATTTGTAAACATCTACCAACTTAAGTTGTGTAACCACCCAGAAGAGGAATACACAACTGGTACTTTTCATGAGGGAGCCGTTTTGTCATTACACTGGAATTATCATTGCTCTGCCACAACAGATTTCATTTCTTTAAAAGATAACAAATAAAAGCTCAGTTTCTGGCTCATATTTGTAATACTGACGAACATGGGCCTACCGAGTCGCTCAAGGGGGTAGCAGAATGCAACCTAGGCGTCGGATTGAAAATTTGTAATACTTACGAACATGGGCCTACCGAGCCGTCCAAGGGGGCAGCAGAATGCAACCTAGGCGTCGAATTGAACATTTGTAATATTGACGAACATGGGCCTACCGAGCTGTCCAAGGGGGCAGCAGAATGCAACCTAGAAGTCGGATTGAAAATTTTTGAGTTAATTCAATAAAATATTCGGACTAGCAGTTGTATGAGGTGGTTGAATGAAGAACAAACCGACGTTTCGAGGACCATCTCTGTCCTTATCATCGCGGAAATCATACAGCTGTAGCTTATGTAACTACAGTTATATGATTTCCTTTGCTACAAATTTCTGAGACTTGAAGTCTGATAATGGCTGTCTCGTTCAGCCGAAACGTGTAGCTATTTAGATTATTATAACAAAGTGTTGTGTAGAGATTGATTGTTTCATTGTCACGTACTGTACTGATATGACGGGCTGACACACATTACAGTTACGCTGCTGCTCCCAGCACACAGTAAATTTATGTTTATAACAGAAGGTAGAAAATGATGGAATTTAATGTGCTGTAATTATGGACTGAAAATTTGACCGACTTTCTTAAAATTCTTAAGAACTGGTTATTGTGTATCCAGGGCGCACGTGTGTGTGTGTCCGTACGAGCGCACGCGCGCAATAGAAATATTTCTTTGCGATATTTCGAGGCAGAGACCAAACATAATTCTTATATTTATTGGGCAGTACACAGGATATTACAGTCTTAGAGAAATAATTCTCCAGCGGCAATAAATAAATTTTTATTAAAAGACATTCCAAATGCATTATTATTACCGCACGTGTTTCTGAGCAAACTGCAAAGCATAAATGATACAGTGACATTTACAGCCTACAAACGTTTTTATTCGTGATATTCCGAGATCGACTTATTGTCATTTTCTCCGAGCTGTAATGTTTATTTCGGTAAATTACTTCATTAACTTGCGCATTACCAGCTGCGATCATCATCGTTGTATGTCCCATTTACCGACAAACCTTACTGTCGAAAACCTTCATGTGACACTGGTAAATTCCATGCGCGTTTCCTTTTGACCCATCAAGTTATGAATTTTTAACTGGGCATTGCCAGACATTTCAAAGCAATTGACGTCTATTATGTGTGTGTAAACCCTTGACATAATGGAAAAATATAATTCTTTCCAACTAATTTTACCTTTTGTTGGTTGATATATACATTATTATGTTTGCAGCATGTTTCGACAAATAATAATAACCATCTTCGCAAAAAACGGCGACACAAAACACCATTTTAATGCTAAAACATATCCTCGTCGTTTTCATTTCGTACAAGTTACGTACTGAGAGTGAAAAGTTCAATTTTCAATATTTTATAATAAACCATCACTAAAATTAAGTTACATTGGTACAAATACATATTCAAAGCTTGCCCCTTGAAGATGAGAAGGACAGATTGTCCCGAAACGTCAGTAGCTAACTACCAAGAAACGCTGTGTAACATCCCAGAAGAACGAAGATCTTGTTTCCACCGTGACGGAAACCTGAAATTATGCATATAAAGAATTAATTTGAAATCAAAATGTGTTAATACTGCAATTTTAATTACGTTTAACTGAAGACTGGATTAAGAAAAATGCGTGAAAACGATACTGATGTCAGCGTTTTAGTTCCGTATTGGTTTCCGGGTGATTTTAATGCATAGTACTTAGTGCTTGTGTCACTGTTGCCAAAAACGTGTCGCAGAGCGGACCAATCATGAAGTAATATGTTTGAACGAACCAAAACCAAACACAGTTAGAGTGTGTGCAGTTGTTGATACAATCTCACTCACTTTTGATTGTGGCGCAACTGTAATTACTTTTTCGTTCACCATTAATGCAGGCCGTACGTTGAAAAAGGCGCACTTGTACACTGTCCGCCTTAATAACAATTAAAGGGACACACTGCACATCACAGCCGAGAACGTGACAGTACCGGCGATGCGAAATTGAAAACAAGCAAAATAAGGTATCACAACGGTACGTTTTTCAATACCGTTTAATTGGTTCTTTTGTATCTGTAAGTCGAAGTAGTACATGAATCCATTTTGTTTACTTCTAAATTGTCTGTTTTGAAAGAAAAAAATATCGATTGCAGGAGCTTTGTGTATAGTCATCTATCGGCAAAGCAGTGGCACCAAAGAAAAATCCCGCTCCTATATCGGTTGTCTGCATTTTTTCTTGCTTTATGTTGTCTGGGAGACATAGGAGGCTTGCGATAGGGCGATGCCTTTTCCGTGATTTTCTACCAGATGTCTACAAAAGACGGTAGGCACTGGGCGGCACTGGCTTCTACCCTATGTGGAATAGAGAGAACTTTATAACAGCAAAACACACTCAGAGGAAACTTTCATTTTTGCGACCCCAAATTTTGACAACTATACACTAGTAACACTAACAGTAACTTTATTGTTTTTATTTTTATTATTACTACTACTACTATTATTTTTATTATTATTTCATTATTGACTCGGCGGCTAATGGCACAATGCAGAACTTGGAATCAGTGAATTTTAAGTGTGTTCAGAAATTAAATGAACTCGCCGTTATAGTAAACGAGGGCATCGAAATACCATTTAGACTCATACACACAACAGGCCAACAACAAGGAAATAAAGGTGTGTTTCCTTTAGCCCTTTAAAACGCAGTGCTAACCACAGGTACAAGCAGAATAAACATTAAAAATTAATGTTTTTCCTCACAGTGTAATTACATCTTCCGTACGCCTATAAAAATAAGCACTTCCCACCGATTGACCTGTATACTGGGAGCAGCTTGTACTCTCTGAACCGTATGTACAGTGCGGAGTAATTAGACAGACAGCATATTTGATTGTAGTGCCTGGAAGACCGAAGTTCCATTCCTAACAAGGAGAGAGACTGGCTGTTACCCTCGTCACCTGTGCTGACTTATGAGTCAGTTTAGCGTCCCACAGAAAGGGCATCATTCACCCGTGTGTGAAACGGCCAAAACTTCAAGTTGACCATTCAGTCCCTGCTTGGACAGAACGTTTGAACGCTCGGAGTCATAACACTATCGCCATCTTCTTCATAACATTGTGCTTAATCGAATGAAAGGTTGCATTTGCATTTTCCTTTGTTACTAATTTTCTACAGATTCCACAAAGAATAGTATAAAGTCTTCTGTTCGATGAAAAGCGACCCAGGTAACACGGCATTCACAGATCTCTGGAGTTGCTTAAGTGTGAACATACGTAATTCATGAAATAAATAGCGTCATCTGTGTTCTGATCGTGCAGCTTATGATGCTCTCAGCATATAAACCGGTGGTATTTAACGTGCGGTCCGTGGGGGATACTTTTGGGAGAGGCCCAAACACATTTCCTTTGTAAGGAAATTAACATATGTATTTTGATAATTCTTAGTTACTTTTTTTTTAAATTGCCATCTTATTTGTGTGCATAATTGGCAATGGGTTCTCTTTAATTTTATTTAACCAATAATAAAATCGCTTTTCATAAACGCGCGCAAATTTTTCATTTAATCTGTTCAATTTTATGTTCTACAAATATTTATTTAATTTTTGCACCCGAAAAATGAATTACGACTTACATACGTTCTGCCAAATTCACGTTTCGTTATAATGGTTCCAAAGATATTGATGATATGAAAACCACTGCATCGTGGACGGTAGATGAAAGCCTAAGGAATTAGCGCGTTGGTGTGTTTGTAGCTGACACGGGAATGTTGAATTATTGATCGGAATATTTCTTAATTCCAGTTTGTTCATAATATACCCCACGGGCTGCCGGAAATTCAAGTCCAGGTCTCCACAGTTAGAAATTTCTTTCTCATAACTTCCCATCAGTCTGTATAATAAACCCACCGATACGTACTCTTAATCTCCGATTCTGATTTTCTGAATGAAGAATGTCACCGAAAAACACGGCGTAACTGACAATTCTGTTTTTTGTTTAGAAGGGTTTCCTCTTGAATCTCAGTCGGTAAACCATCATAAATGAGATTTCTCTTGATTTTTTTAAGTCCCTCGAGGCGACTGTCTAGATACTACCTTGAATTATGTCAAGGCTGCTTGCTACTCAATCCTTCAATTTAATCGAATGCGCTTTTCGGTTTTTGTAATTATATTCCTGTCTTATATTAAAACCAACTAGATGCATTAATTCCTCAAATTTACTTTTGGAATAAAACTCTACATGTTTCGGACAGTTCCTCTGTCCATCATCAGGAGTTGTGCACTGTACACACAGCAATGGTATGTGTCATAAACGTTTGCTGAAAGCCTGCTAGCAGGATCAGGAAGGAACCACGGAGCTGGTTCCGTCCTGATCCTGCTCGCAAGCTGTCAGAAAACCTGTATGACATATACCATTGTTGTGTGTACAGTGAAAAACTCCTGATGATGGACAAAGGATCTGTCCGAAACATATAGAATTTTATTCCAAAAATAAATTTGAGAAATTAGCGCATCTATTTGGTTTTATTACAAGAATTTTTCACGATGCACGTTCACCTGAACGTCAAATATATTATCATTGGCACTAAATAATCTCCGTAGTTAATACAGAGTCGTTAAGTAACGTACTATGTACATACACACCTTATATATGTACCGAAATTCTTGGTCTAAGGAAAGGACAGAACTCAAGATTATCGGGTCATAGAAAAGCATTTGAACACAATGTGTTCCTTATACACACTTTTAATGAACCGATGAAAGGCTCATTTATCCATGGGTATAGTATATGTCTATTTAGCATTAATGTTTGTCCATATTATTCGGTTTCACATTATTAGCAAAGGACCCATATTTATTAAAGTAATTAAAAGGTATTATTATAATGAAACCAACGAGAAGCACTAATTTCTCAAATTCACTTTTGGAATAGGACTCTACATATTTCGGACAGTATCTCTGTCCATCATCAGGAGTCTAACACTGTACACACAGCAATAGATACAGGTCATACAGGTCATGCTGACTGCTTGCTAGCAAGCAGTCAGCATGACCTGTATGACCAATATGCATTGTTGTGTGTACAGTGCTAGACTCCTGATGATGGACAGAGATACTGTCCGAAACATGTAGAGTCCTATTCCAAAAGTGAATTTGAGAAATTAGTGCTTCCCATTGGTTTTATTATAAGAATATATCACAATTAACTGTCCTATGAATGTCACATTAATTAAAAAGTCTTTTATGAGCATGGACAGTTCTTATTATGTCACCTTGGTATTTCATTGTTTCCTAAGTTAGCTCCTTCAAGTTCCGTAATACTGTTTACAGCATACTTTAGTTAATGTCTCTATGAGTGAATTATGTATAATACATTTAATAGTTAATATATTGTAATTATTATTTAATTGTGCAATAATTAAATTATAAGTAAGTTTCCATATTTATGTTTGTATCAATAGTTTGAGCAAGGTAGAAGTTGATTGAACAGAAATAAGAATTGTGAAGCCGTGTCCTTGAGTGACACTAAACACCTTAAATATGAAAGTGTAAGCAGAAGTAACGAGTTCTCAAAACTGTCAGATATTCGAGTGGTTTTCTGAGTTACTGATCCCTGCAGTGACGCACATGCCAAAAATATTGACAGTCCTGGAATATTCACCTGACTGAAATGAATAATTTTTAATGTTACGTAAGTAGTCAGGTACCATTCTAAGAAAGTCACTGGTTTTATAAATTCTGGTCTCGAACTCATGATATTTTAGCTTCAACTGAAAATTACAAGAACCTTCCCACGTCTATAAAAACATATTACTGTAATTCTGTCATTTCCATTTGGGCAATTAAATATAATAATAAGAAATAACGTAACAATAATTATTATTTTTGTCTGGGTTACATTACAGAATTTCAATGATGTGCCTGCCAACACCAGTTATTTGCAGTGCACATCCCATATACACAATAATGGCGTTATTATTACCGAGTGTGTTGCTGATTTCGCAGTGAAACGAGGTGTGTTGGTAGACTCAGTTCTTCTTCTTCGTGCGATTTGTATGGTACTCTAAAACGGATTAAATTAAAGGAAAATGCACTCCCCTGATTGCACTTCATGTGATAAAATCAGGTTACCCCTTATAAATCTTCTTCAATTTCAAACAGTTGTAAAATTTATACAGCGTAGTATACATAAACTTCCATTCCTTTATTTTACTTACAGATAAATTATGTTTTTTGCTTTTGTCTACTTTCTTTGATTCATGGGTTTCGTGTGAATATCTGTGAGTGGATATGTGGCTGAACAGAGGAAAGTCTAAAAAAATACGTTGTATACAAAACTAAACATGATGGGATCTATGTATTTGTCAACTTAAACTACTTCAAGTATTTGGCCCTACAGGGTATCCATATATTCGCAATACTGTGTGATAATGAATATACAAGCGAAAAAGCGAGAATTTGGAAACATAACAAATCAGATGCTGGTTGGATTTTAGTATAAGGAAGGAAATGTCTATAAAATGAAATCGAGGTACTTTAACGCTCAAGGGAAGGGAAATGTAACAGAATCTTTGAAGTGCAGACATTTTATGCCTGTTTCAGTGTTTTATTGTAGACGTGGACGAGTCATTGATCAGTCGAAGTGATTCATAGCACAAAAGGTTTTGCTGAAGTAAACGGAGTATCTTGGCTATTTAAAGTGGGTTGCCATTCTTTTTTTTTTTTTCCTCTACGAATTGTGGTTTCTCTGCTAGACGTGTAAAATTTGTGAGATCGTGCATATAAATAGAAGCATCTAATAAAGTTTTTTTCAAATCTTCATGTAAACTGTGCGTCTGAGAAAGCTATGGCCACGCGTTCAAGGATACGATTATTTCTTTCTCTTCTTTCGGAATCTAAATATCTAACTTAGTGGACATGATCTTTGCTTAAAGTCAACGTTGTGTGTGAAGATAACGTCAAGCTAAATGATCAGAATTCAGAAAAGCATGTAGTTTTAACAGACCTTTAAAACGACTGGAAATCTTGTTAAAATTTACAGAATTTATTGATCTTTATTTTATTATTATTATTGACAGTATCATTGTCTAGTCTCTTGGATGTAAACTTTCATTTCGTCTGCATTATTCGGAGAATGTAAAACGCGGCGAAAATGCCTCTTTTACCCCGTTGTACATATTAAGGTGCCTAGCGCCTAGAGAAATGGAAATACATTCCTTTCATTTATCAATATTTTGACAATTACATAATAGTTTATAAGTAAATATATTTAATATATGCACAGAAAACCAAAGACTATATAAAATACTTTTAATCTGTTTTGACAACAAGGTAAACGCTAAAGAGAAAAACCATGGAGGTAATATTACACAGCTTTATACAGTAAAAGAATTTCACAATTAAATATAGACATGTGTGTATGATTTTCACTTTTTGTGTGTGAATCAGATCGTAATGGTTCTCGCTTCGTCGATGTGAGCCCTACGGACAACCTTCAACATTTCAAGTTACCTAAATTTCAGGAATTCTTGTCAGATATTTAATATGTAAACCATGCATCACCGCTTCTGTAGATTGGCAGAAATGAATTTAATTAGTGGCGATAGGTAACGTTCTTCTTTATTTTCCATACATTCTCAATATTTACAAAGTATTTTATCTTAAGTTTATTGGACCGTGCATCATCTTTATAGTTGCGTAAAGAGAAAAAACCAACTTGATGCCACTTATTTTATTATTTATTCAATACTCATTGATTGCTCAACATGTTATGGTCGTATTAACGGCCGAAACATGTTGAGCAATCAATGAGTATTGAATAAATAATAAAATAAGTGGCATCAAGTTGGTTTTTTCTCTTTACGCAAAGTATTTTATATTTGATCAGATGACGTAACTCTACAATATTAATAGTCATTAATGGAAATAGGTCCGTGCCCTCTTTTTAAAATTTTATTCAGCCATACTTCAGCACAGATAACTTCAAAAAGGACTTAAATATTCTTCAGCGACCAATAAACGTGATAGTATTAGTGCATCGCTTGCAGATGTTTTGCATGAAGCCGCTAAGAACGGCTTTTTGGGAATGCTTATGCCTAAATATAAATGCTCAGTTTCTTATACAATACATTAATGGCTGCCTTCCGTTTGGACTCCATCACATCCTTTCAGCTATCTTTTCTTCTGTACAGTGGTTGCATTTGTCTATTACTTCTTAATATAAGTTATAAAATTCCAGTTTCATAATTGTAATCTCTACACCGTACGATAGCTCTCAATCTTCATCTGACCTCTTCTACTTACTCATTGTAGGTGTAGTGGGTTATTGTTGCATCTGATCAAACTCTAACACACATACACACACAATAGGAATCTTCTGGATGAAATATCGGCCCTACGGCACCGATATTAACGGAAGAATACAGCTATTCTGTACTTCAATTTCGCCTCTGAACCCTCATGGCCTCTTCTAGGGTGAAGTTTTACCTTTACACCATACGATTTTTAAATGATAATTATTTCATGCACAGGCATTCCCACAAGTACTGTCTCCATTAAACTGCTCTCCCAATACTTACTTGGCACAATGTTTCCCAGCCTATATTATAAATGGCAAAGAATCCATATTATCAAAGCCTCATCACGCAAGTAGCGTTTATGTTGTACCTCCATGTTTTTACCCTTTAGGTCAGAGAATGTATTTTACATTTGCAAAGCAGTCCTTAACTAATGGTTGCATTTCCAGAAACGCTTTTAGCCTCACATTTTTATACCTATGAAAAACATTCTTATTACTTGAACCTGATGTGCAAAATCATATTGAAATAATGTGTTAAAATACTTTGTAAGATGTAAAAGTAAGTCAGGAACCCTACGGATTTCACGTTACATAATCACAATAAGTTGTGAGGTGTGTTCAGGTACTGTAATGAGTCTTTGATTCTAAGTTTCATAAACTCAGCCCGAATGACGCGGGATCATTTCCTCTTTAGAGGCACAGTATGTTACAATAGCGTTGAATGTATTCAAAGTAAATATACGAGGCTAAAGATATTATGAAATAAAATATTTCTCCAACAATAGAACTATATATGGAGTTTGATAATACAGGGACAATATTTAGTATGATAACTCGTATCCACTCAGGCGGTTTCGCCTGCCTGCCTACCGGCAGACAGCGAAGTGCTTACAGCTATTCCAGTTTGCCGTGGCTCGTTGTTTATGCTACATAATTCAATGCATTGCTGTTATTGTTTGGTTTTGTTCGTCATCTTGAAAGAACGTGTTAGAAATAATTTCCATCTGCCCGAAGGCGCGCGCCAAATGTCACGTCTATTTTACGTCGAAATTCTACTAGGTTTTATGAGTTAAGCGAGTCGACGAGAAGTACTTAGCGCAGTTACCGGATAGATAAAGTATTTCTGCTTTTTATCTCACTTTAATACCTGAAAATTTTCTGTTCTCGTAAAATTCTTCTGTTATGTCGTTTTACGCGGACAGACAAGGAGATAGAAACTGTAAAGAAGACATTCGACCTATCATTCAAAATAATTTTGCCATATAGACGCAGTTACAAGGAAGACAGCAGGTTTTATAATACAAATCCAACAACCAGTTTTTATATTATTATAATAAAACCAACTAGAAGCACTAATTTCTCAAACTATAAATATTTCGGACAGTTCCTCTGTCCATCATCAGGAGTTCTTCACTGTACACATAGCAATGATATATGTCATACAGGTTTGCTGACAGCTTGCGAGGAAGATCAGGACGAAACCACATAACTGGTTCCATCCTGATCCTGCTCGCGAGCTGTCAGCAAACCTGTATAACATATATCATTGCTGTGTGTACAGTGAAGAGCTCCTAATGATGGACAGAGGAATTGCCGAAACATGTAGAGTTTTATTCCAAAAATAAATGTGAGAAATTTGTGCATCTAGTTGGTTTTATTAAAAGAATGCACGGTCACCTGAACGTCAAAATCCAACAACCAATGTATGAGTGAAGCGTGGTACAAAGTAAAATTTAAATTTTGCAACAGAAGGAATAAACAATAAATGTTATTCTAAATAAATAACATTTTAAAAAAAGGTTTTTCATAAGTACGGTATAAAGTCTCTAGTGAATACTACCGAATATTTCGTATGTTAAACTACGGATATTAATTACAAAACACAGCACAAATAAGAGCGTCTTTTTTTTGACGAACTACTATTTAAACGTGATTTTTGTATGGTTCCTAACTTGGCCTTCTCTGAATAGTTCTTACTACATTGTAAGTTGTAAAGACGTCTTTTGTCACAATCAAACTGTAACCTCAGCACTTAAACTAAAGAAATGCATAATTGGTGTTTAATTTTTGTTCCAGAGCCATTACTCCTCCTATGTTTTCATAATACATTACATATGTTTCTACAACAGGTAGCTGTAATGCCATAATATAAAATAAAAGAATCCACGTGGTTTGTAGTAGAAAATAAATGAGACTGCTGTAGACACATAAGCGCTTATGTAGACACATAAACGCTAATGTTTCTACGGCAATATCTTGCGACCTTTTTTTAAATCATGTTCGTGTCATATATGTATATTATGATATATCAGTGGTGTTATCTTCACCGTATCAAGAAATATGAACGGATAAGTTTTCTTAATAAACTCAGTTTAAAATAATGACTATAAAATAATGTTAAATAATGTTTATTAGTTTAGTTACAATTCCATATCGCCCCGGAATGAGACTGCTAACACCAGGTTCTCTGCAGTAGACCTCCAGTGTGGTCCTGTGGTGTATGTCCCGTTCTAATACACATTAGAAACATCAAATCATTTTTCCCCACTTCTGCGCCTTGTGTTATATTCCCAATTTGTTTTTCCGAATTGCATTTTATTGAAACCTCTTTGCGTTTGTCGACTCTGTAGACTTAATCCAGTTGTTTAAATCCTTGCTAGACATATCCTCAATTACATGTTTTTCTTTGTTGTTTATCAGTTTTTCTCACCCGTCTTTGCTTTTCTTGTGGATTTTAAAATGTAAATTAATTCCATTCTCCACCTCTCCACATCAAAGGTATATCCCCTTTCCGAGTGCCCCGTGAATACGTTTAATTTAAAATCTCTTATAAAAACCGTCCTATTCCACTTTTTTTCCCGTGAAAATAATGACTGCTATTGACAACTTTTATTGCATTAATGATGTAGGTCATACAAGTAGGCTGTGCTTCCAGTTACCTGATGAAAGACAGCTACGAATGGAACTTCAAATTTTTTCAATTAACAGGTCTTCAGTTGCGAGTTTTGAGGTCTGGACAACAGTGTAATCGCGGAATACAGCCTTCTGAGATGTGACACTGAGTCGTTTGGGAGTGAGACCTAGCGTTCTGAAAAAAAAAAAAAAACCTCTTGTCTGACTCTTGAAGATAAAGGCAATAATTTCCTCGAAGCCTGTCGGTAACCACACAACCACTGACAGAACTTCACATACCAGAAGGCTGAAATCCTCAAAGTTTTAGCTACAACGAAATTTTCATTTCGAAGGACAGGGGAGTGATTTCATTCAGAATGGGATGAAGGTTCAAAATGAGAATATATGACTGTGGTCAGTTTTTGGAAAATTGCTGCAGGCAAGTTCCGTCCTGAATTGTCAACAGAGAGACAGATATTACGCACAAGTAATGTCACGTCCAGGACCACGGACGGTCTATATAATTTTGCAGGAAATATCTTTCTTCCTCATGACCTACAAGGCCGTGAATACGACACCTGTTTTGTAACAGGGATGAAACTGAATACATAACAAATTTTACGGTTCCGATTCAAAATTATTTGTATGGGTAGCTTTCTTCGGGCGCCCTGGCACATGGAAGAGCAGTATCTACAAACGGTGATCTGTACATAGGATAATTCTAACGTCAATGGTGTATTCCGTTGGTTGCCGCATGGAACAAGAAATGACATATACTGCACTGAACATCTAGTTCTATTCTTATAATAAAACCAACTAGATGCACTAACATCTCAAATTTGTTTCTGGAATAAAACTATGTGTTTCGGACAGTTCCTGTGTCCGTCATCAGGAGTTGTGCACTGAACATATAGCAATGGTGTATGTTATACATATTTGCTGTGTGTACAGTGAAAAACTCCTGAAGATGGACAGAGGAACTGTCCGAAACACGTAGAGTTTTATTAGAAAAATAAATTTGAGAAATTAGTACATCTAGTTGGTTATATTATAAGAATTTATCTCGATGCACGGTCACGTGTACGCCAAAATCTAGTTCTATCTTTAGAACTTTGATTATGTACTGTAGTGTCTCTCTATTTTCGTAACTTACCAGTTACCTGAGCACTGATGCACCTTCAGGAAACCTGCCACTAAGTCACACGTATGTCCTCTAGTACGTGGCATATTCAAGTTATAAGGTCTCCTAATTTTTTTTCTCGGGAATGGAAGCAGGTAGAAAGGTGAAAGTTGTTGGAGATGGCGTGGCTGTTCTTTAGGTTGGATGATGCCAGATGGCAACACTGTCCTACCCGTTGAATGCTTGTGACGTCATCGAGTGACAGTAGTGTTTTCGATACTTCAATGGCGACGTTTACGTTCGAAGAACAACTCGTGATTATCCGATTCCTCCATTTACGTGACATGAAACCCATCGGAATTCATCAACAATTGAGTGAGACATGCAATGCTGGCGTTATGGACGTGAAAAATGTGCGTTCGTTGGTACGACAGTTCAAAGAAGGCCGAACGTCTTGTGAAAACAAACCGAAGGAGCCTCGCCCATGCACTAGCCAGTGGTCAAAACGAACTCCTAAAGAAGCGTTTGCTGCGGTCATGCAATCATGGCGTCAGCGTTGTGAAAAATGTGTACGTCTTCAGGGTGATTACGTTGAGAAATGACAGCATTTTCAGCTTCCTAGGATGAGTAATTTTTTTAATAAATTAGGAGACCTTAGAACTTGATTGCATCACGTAGTAGTATTTTGTTGGTCAGTATTTTGCCGGAAGAAGAGAAGTGCATTGAGGTGTTTGGTTAGAAAATGTGAGGGAAAAAGATCGCTTGGAAAACTTAGACGTAGATGGGAAGAGAATATTAAATTGGATTTCAAAGAATTAGATTGGGAAGGCGTGAATAAGGGGCTGGATCTTGAAGAGCAATAAACTTCAGGGTCCAGTGAATTTAGTAGTACTTCGTGACCACCTGATGAATTCTTTTGTTCTCAAAAAGGAATCTGTTCCATGTAGTTGGTTGGTTAATATTACGTTGAACATTGCAACATTGCAAACTCCTACATAACACGCTCAGCTTTTCAATTATTGACAAATATTCCCGTTGAATGGGTGTGTAATACGTACGGAAGTGATCTAGTGGTTTGTGTCTTACACCGTCCCCAAAGTCTGGCTTCTATCCATATTTTCACGATTAAAAAGGTTTTAAAAATTAAACAATAGAAAATCTGCGTGTGTAATGACAACCAAGAAATTGCATAAAATGTTAGTTTATATTTTGGAAAGTCATACATTTTAATTATATTCAAGGTCATTGAACAATATCCAACATAATATTAATACATGAATGATGGTTACAAGCCATTACAAAAATACCGTAATTTTAAAAAACTCACCAATTTTATTAATTCTCATTTCAGCCTAATTACACAACGTGAATAAGACCTGAAACGAGACCACAAAAAAGTCTTATGTGTAGCGTCTTTAAGGGCTTCCAAGGCCACCCTCTGTATTTCCCTCAAACTCACGCTAACATTTATCAACCAGCCCAAATCGCGTGTAGCTAACGAGGTTTATCGAAAGATAAAAATAAATTACGTGATTCATGGCACTCAGGGCGGCTTTCACGACTAAATGCATCTTCTGGCGTATTACGCCGTGTCTGCAAGTAAATAGTTACCAGTGGTGCTAAGTAGCATTTTTTAAGACTTGAATCTTCAATACCGACTTTCGTATTGACAGATTGGCTGTCGGTCAGTGGAGAATATAGGGAAGTAAGGTGAAAGGGGTGGCTGAACGGCTCGGAGGAGATGAAAAGGGAGTGGATCCGTGTGACTACTTTCAGTGCAGAAAATATGAGTGTGTGTCTGGCTGGCTGGTCTCATTCTGATGTCGGTTAACAAGTTTATATGTTCAAACAGCTGCATCAAGCAATCAAATTCGTTGGTATTCGCAAGACTCGTACAGTCAACATGCTTCATTTCACTGGAGCTTGCCCGCAGGGGAGAGTGCTATCATTTCTGGATTGGAGTTATGAACGTCACTTGATTTTTCGTTCTATTGTGTTATTTGTTTCCCTCTGACCATTTCTGTCTTTGTATTCGCGTACATTCTACAGTGTCTCGGGCGTTGCATGCCTCAGACAGGTATTCGCTACTCAGTCAACTGTGAGGCCCGGTTTCGATCCCGGTATGCGTGAGATTAATGATGGACAATATATCACTGTGGAAATTTTTCTCCAAATTCTTTGGTCCTGTTAGTATCATTCCACCAATACTTCATATTTATTTAATTAGTGGGTAATATATATATATATATATATGTAGTGCATGTCTATTAAATGGAAATGTATACCAAGATTTAAAATTTAATGTGGGTGTTATGGAAACAGGTTATGACGTTGGGGACTGGATTCAGCTGGCTGAGGACAGGGTCTAGTGGTAGGCTTTTTCGTGCGTGGTAATGAACGCTTTTATTCCTGAATAATGAACATTCCTTTGACTGAGGAGTGCTTCTTTATTGTTGCACCATGCGTTTTGTAGAATCACTTTAATTATCACACCAACTAATGCACTTACATAACATTTCACATTAAAACATTTAAAATCACTCCAACATGTTTCGATCCTAAGATCATACTCAGGGAGCTAAGTTGTTCCTTGCTAAAGTCATTTTAAAAACACATTAAACCATATTGCTGCGTTTGCTTTTAGTAACTTTAGCTTGGTATTCTTGTAGTGTTTTTAAAATGACTTTAGCAAGAAACAACGTAGCTCCCTGAGGATGATCTTAGGATCGAAACATGTTGGAGCGATTTTAAATGTTTTAATGTGAAATTTTATGTAAGTGCATTAGTTGGTGTGCTTAACTGAAGTGAGGAGTGTGTGTTCTCTTGGAAGGTCGATTATTCAAGGAATTGGTGAGTAAAGCAAATATGAAAATTAGAAAACAGATATATTTTGTCGGTTTGGCTACCTGGAATGTTTGCAGTCCGTACTGTGAAATATCGATCTTTAACTGCGTGAAGCTTTGCTGCCCAAACTTTCAGTTTCTGCCCCTCAGTTGAGAGTGGTGACTTTCTTTTCTCAAGTTTCACCTGCACCCTTGCTGATAAAAGTTTTTAACTCTCTAATTAAGGAAAGGTAGAGCTGTATCGCACTGACAGTGTCAATGAGACACAGCGTCAAAGCGAATTATGGTAAATGTCGAACTTCCCTGTGCTCTAAACAGCTGACTTGCTTGGTGATCCGGATTTCACCACGTTACTTCCCTTCCCAGACACCTAGTATTGTAAGGGTTTTAGCCTTATTCATAGGTTTAATCGGGAATATAACGGAATGTGCATTAAAACAACCTTATTTTACATACTTTTTAACCATTCGATATTTAGTGTCCTCAAGGAAGTTACCATGAATTGTTTTGCACTATAATTGCATGACACAGTGTAAACACGTATTTTTGTAGAAAATTACGGATTGAAGGAAGGAAGGGTTTAAACGAAACGGCCTAATTGGTTACCAAACTAGACGGCATCACGTCTGAGAGTATAGATATATTCATTATTCCATTCGACAGCAGTTTCAGATTTTCATTGCTGTTTAATTGAAAGAAGAATCAGTCAAACGCTCTGTCTTCTCTGTGATATACACAAATTTAAAACATTTTATTGCTAATTTTTTCGATGGCGGTAGTATAAAACGTTGTATGAAGTAAACTAGACTCAAGAAAAGACTGGACTAAACAAGATAAAAAGGGAAATTCTGTCTTGCTTTCCAATAGTGTAAGTTTCCTGCCTGAAAACATAGCTTTTTTTTAAATTTATCTGTTGACGCTTCTAGAATTTTGTGCCTTTTGTCTTTGCCAAATTGCTAAGTCAGCATTACCGGAAAAATCGCAATTTAATGTACAGATTTTCTTCAGATGTATTTCGACATTCTTATGTAGAGAAAATGACAGATTAACGGAACTAAGTATGTACATGACTTCCTCCTTACTTCATTGTCACTTTGACGTTGAGCTCCATCGTAATTTCTGCGCCTGATACTTTGAAATGATACAGTTAAATCTTGACAGACAGACCTGCTGTACTGACTGCCGTAGCTTCAATAGTTTCTTCCAAAAACTTCAAGGGATCGATACTTACTGTCAAAGGAAACAATGGTCTTGAATTGCGTCGAATTCTATGTAACGTGGCGAATTAATCTAATGTTATTAGATCACCGTGTTGAATGCTTCTCTTTTTGTTGTGAAGAAGAGGGCACCGAGACGAATTCCTTTCCACGTCCCGAGCTGTGGGCTTAGTGGAAAACAAAACACTTCAGATTAATTGATGGTGCGAAAATTTCAGTCTGAAATACGACGGCTTTTATAGCGAAACGTAAAAATTAACGTTTCTGAGAAACTTCCTGCCTCCATCTTCAGGTTAGTCCAGTCTATTGGACTACCATGAGGATGGAGACAGCAAGTTCCTCCAGAAATTTGTCATCTATGTAAGAATATGTACGGCGGTATATTTTAGAAGAAATTAATTTCAAATTGGACAACTGTGAAAATTACAAACCTTGCAAGTGTGGATATTTGGGAATATTTTGCTTTTTAAGGCAAGTGTTTCTGTCATTCCTTACGTTGGAAACATTAAGTCTTGTAAATATACGTCTGTAGGTTTGTGTGTATGTATGTAGGTAGTTAGGTAGGTAATTTGTGTTAATAATTTCGACTAAAATTTTGCAAGGACAGCCAGCATAATGTACGTTGTTTCTGTTTCATGTTACGGATGTTTCAGCTGTTTGTCTCCAGTAATAGAATTTCATGGAGTCACTTATAAAATCATTTTTAAAAAAGTAACGTCATCAATTACACATTGCGTAAACATTAAAGGTTAAAATTTAAAAAAAAATACAAGGGCCGAACATGTTCTTAAAATAATTAAATAAAAATGCAGATGAAATGTGTAAAATGGCGGAAAACTCTTCCAAAATTTAATTTCAAATTAACAGCAATTACTATGTGTATTTGTTCCTACGCATATATTGTCCTTTATTACAATTTGAGAGTGTAGGATGGACATCTCAGTCGGTACAGTCAGCATTCGGGGTTGAAGACCGACGGACTGTGGTTTGGTTGCTGGCAGACAGCTGCATCGCCTTCAAGAGCCTCTTGATCAGCTGTGTCACATCCAGCCGTCTATTCAATATGTCATTGGTCTGTTTACCTGGTGGTAAAGCGGGCTGAACGTGAAAACGAACCAATCATATGCGGAGGTTAAGAATGATTTCAGTTATGCCATCGCTCACACATAGACCTTCATGATGGGATTTCAATGTTGCTTTACATTTTGAGAGTGTTGTAGAAGAGCTGCGGAACTGAAGGCTGTAGTCTAAGGGGAAGTTAAAAAAGTGACTCTAGGAAAACTCCATAAAGCGGGGCTAAATAATTTGTATTTTTCACTAAATATTATTAGGGTGATGAAGTCAAGGAGGATGAGTGGAGGCACACGACGAAAGATGAGAAAGTTTACAGATATTTGTCCTAAACTCTGATGGGTATGGACGGACTAGGAGATCCAGAAGAACAATTTTTAAGGAGTGAAGTTAAAAACAGTGAAGCGTATGCGAAAGTGGAGGTATACGTCCACTCATTTATAACCTCGCCACCAGTTTCAATAAAGGGTCATCTTCATGTCCAGGCCGCTTTATCTCGGAGCAAGAATCCTCCATTCCGCACTGGCAGTTTGTTTACCGCAAGAACCGGTGTGGATGGACACTTTGGAGAAGAGATGAAACATTTGTTCTGCTGGCAATCGAACCACGTACTCTTGATGCCGTCTACGCTGTCCGCTGACCTAACATTGCTATTCAGCTGTGCGGGAGCCGCAACTTGAGTGCCTCGTTGATTTGGCTAAGTGGTGCAGGCAGTTCGCTCTGAGGTCTAATTGGGTAAGCATTATGTTTGGAAGACTGTATATAAGGGTAGTGAGGTGTAGGTCTTGCTGAAACTTGCGAAATTGAGTATTGTATAGTATGGTTTAGCCACTGTTTAGTATACTTTGTTGTTTCATACTGATTCATCTACTTTAGGTTCTATTCGTTTCTGAGTTTAATAGTGTATAATATGTGCCCTTGATTTTTGTTATTTTGCGTATAGGAGGTTGCCTTGAGTGTTGTGTGTTATTTTGTGTGATGAGTGTTATTGTATTGTATTGTACCGTATTGTATTTTATTGTCTTGTCTTGCATTGCAGCACACTGCCAGCGGGTATTAACCCATTTTCAGTTAATAATAACAAAAATTTCTTCAGGGTAAGGATAGGTATTTTGAGTATTAGTTTATAAAACACAGTCTCTTGTGACAGTGAAAGGATAGTTTGTTTATGTTTGTGAGCAGCTCACCCAGTGAATTGTATGTTGTTGGTTGGTACAGGCGTTTTGTGAGCAACTGTTGTGCCTGTATAGGAAAAAATACAGACACAAGTTTGGGAAGATTATTTCTGGGAATTTGTTATGGACAGTGTTTATTCCTTCCGTTGCCGACGGCACAGTAGGAGATCAAGACACGGATCACAAAGCGGAGTGCCAACATTGGCCACTGCACTCCCCAGAAAGTACAGTAGGATAACCATCAGTTCTATATTCATTAAGCCATTTATGGTGCTAGCAGTGAACAGCATTATTTATACGGAACAGTTTTGAGTGATCTTTGAAATATCTGTGCATTTAATTTTGTCTTAAACATACTGTGTGGTTTGAATACTACACGATGCAAATCATAAGACCATTTGGAGAAGCTGTGTGGTCGATCGGTAAAATGGAAAATTTCCTGTTAACACCAACTTCGCATGAAGAATGTAGTAAGGTAAGAGATTTCTAATTTAATAACATCGCTTCTTTTTATGTTCAGCACTATTTAATCATAAATGTATTTAAACATTGTTTCTATACTCCCTCTCCAAAAATAATACGGACCTTATGTGTTATGGAATGGCCGGTGCGTCTTAGACGTAGGTTATACAAATGAACGTCCAAAACAAAAAATTTTAAATGGTTATCTGAGTCTTATGTTTATTGGACCGTGCATCATTGTGATAGTTGAAGAATAAAAGACCAACATGATGTCACTTGCTACTTTATATCACTTCATATGTGCTCAACATGTTTCGGATATTAATATATCCATCATTAGGAGGTTGCGACTATTCTGTTGAATTACCACATTGGTCGTATTGTTCTTGGTTCGATGTG